>Ga0315280_10001033_pt1 | contig 49698 bp, 40 predicted proteins | sample YL17G06_40_MG_FD_203697 | JGI IMG/M metagenome (GOLD analysis project Ga0315280, IMG submission 203697) | Sediment microbial communities from Yellowstone Lake, YNP, Wyoming, USA - YL17G06_40 | ecosystem: Environmental > Aquatic > Freshwater > Lake > Sediment | place: USA: Wyoming | collected... | reverse complement strand
AACTGAAGAAGGGTCTTACTGACCCAGGTTCACTTGCTGGTCCAGAAGTTATCAGAAGTATTGAAAAGGCACTTGATAGTATAAAGGATAGTATTTTAGGTATAGCAAATGATATACATAAACATAGACCAGATATTGATATAAAGTTGAGTTTTACAGAAATAATTAAGGAAGAAAAAGTAGAGGTGAATAAGAAAGAAGAGGAAGTTAAATCACCCAAAGAATCAATAAAATGCTGGCTTGAGGTTGACCCAAATCCTCCTGCATCAATACCTGAAAGATATACTGTGAAGTGGATTGTAGATAATAGAACGAAAGAAGATATCACTGTCTATTACATAATGGATGGCGATTCTAGAATTGATGTAAATGCTACTGCTCATGCGGGATGCACAACTATTGTAAAGTCAGCATCAGGCACAACATATATACCGGGCATATTTCACCATGAGCCTACATTCTATACAAGTGCGGGGACTTTCAGAGCACCAGATTACGACTATGAAGTAAAGTAGTAATTCTATTAAAGATAGTAATTTATTATAATTTAGTTATATCATCAATATTTAGGATTGCTAAACTATGGAAGAGAGAATAGGTAAATATAGAATACTGGAACTGCTTGGCTCGGGTGCTTTCGCAGATGTCTTTTTAGCGGAAGACCCGATAACAAAGAGAAGGGTTGCAATCAAGAGGTGTTCTGCGGTCGGCTCTAAAAGGGAGAGTTTACTCTCTGAGTGCCGTCTCCTTGTTCAACTTGACCACGCCAATATTGTTAATGTCTATGATGCGGATGTCGTAGAGCCACACTTTATTATAGTTATGGAATATATGGCAGGTGGCTCATTGAGGGAAGTAATCAATAATGCAAAAAGGAAGGGACTGAAAGTAAGCACTGAACTTGCATGTAAGATTATTATGAATATATTAAACGCACTATCGTTTGCCCACTCAATGAATGTAGTTCACAGGGATGTGAAGCCGGAGAACATACTATTCTCTGCTGATAAGAAGGTGAAGTTAGGGGACTTTGGTATAGCGAAGATGCTTGAGACGACACAGGGGGCAGCATACACAAGGATAGGGACGGTGCCGTATATGGCGCCTGAGCAACTACTTGGCAGGGCTGTATTTCAGTCGGATATATATGCCTGTGGTGTTGTTCTTTATGAGATTATAACAGGAGTGAGGGCGTTTGATGGTGATACCGACTATGTGATAATGAAGAAGATAGAGAGTGCTGATTTTACAAGACCGAGGGCTATCAGACCAGATATACCTGAGTGGCTTGAGGGAGTGATAATGAGGGCGATGGCTAAGGATACTGACAGACGCTACAGGAATGCTGGTGATATGATAAAGGATATAAGGTCAGGTATAGAATCTAAAACTATCAGTGGGGGATACCAACCTGATATTGGTAAGGATATGGTTCAGAAAGGAGTGAGGGGGTCTATAGTTGCGTTATCTGAAGGAGAATTGGTTGGTAGAGAAGAGCATAGAATTGCATCAACCGGCTCTCTAATATGGAGGTATAAGACAGGTGGTTGGGTGAATTCATCCCCTACTATATCAGGTGGGAGGGTATATGTAGGAAGTTGGGATAACTACATATACTGCCTCTCTTCTGATAGTGGAGACCTGATATGGAGGTTCAAAACAGGTGGTATTGTATTCTCCTCCCCCTGTGTAGTAGACGGTAGGGTATATGTAGGAAGTGGTGATTGCTACATATACTGCCTCTCAGCGGATAGCGGAGACATAATATGGAGGTATGAGACAGATTATGGTTTGTGTTCATCCCCTGCTATAGTAAATGGAAGGGTATATGTAGGAAGTCATGATGGTTACATATACTGCCTTTCAGCGGATAATGGAGACCTAATATGGAGGTATGAAACAGAAAGTTTTTTGTTTTCATCCCCTGCTATAGTAGATGGAAGGATATATGTAAGAAGTGATGATGGCTACATATACTGCCTTTCAGCGGATAATGGAGACCTAATATGGAGGTATGGGATAGGTGGTAATGTTGTTTCATCCCCTGCTATATTGGGTGGGAAGGTATATGTAGGAAGTTGGGATGGCTACATATACTGCCTTTCAGCGGATAGTGGCAATCTAATTTGGAGGTATAAGACAGGTGGTGCTGTGGATTACTCCCAAGCAGTAGTGGGCAGTCGTGTATATGTTGGAAGTTATGATAATTACATATACTGCCTTTCAGCGGATAGCGGAGACATAATATGGAGGTATGAGACAGATTATGGTTTGTGTTCATCCCCTGCTATAGTAAATGGAAGGGTATATGTAGGAAGTCATGATGGTTACATATACTGCCTTTCAGCTGATAGTGGAGACCTAATATGGAGGTATGAGATAGGTGGTAGTGTGGTTTTATCCCTTGCTATATCGGGTGGGAGGGTATATGTAGGAAGTTGTGATAACTATATATACTGCCTTGAGGGGATGAAGTAAAATTTAATGATAGTATTTAAGGATTATATATCAATATCTGTAATCTCAATCCTTCCCATTCCCATCGTTGTGTTCTTTCCAATATTGATATATTCGCCCAATCTAAGTAGTGGTAAAAATGGCTTTATCTCGCCTTTATATACTACACTTCCTATTATTCCTTTTAATGGTATTCTTTTGTCTTGCCTTTCTGAGTATCTGCTCCAGTTTACAACTTTAATATCAGAATCTACAATATCTATATTGTATGATTTCTCTTTGATTTCGGCAAAGTTAAGCTCATCTATTATATCACAGTGGAAGTATGCCATGTTATTTGTCCGCCTTACCAGATTTAATATCAATTCATCAAATTCTGGTGCCCATTCTAACAATACATTTTCTACTTCTAAGCGAAGAGGTGTGATGAAATTTATCTCAACCTCCCTTGGTTTCTTATATTGGCTACCAATTATATCTTGCCATAGTGTAATAATATCTTCGCTATAAGATATTGCACCTCTATCTATATTATATATCTCAGTGTAATTATTTTTTGGCTTTGTGATATATGCATTTTTTAATTCATATCTTCCCTTCCCACTACCAAGCCCAATCTCTCCTAACTCCTTGAAAGCAACTATGAAATATGGTAAAAAGTCAATTGCCTTGCCTATAATCACCTGTTCAAAGTCAATATGCTCACCTTCAGAATGTTCACCACCTGTGTTATTACAAGGTCTTATTACATATGGTCTCGGTATATCCATAATATTTTTAAGCCGTGCAGTATTTCTCTCTGGCTCTGTAGAAAATATATAACCGAAGGGGCATGAAGTGATTAGAAGGCATTTATGGCAATCTGTTTTCTTTTGAGTGCATGTAATTTGTCTAAAAGCATTGCCAAAACCACCCCTTAGGGTTGAGCCAGGGAATTCGGGTAGGATTAGTTTATCCAATACTTTAATGTGGTATCTGAGAACTACCAATTTGAAATTTTTCATAAATGTCTTGCTTACTAACATTTTTACAATATAAATCTATCATTTAACTTGACTTTTTCAATGATGTTATATGATGATAGTGATAAAGAAAATAGATTATAATAATGATGTTAATGGACATCATATGACTATATTGTTTTAGTAAACTATATTAATAAATTAAAAATCTATGGATAGTTTGAATATAAAATATAGCAATTATGAAGATTATTTTCAGAGGGTAAATAACTCTTATAAGCCATATGAATTTCAAACAAGTGTAATATCAAGTATTCTATCTGGAAAGAATGTAATTCTCCAGGCACCTACCGGTTCAGGAAAGACGTTGTCAGCGATAATGCCATATATAATCGCTATGGAGAAAGGTATAAATTTTCCAAGGAGGCTCATCTACTCTGTTCCATTAAGGTCCCTTGCAAATGAGTTTGTTGGTGATATAAGAAAAGATATTAGAAATTTTAGGAAGAAGGATGGTAAAAGTTTCGATGTTACTATTCAGACAGGAGAGCGCCCTGATGATGAGCATTTTGATAATGGAGATATTGTTATAACAACCTATGACCAGTCGCTTTCAAGTATCTTATGTATTCCAGTGGGTCTCTCAAGAAGGCAGGCAAATGTGAATGCTGGTGCCATAGCATCATCCTATCTTGTCTTTGATGAGATTCATTTGTATGAGATGGAAAGGGCACTTGCGACGATGATTACAATATTAAGATGGCTTGGAAAGTATTCAAGGTTCCTGCTAATGACTGCTACACTTACTGATTCGCTAAAGAAGGATATAAAGAGTTTTGTAGGTGGAGATATAGAGATTATTGAAGTATCAGAAGATGAGATAAAAAGTATTCAATCTCAAAGAGATAAAAATAGAATAATAAAGGTTGAGAGCAGTTCATTGACATCCGAGATTGTTATAAATTGTCATAAAGGTGGCAGAACTATTGTCGTCTGTAATACAGTCAAGAAATCTCAGGAATTATATAAAGGTGTAAAAGACCTGCTTCCAAAAAAAGAAGTAATACTTCTTCATTCAAGGTTTCTATCAAAAGATAGGGAAGAAAAAGAGAAGCGAATTGATAAGTTATTTGGTAAGGATAGTAGGAAAGAGAAGATGGAAGCGATTCTCATTGCTACACAGGTTGTGGAAGTTGGGCTTGATATTTCCTGCGATACTATGCTTATAGAGGTTGCAGAGGTTCCTTCTGTAATACAGAGGATGGGAAGATGCGCCCGCTTTGAGGGTGAGGATGGTGAGGTTTTTGTTTATGATGTAGATAAAGAGGACGGTAAGAAACATTATCTACCTTATAATGATTCTCTATGTGAAAGCACTTTATCTAATTTAAAAGATTATAATGGAAAGAATCTGAGTTATTCTGACACACTAACTCTTGTCAATAGTGTAATGGGTGAATATGATGAGAGAAGCTTCACCCGTGGAGTTGAGCATAGACAAACAGAGATATTTGATAGGGCTATCCAACTTATGAACAGATATGATAGGCAAGGTTATAGTGAACTCATCAGAGATATCTCAAATGTGAATATCTTAATCTGCAATGATTCAAAGATAAGTAATGAGAATTTTAAGCCATATTCTTATATTCCTTTCTCTATTGATAGAAGGATTGTTAAGCAGTTTCTTGAAAAGGCATATAAATTAAAGGAAATAGATGAGAGTATAAGAGATGAGTGGATAGCAAAAGAGGTAATTGAGGAGATAAGAGATGAGGAAGGGAAAAAATATAGGTTTGATGTATTAGTGGACACAGCCCCATCTGATTTACTGATTATCAATCCGAAGTTTGCTTCATATGACAGTGAAGTTGGTTTAATACTCTGCCCTGAGGGCGGTTGCGAAGATAGGAGTTATATTTTTGAGAAAGACAAATGCAAAGATAAGAGTGATAGGGGAGAGTATAAGAAGGAACTTTATTATGAGCATATTGAGATGTGCATAAATGAGAGTAAGAAATATCGTGAAGATGTCTCATGGCTCTATGACCAGTTGGCGGAAGATTTGGGCTTTTCTGATGTAAAAGATGCACTGATTGACCTAATGCTATTTGCCCATGACCTTGGCAAGTTAGATAGGGACTGGCAGAACGCACATGAGAGAGATGAGGGTGAGTATATCGCTCATGGAGTGAGATTAAAAACTTCACCCAATCATTCATCAGTTGGAGCACATATCTTAGGAAAGACATTGCCAGATTACTTAAAAGAAAGGAATATTGAAAATTTTGTAAGAATTTATAGACCATTAATGGCTTCAATTGCAAAACATCACACTGTAGATGTCTCCGAGTTCAGAAGATATTCAATATCAAGCGATGGGGTGGATTATTTAAGGAAAAAATCAGATGAAAAATTTCGTTGGTTTTTAGATTCAATAAAAGGTGGCTTATTGTCTTCAGACAAAATATATACAGCCTCAATTATAGAACTTGGCAATGATAAAGATATGCTTTTGCTTTATTTCATCTTTTCAAGGATATTACGGCTTTCAGACCAGAAAGCCACTAATGAAATAACAAATAGGAGGTGATTATATGGAAAAATTTTATGTCCCAAAAAAATATGATAATTATGCTGACATTTTGATTACATTTGGTCTTGTAAGAATGATTAGATATGCCTTAGGAGCAAATAGAATAAGTAAAATTGCTATAAGCGATTTAGGTAGTCATTTTCTAATTGAAACAGAAAAAGACCTATCAGAGATAGATTTTTCTAAATTGAAGTATGAATTCATCTTACCCTATGTTGAACAGAACTCTAAAGATAGGCGACCAAATCCTCCTGAATGGGCTTCTGTATATTATGCAACTCGCCCCGATAAGGAATTTAAAGATTACACAAGAGAGGACCACATTGCAAATAATCTTCAGTATTCATCACAAGGTCTTAGGGCAACGAAGGGTTTCAACGAACTATGTGAAAGATTATATGAAAATAGAAAAAACTATGGTCAAATCTTAAAGTCATTCATTGAGAGCCATAGAACTGTTGAGCTGGACTTGAATATGCTAAAAGAAACCATAGGGAAATTTGATGAAAAATTGGCAAAGGAGATGTTAAAAATTGACCGAGCACTAGCGGTTTTATTCCCACAAGGAGGGCAGGGTTTCAATTATGAGGACTTCAGCCAGAGTAGTGAAATTAGAGAATCAGTGAATAAAGGAAGGCAACGAGTATATACATATGAACTTCTATTAACTACCTTAGGTCTCTGGGAGTTGGCGATATTTTATCCCATCTTTTCTAAAGCAGGTGGAAAAGAGAATATTATGGTCTCAGTTTTTACACCAAAATATATTGATATTGATAACTGCTACAAAGTAAGAGATAAAATAAAAGGATTGTATGCAGGGACACCGACTAAGTATAACTTACTTGCTATTCTTACAGTTGTTATAGAACTTATTGAAAGGTCTGAAGAGCTTAGAGATGAACCTGAATATGAGGGCTTTAAACCAAGTGATTTTATCAGTTCAATAGAAACTACAACTTTCCGCTCACTTGGAAGTTCTTTTGTTCCATTCAGTATTACTAAGTTTGTTATACCAAATTGGGTGTTCTCAGATAAAAATTGTAATACTTCTGACCTTAAGGAAAGCATAGATGATATAAGAAAAACAATTATATATCTTGATGAGAAGATTGTTGGAATTGAAATTTTTACTGAATTAGTAAACTTTCTAAATTCAGAGGCGCTTGAAGACCTCTTAGGTTTCTTATACCAATATAACCTTTACAGGTTATCGCAAATTTCAGGTGATAAAAATAAGAAGATTCGTTCATATTCCAAAAAAACACTGGAGGTGATTATGAACCGATTAGATAAAACCAATAAAACCGAGTATTCTGAGATACTCAAAAAAGAGGGCTTCAAAAACATCACAAAAGCCATACACAATGTAACTGCTGGAGCAATATACCGCGCCCGTAAAGATGACTCAATGAAGAAGTTCATTCACTTCGGTCTTGCTTCTGAATTTAAACGTGCATCACTAACCAAAAAGACCCTCATAGAATGGCTCGTAAACTTCTGCTCAACTTACAATGCAGACCTTGATAGATATGCTTTCTCTAATCCTTCAAAAGAAGCGCTTCCATTTTTAAAAGTTAAGCAGGAAGATATTGAAGAAGTCGTCAAGATAATTGAAGAATGCGCCGAGCCCAAGATTGTCGGTGGTCTTCTTCTTGCCTATGGTCTTGCCTCTTCTAAAAAAGAAAAGGATGTGCTAACGGAAGAAGAAACCACTGGAGATAGTTAAACATTAAACCCGTCTTTTAGGAGGTGTTAAAATGTCGAACAAAAAAAGAGATGTTTACTCCCTCTCACTCTCAGGTCGCATTAACCTTAACCTTCATGACCTGAACAATGAGGAGACAGAGGGAAACCAGCAAATCACAAGATTTGTTACTATCGTTAATAGGGAGGGAACACCCTATACTGTTAACGCTATCTCAGGAGATATGTTCAAACACATTCTCTGTGCTCACTTCCAGAAATTGGCTCTGGATGGTGACCTCCCGCTATGTGCAGGTTGCTTCAAGTTTGACGCCAACAGAATATGTATTGATAAAGATTTCATAGGAAAGATTGGAGATGATAAGAAGGGAGGAAAGACAAAAGACCAGGGAAAACTAACGGACCTTCTAATTCAAATGTGCTCTCTTGATGACCTCGCTGGAAACCTTATTACATCGGGTGGGATGAACCTTGCAAGGAAGTCAATCGCTGAATTTGGCTGGGTTGCCGCACTCCCCGAAAACTACACTACTGATAGCAAATTCCATGTCAAGTTCGCACAAGAACCAGGTGAAGGTGCTGAAAAAGGCGCAAATATAGGTCAGAATATATTCTACCGCCCTCTCAACTCGGGCGTCTATGCCACAGTCACAAACCTTGAGGTCTATCGCCTTGGTCTTAATGACATCACTCGCAAGTATGCAATTGATGATATAGAGCGCCTTAATAGATACAAAACACTCCTTCTCGCCCTTATGGCAACCTATACATCACCCGAAGGTGCCCAAACAAACACCCAGAAGCCCCACATCACCGGTTTTGAAGGCGTTATTACTGCAAGCATAAGCCCCATATCTTCACCAATGCCATCTCCGCTCTTTGACCCGATTGATGATGGATATATTTCTGAACTTGAGAGAATTGTAAAAAACTTCAATGATATGGGAAGGTTGGTTGAACTACACAAATTTTCAAACCTTGCGGAATTTACAGACATTATAAAGGACTTCCATGAGAATACATCCCCGTTCAAACAAAAGGAAGCAAAGTAGGTGAAATATGTGGCTCATAGCAAACTATCATCCTGCCTCGCTCTTCTCATTCAAAAACATAAGAGCCACTGGCTCGGGTGCCACAACGCTCATCTGCCCAACACCATTCGCGGTAAAGTCAGCACTGGTTGACTGCGCTATAAAATGGCAGGGAATTGATTATGGTCGTGATGTCTTCAATAAAATTAGAGCATCTGAGATTAGATTCAAACTGCCAGATATATGCATAGTGAATAAGACAATTATTAGAATATTCAACATTGATAATCGCTATCTTTGGGTAAAGAATGAATATGGTAAAAATGTTTTAGCAACTGATGATTATGGTAATTACATAACAGACAATCCTGTAAAGCCCGCCTTCAGAGAGTTCGTCTACTTCAAAGGCACTCTCTCAATAGCAATAGATGTCTCTAATCTTGATGATGATTTCAAAAGCGAAATAAGAGAACTATTCTCCCAGATAAACCACTTCGGGAAGAAGGATAGTTTTATGCAGTTCATATCTGCTGAAGAAGTAAGTGAGCTTGATGAGACCTTCCTCCAGAGAATGGATGGAGGGGGAGAGATAAAGGTAGGAAAGCATAACTTCCTTCTCACAGTTGAAGATACAAATGAGAGCATAACCTTTGAGCAGATTAATGTTTTTGACTCAACTGCAAAACTTGACAGAACAGAACAGATGGGACATTACTACCTTCTCGTGCCTGCGCAGGAGATTATCTCCGGCAAGAGATATAAATATATAAGGATAAGGTGATGTATCTACTGGTTGACAGATTCGGTGCTTTTCTTGGAAAGAAGAGCGAACGCCTTCAAATTCAATTAGAAGGCAAAGTAGTAGAAGAATACCCATTTCTTCACCTTGAAGGGCTTATAATTGCATCAAAAGGCATATCCATCTCAACTGACCTGCTTAGCGCTCTTATGGAAAATGGCATTATGACATACATCACAAGCGTAAGGGGTGAGCCAGTTGCTCTCATATCATCCCCTGCACTTCACGCAACTATAAGCACAAGAAGAAAACAGCTCCTCGCTACCAGTGAACCAATAAGCACTAAAGTCTCAAAGGCAATCGTTAAAGGAAAACTCACTAACCAGGCATTCCTCCTAAAATACTTCTCCAAATATAGAAGAGGTGATAAAAAGATAGAACTATTGAACATTGCAAAAAGAATAATTGATTCATTGAAAGAGATTGAAAAGATAAAGAACGACCCAATAGAGTTTGCAAGAGATGAAATTCTAAACATTGAAGCGGTGGCAGGTAAATTCTACTGGCAAGGTGTCAATATCATCTTGGGCGAAAGTTTCAAGAAGAGAGAACATAGGGGTGCTAAAGACCCTGTCAACTCTTGCCTTAACTATGGCTATGGAATACTATATGGTCGCATCTGGCAGGCAGTCATTCTTGCAGGTCTTGAACCTTTCGCCGGCTTACTCCATACAGACCGCTCAGGAAGACCTTCGCTCATTCTTGACCTCATTGAGGAGTTCCGTCAATTCACCGTTGATAGAACTGTAATATCAATTTTTACTAAGAAAAGAGACATTGAGATTGAAAAAGATGGTCTTCTCACAGAAAAGTCAAGGCGACTTATAGCAGAAAAGGTTCTTGAGCGGTTAGATACACCTCACAGTTTCATGGGTAAAAAGTATACTATGTCATCCATCATCCAAATTCAAGCAAGAAATTTAGCAACTGCAATAAGAGAGGATAAGGGATATAAACCCTTCATTGGAAAATGGTAGTAAGAAGAATAAAGGATAGCCTATACTGCATTGTTGTATATGATGTCGTGATAGATAGAATAAGAACAAAGATAAGTGAGAAATGCCTTGATTATGGACTTGAACGAATACAATATAGCACATTTTGCGGCTACCTTTCAAGAAACCGCACAGAAGAACTTTTTATGAAACTTAAGAGTTTACTAAATAAGGAAGAGGGAAGATTATTAGTTGTGAATCTGTGTAAAACTGATGAGAAAAGAATATTGCTCTTTGACAGTTTAATATGAAGTTTATCCCGTTTATTAGGGGAATTTGAATATATGATTATCAGAGCATCTGATATAAGACAGCATATATACTGCCCAAGAGAGACATACTTCTCATTCGTCGTCCCTGTTCCAAAACCTCTAACCTTCAAGATGGAGCACGGAAAGATAGAACATGTTGCTATTGAAAAACTTGAGACAAGAAGAAACCTCACAAAGTATAACCTGAAGGGTGGGGAGAAGATATTCTCGCCTAACCTCTTCTCCCCCTCCCTCTCACTCTCAGGAAAAGCAGACCTCATCGTCATTAAAGATAATCTTGCATATCCAATTGATTATAAGGTCTCTTCATCTGTATATTTTGACCTCGGATATAAACTCCAGCTCCTTACCTATGCTCGTATTATAGAGAATGAGTGGTCTATTAAATCAGATAAGGGCTTTTTATACTTTGTAAATCAGAATTCATTGAGAATAGTTGAATTTGATGATAAACTGAATTCAATCTTTGATAATACAATCTCTGAGATGAAGAGAATTATTGAAGGTGAGGTATTTCCATCACCGCCAAGAAATAAAAGAAAGTGTATAGATTGTAGGTTCAGGAGATGGTGTGGGGATGTGTGATTTTCGCAAGAGGAAGGGGATTTTGAACAGAATTGAGATTTGCGATGATTTTCTGGCAATATATGTCAGGGAAGTGAGTATCTGTGGGTTAGAATATAAGGGATGTAAAGAATACCCCGCTATAATGGGGACTGAAAGCCTGCCTTCGTCCGTGATTATAATTCTGTATTCAAGGATGTAAAGAATACCCCGCTATAATGGGGACTGAAAGCGACCATCTCTGATATGATTGCGCCATCAGTGTATGATGTAAAGAATACCCCGCTATAATGGGGACTGAAAGGCTACGTCCTGGACTGCGCCCTCGCTATGGTCCGCGATGTAAAGAATACCCCGCTATAATGGGGACTGAAAGGTATTATGGTCAACCTCCAACTTTGCTCTCACATCGATGTAAAGAATACCCCGCTATAATGGGGACTGAAAGGAGATGGAAAGGAGAGGTAAGTAAAATGGAAATTGCAGATGTAAAGAATACCCCGCTATAATGGGGACTGAAAGTGGAGATATGTCTACCAATCCTGACCAACGGCAGTGATGTAAAGAATACCCCGCTATAATGGGGACTGAAAGATGCTAAACGCATAAGAGATTTTTTTAAACCTTATTGGGATGTAAAGAATACCCCGCTATAATGGGGACTGAAAGAGTAAGGAATGTGTTATTTAATGATTGGCATCAACAGGATGTAAAGAATACCCCGCTATAATGGGGACTGAAAGGGCATCACAGACAGGGCAGTGAAAATCACCTTTCATGCTGATGTAAAGAATACCCCGCTATAATGGGGACTGAAAGACTTAATAACGCTTTCACAATCTTACCGTCCTTCGCAGATGTAAAGAATACCCCGCTATAATGGGGACTGAAAGTTCACAGACACCTGAACCTTTGTATATGGTCACACCGATGTAAAGAATACCCCGCTATAATGGGGACTGAAAGTTTATTCTGATTATCGTAAATTGTATATGAATCGTAGATGTAAAGAATACCCCGCTATAATGGGGACTGAAAGCTATTCAACCGAGAGAAACTAATGGAGCTTGCACAGGGATGTAAAGAATACCCCGCTATAATGGGGACTGAAAGTCAACATATCAATATTTTACGAATACTTAAAGGAAGATGATGTAAAGAATACCCCGCTATAATGGGGACTGAAAGATTCGTGACCTGAATGAAATAAAAACCGCCGCTGAAGATGTAAAGAATACCCCGCTATAATGGGGACTGAAAGTCATAGGCAAGTGATTTAAGCCCCTTCGGAACTAATGATGTAAAGAATACCCCGCTATAATGGGGACTGAAAGTTGTCGGTTTTTTCATACTATTATACCTTCTATCTTAGATGTAAAGAATACCCCGCTATAATGGGGACTGAAAGCTATTAGATGGAAGTCCTCCATGTCAAGGATTTTCAACGATGTAAAGAATACCCCGCTATAATGGGGACTGAAAGTTTTAATTACATTCAATTTATCCTCCTGTGCCTTATATGATGTAAAGAATACCCCGCTATAATGGGGACTGAAAGACCCGTTGAATGTGCAACTTTTAACAAATAATGTAAGATGTAAAGAATACCCCGCTATAATGGGGACTGAAAGCTTCCAAACCTTCCCCAACCAGAACCGTAGTATAAATGATGTAAAGAATACCCCGCTATAATGGGGACTGAAAGGGTTTGGTTTTCTATGTTTGGCAGGTTATAATAATAAGATGTAAAGAATACCCCGCTATAATGGGGACTGAAAGACTCGCCTCCTCCACCACCTCTACATCACCTATACTTAGATGTAAAGAATACCCCGCTATAATGGGGACTGAAAGACCCGTTGAATGTGCAACTTTTAACAAATAATGTAAGATGTAAAGAATACCCCGCTATAATGGGGACTGAAAGGAGCTCTTAAGGGTGGAGGGGCATCGGCGCAACAGCGATGTAAAGAATACCCCGCTATAATGGGGACTGAAAGCTCAATAATTTGTGAATCATACATCCTGATATGCCTGTTGATGTAAAGAATACCCCGCTATAATGGGGACTGAAAGCATCAAGGAAGGAATGCCTGCATTACATATTGGTAACGATGTAAAGAATACCCCGCTATAATGGGGACTGAAAGCTTTAATCACCTTGTTGTGAAAGTATATCATAAGTGATGTAAAGAATACCCCGCTATAATGGGGACTGAAAGAACTATTCTTAACTCTAACTAACTTCTCTTTTAACGGATGTAAAGAATACCCCGCTATAATGGGGACTGAAAGAAATATGGGTTATGAAAATTCTGGTTGTAAATATAGATGATGTAAAGAATACCCCGCTATAATGGGGACTGAAAGTTTCTTCACTGCCCACGCCTCATCTCGTAGCCACCGCGATGTAAAGAATACCCCGCTATAATGGGGACTGAAAGTATCAAGGAACTTTAAATGACTGCAGAATACCATCAGATGTAAAGAATACCCCGCTATAATGGGGACTGAAAGCTCAATAATTTGTGAATCATACATCCTGATATGCCTGTTGATGTAAAGAATACCCCGCTATAATGGGGACTGAAAGCATCTTACTATATACACCGAAAGGCTGAATCAATCTAGGATGTAAAGAATACCCCGCTATAATGGGGACTGAAAGGTTGAAGTATATCATCAGTGATTCGATTTCAATTGGCGATGTAAAGAATACCCCGCTATAATGGGGACTGAAAGAGAAGAAGTTGAGAGAGTAAAACCTCTTGTTGGTGAGATACTAGATATGCAATAGGAGAAACTATATGTTTATAAGATGTATACTTGAAGAGAGATGAGTTATGAAGAGAGCGGAAATTTGCTCAGTTCAATAGAGATTACGGAGGTGACAGGGAGAATGAATAAAAGAGGAAAAGAATTCACGTTTATATTTACTGGTTCTTTATGAGCAGAAGAGAGGATTTAATAAATATCAAAGAGTATATCATTTTATATTGACAATTTTTATAAGGGTATGATAATTAAAAGAGGAATTTCAATATATGCCGGATGAAGAAGAGATTGAAGTGATATTTTAAGAGATAAAAGGACTGGTAATGAAAATAATTCCTGATATTAAGATTCTTTAAATTTAAAGAGAGGAGGAAGAGGAATGATAAAATCAACAATATTCACTTTCTTATGTGTTCTAACGCTAGTGGCTTTTTTGAAAGATGTAGATTTCGTAAGGATTGAAAATGTTGAGAGTGAATTGACTCTGCTTAGCTATGATTCAATAAATGCAGAGTATGGATCCTTAAAAATGGCTTATAGAACTGAAGGAACTAAATCTGTAGAAAAGGGGATTATAGACGGAATAGAAAGATTTAAATATAAGGTTGGAGATGGTGATATTCTTTTATCAGTTTATGACAGCAAGGGTATAAATGTTGAAGCAATGGTGGGTTTTTTAGGGAAGGAATCTCCTTTAACTGGAGATAATCCGAAAATTCCAAAGAAGGTTAAGAAATTGGAGGTTGGTAAAGGAACTGATATTAAGGGAAAAACATTATTCATTACATCAACGGATATATCTTTTGATTATGATGAAGTGACATTACGTCTAGAATTAGAAGGCGGAATTAATAACAAAATATTTGATATCCCTGGAAAGTTAAATAGTGTTCGAGGAGTAGATTTTATAGCAATTGTTGATTTGCGTTAAATAGAAATTAGAGAATTTTAAAAAGGAGGAATAAAATGTTTAGGTTTAAAGTAGTAATTGTACTTATATTTTCAATAGCTCAAATAACGAGTCTATTTTCTGAGGAGATAGTAGAGATAGATGATATACGCCCTCCAGGATTTCCTGCTTTCATATTGTTGGGAGTTGAGCCATCTTCTGTGGTCCAGAATGTGACTCCAGAGGCTATAACAGTCGGGGTTCTCTCAAACGTAGAGGGAAATTTTATACCCAAGTATGGTGTTCAAATTTCACCTTATTGGTTTAAAGAACACCGAGAATTAAAATTTAGTAATTACTATAATGCAAGTTTCATTCAAACAATTGAAAGGACCTTCTCAATTTCAATAGCAACTGCTTCTATAAAATTGAAAGAAGAGGTAGAGGGTGAAAAAGTTGAGGTTTCAAAAACTGGATTTAGTATTGGACTTAGCGTTAACATCATTGGTGGTAGAGTGAGCAGTGAATTAGGAGACACGTATAAATATTTTGACGATTTGATGGAATATGAGAATGGAAAATTAAGTGAGGAAAAACAGAAACCAATTGAAGATAAATTTCTTCCAGTTGAACTTCACAACAAGGTCCAGGAATTAACAACAATATTATATGACATTGGGCAAAAAGAATACAAAAAACAAGAAGAGGAAAATGAATTGATAGAATTGGAAAGCAGAAAGGAAATGATGAGTTATCTTGAAGAATATATTAAAGGAATTGACCTGACTAAATTAGAGATTGACCTGACTAAATTAGAGAATGATTTTAGAGACAAAAATAAAGCGATTGAGGAATTGGAAGGAGATATAGATGATTTATATGCTATAAGAGAAATAGTATCAAATAAAATCCTTGAACTTATTAAAGAAATTAAAGATATAAATGATAAACGTAAGAAGGGTTTTATATGGGAAGTTGCTGGAGGTTTTGCTAGTTATCCGAGATTCTTTGAATATGATAAGAGAAATAATATATTAGGTTTGTGGATGTGCCCATCTTATCAGTTTGAAGAAGGAATTGTTGATCAATTATATTTTCCTATCCGTTTTATATGGGATGGAGATGGAGAATATATTGAAGCATTTGGAGATAATTTTCTATCATTTTTTGATGCTGGTGGAGGAATAAAGTTTAACCCTGAGAAATGGAAAATATCCTCTGATGTAACTTTCAGATATATCAATGCTTCCTCTGCTGATGATAAGATAGCTGTATGGATAAGTTCACATTTTGAACACCCCCTATCAAGTGGTTTGAGTTTTTTAGGTGACTTTGGAACAAAGATATATAAACAAGATGGCAACTATAAGACAGATTTTACATATGGAATTAGCCTTGGTTTTGGATTTGGTAAACCATCATTCACTATGTAAATCAAAAACATTGTTTTTTTATTTTCCACCTACTTGAATTCTATCTTAATAAACCTTTGATTATGAAGGGAATGGGGTTATGATTTTAAGAAATAAAGTCTTATAATAATCACTAATGATCTATTTTTCTTAACTATATCATATCATCTTCCAGTTCAATTATTCTCCTCCTCAGGTGTGAGATTTCGTCTTTACTCCTTGGAATCGTATTGATGTGTTAATAGTGGGATTTTGCAGAGACCAGCATTGACATTGTTACGATGAATAGTTGCATATAGAGGTGATAGGATATAGCAATAGTTCTCCAAAGAAGTGCTTGGTTTCTACCAGGCGTTCTTCAGGGTTATCACAAGTATTAAAGATGGGACGGAGATTTAAGTTATCGCGCTGTCCCTTTTAATACAAGAATAGTTGTGTGTAGAGTGTAAAGTAATCTAACAAGACATAGGAGAGGATTGGTAATGCCTTCTCCAAATTTTGGGTATGGATCATTGAAATAAAAATATACGGTATAGTATTTAAGAATTATATATTCACTCTTATTCTTTTGAATTTCTTGTTTTGGGTTTCTTTATCTGACGAAACAAGACCGTTCATGAGGAGACCAAAGGAGGAAATCCCGCCAGAAGAAGATGAAATTAAATCCGAACTTCAACCTCCAAAAAGATGGCGATATAAACGGTCAGGTATCCTAAAAGCCAACATTAAAGAGGGTGCTTGGGAAGGCGAAACCTATATTGTCAAAGGTAAGTTAACCCCCCTTGGTTATCTCTATCTATCTTTCAATTTAATTATATTTCTTGGGGTAGCAGGTGCATGGATGGTCTGGATTCCCTGGAAGTGGTTAGGAATTACCCTGGCGTCTATTACAGCTTTGCTTGGAATTACATACAGTGTTTTCCCCATGTTCATAGAATGGGCTTGGATAAAATGCCCAAAATGCAGGGGGATGCTCGATGTAGTTAGTTGGGGAAAGTCAGGTAGAGCTTACTGCAGTAAGTGCTCTGCATCATATAGACTTGGTAATTTTAAAATGGTCGCTATGGAATGATAAAACTGCCACGACGAGATTAAAAAGGCAGGACTCCAAGATGTTGAGATTCGCCATCACTATATAAACATACATATATCTGGAAGCATTTGTTATGTTGCGAGAATAAATCAAATTGCATTAAAAAAACATTTATAATAAGATATGCTTTGGGGGAAAGCCCTAAAAAGGAGGATACGCAGATGAGCAATAGGTGGAAGGTGGGAGAAAGGATTCAAAACCGCTATGAGATTCACTCCATCCACGAAGGGGGCTTCGGCACTGTCTATCTCTGCTATGACCACGAATTCAAAGAACCTGTCGCCCTGAAGACACCGAAGGAAGAACATCTGGGTGATAAGAGATTCAAGGACATGTTCCGCAGTGAGGCGGAGGCATGGGTTAGATTGGAAAGGCACAAGAATATAGTCAGGGCATACTATTTCATTGAATTAGAGAATCGTCCTTTTATAGTAATGGAATACATTATTGGTGATGATATGTATGGCATTGACCTGAGGGGTTGGATAGCAAAGGGGGGATTAAGTTTGAAGACCACTCTGGACTTTGCCGTCCAGTTCTGTTTGGGTATGGAACACGCTCAGAAGAAATTCAAAGAGTTTGGAAGACCATTCGTCCACAGGGATGTCAAGCCCGGAAACATACTTATTACCAGGGATAGGGTATTGAAGGTTACCGACTTTGGATTGGTCAAAGCCCTGGGTGAGACAGAGAGGGGGATGGGAACACTGCCATATATGTCTCCGGAACAGTTCATTAAGGGGGCTGAGGTGGATATAAGGAGCGACATATATGCATTTGGATGTGTGTTATTTGAGATGTTATCCGGGAGGCAACCCTATGAGATAGACAGGAAGAAATATCCAGACCCACATCCTGATTTTGTGCCGGTGCTGTATAAGGAGATGCATACCAATGACCCTATTCCCCACATAAGGGATTATGTATCATCCATTCCTGAGGGACTTGATGGTCTGGTGTTCAGGTGTATGGCTAAGAAGAGGGAGGGGAGGTTTGATGATTTTGGCAGTATAAGGCAGGTTCTGATTGAAATCTATAGAGAACATACAGGTGATGGGTATGAGATAGAGAAGATTGATGATATTAAGCTTGAGGCATGGGAGTTAGTAAACAAGGGAATTTCATTGGGTAATCTTGGTTATACTGATGAGGAATTGGAGTGTTATAACAGGGCTATAGATTTGAACCCTGAACTTGCTATGTCATACAATAACCGTGGAAATGCTTATGCTAAAAAAGGTGAATATGACATGGCTATAAGGGACTACAATAAGGCTATAGATTTGAACCCTGAACTTGCCAAAGCATACGCTAACTGTGGTCTTGCTTATGCTAATAAAGGTGAATATGACATGGCTATAAGGGACTATGACAGAGCGATTAAGTTGAACACTGAATTTGCTGGTGCATACAATAACCGTGGTGAGGTTTACCGCAATAAAGGGGACTATGACAATGCGATAAGAGACTATGATAGGGCAATAAAGTTGAACACTGAATTTGCTGGTGCATACAATAACCGTGGGATTATTTATTATGGCAAAGGTGAATATGACAGGGCGATAATGGAATTTGAAAGGGCTATTGAGTTGAACCCTGAATATGCTGAGGCATACTATAACCGTGGGAATGCTTATGATGGAAAAGGTGAATATGGCCTAGCAATAATGGACTATGACAGGGCTATAGAGTTGAACCCTGAAATTGCTGGGGCATACAATAACCGTGGTCTTGTTTATACTAAAAAAGGTGAATATGACCTGGCTATAAGGGACTATGATAGAGCTATTGAGTTGAATCCTGAATTTGCTTTGGCATACTATAACCGTGGGAATGCTTATATATATAAGAATAAATATAAAGAAGCAATAATGGATTTTGAGATGTTCATTAGGTTAGCACCACCTCAATATGCTGGGGACGTAATGAAACTTAGAGCAATGATTAAAGACCTGGCTATAAGGAACGCTGAGGCATACAATAGCCATGGTCTTGCTTATGCTAATAAAGGCGAATATGATACGGCTATAAGAGAATATGAAATGGCTATTGAGTTGAACCCTGAATATGCTCAGGCATACTTCAATTGTGGACTTAGTTATAAAAATAAAAATAACTACAAAGAAGCGATAAGGGATTTTAAGAAGTTCATTGAATTAGCACTACCTCAATATTCTGAATTCGTAATGAAAGCTAAAGCAATGATTAAAGAGTTAGAGAGTATGTTATAGGGAGAAGTGTTATGAGAAAATAGAGAAGTTAATAATTATTTAGAACTTTAAGGTCCCGATATGAGAAAGAATAATACTTATTTTGAATCCAAATCGTCAGTAATTATATTTAATACAAAGGAGATGTTTTTATGCCAAAGGATAAAACACATAATGATAAACGATTAAAAATCCCAGAGAAATACCTTGACTCACTCTGGCTTCGCAAACCAGAGATTATTGAACAGTTCATAAGGATGCATCCGGATTATGAAGCCCTGTCATCGGAGGTTGCATATATCCTGCAAAAGCGTTTAGAGGCTAAAGAAATTCAGTTTGCAAGCGTCATCCACAGGGCAAAGACCTTGGAGAGTTTCCTGGAGAAGGTGAGACGAAAGACCTACGACAACCCGTTTGAAGAGATAACCGACCTGGCTGGAGCACGGGTCGTATGCCTGTATAAGGACGATATCGGAGCGATAGAGAGAATAATATTTGATGAATTTGAGGTATTAGAAAGAGAAGATAAATTTGTGGAGATGGGAATAGACCAGTTTGGTTATGTAGCACTACATTTCATTGTAAGGTTGGGCAAGAAAACATCAGGGGCTCGATATGACTACCTCAAAGACCTGGTTTGCGAGGTTCAAGTTCGCACAATTTTGCAAGACGCCTGGGGATTAATATCCCGTTTCCTTATTTACAAGCACGAGGAGACCATCCCGGACTTTGTAAAAAGAAATATAAACAGCATTGCAGGAGCCCTTGAGTTAGCCGATGACCATCTTGTGGAAATAAAGAATAAGAGGGAACAGTATATTTCAGAGGCGACTTCCAAGGGTGCAGAATTATCAGATATTCTTGACCGAGATGTCTCCTTAGACAACTTAGTGATATATTGCCGTCTAAAATTCCCGGGCAGGACAATCAGGGAGAATGAATTGAACAAGATTTTAGACATATTAAACCTAAACCGTTATCCCAAATTAAAAGATATAGATAACTTGATGAAGAGGATGGAGAGCAAACTAAAGAGTTACTTTTCTACCAGACAAAGAATGGCAGAAAATGCAGACAATCAGCTAAGAGTAGCCCTGGGAATGGGAGATAGGGAGTTTCGGGAGAATATGTTGTGGCAAACTGGCGAAATAAAAATATTAGATTACCTTTCTGATTCTGAAAAGTAGAAGATGAGATACTACCCCGAAACCATATTTTCGCATGGTAAACCCAGGTTATTGCAGTCGTTGCTATTCAGTTAATTGTGTTAAATGGTTAGCTTTAAGGAATGCATCAAAAAGATGTGGGTCTATTTCTTTTCCTGACATTGACTTGAGGATTCTAAGCGTTTCCTGCAAGCTAAGCTCATCTTTATAGGGTCTATGACTGTTGACTGCGTCAAATATATCCACCAAGGTAATAATTCTGGAAAGCAAGGGAATATCATTCCCTTTCAGCCCTTCTTTGCCACTCCCATCGTATCTCTCATGATGTAACCTAGTAATCTCTGGTACACTTGTGAGCCCCGGGGGGAAGTTAATGCGGTCAAGTAGTGAAAACGAGTAATCTTCATGCTTCCTAATTTGGTTCAACTCTTCTTCGGATAGTTGACCACTTTTATGAAGTATCTCTTTGTCTATGAATATTTTACCGATGTCATGTAAAAGAGCTGAATATTCTAATACTTCTAAATCTTGATTGACAACACCTAAGAATGACCCAAGTCCCAAAGCCAAGTTCTTTACCCGAAAGCAATGGTCAGATGTCATTTTATCAAGAAAATCAACTATAAAGAAAAGAGCCTCAACAGATTTTTGAAAAGTCCTTTTCTCCCTTTCCACTGATAAGAAATACGCAACTATATGAGATGCAGCTAAGCTGATATTTACCATTAAATCAAGTTCTCTTTTGGAAAACTTTCTTCCCGGTATGCGACTCTCCGCAAATAGAAATCCAAAATAATCATCTTGGATAATTAGTGGTGCATAGATTGCCGAATCAATTTTCAGAAATTTTACACTTTTAACCTTACTGAAGTGTTTTTTAACACTACTATACAATGAAGCGGTGGGTGATTTACGAATTGTGGATACAATCGTTCTGCTCAAAACGATAGCATCATGACCACTTGGTTCATCCCGAGACAATCCAAATATCCGTTCACCCTCACCCTCAAAGACTACTACTCCACCAATAGTTGCCATCTCAAACAAGTTCAAAATGTAAGACGATATCTCCAGGCAAAGTTCCTCTGAATCATTACAGGGGAAGATTGCTGAATAAAATCCCGTCAAATGTCTTCCAATTCTTTCAAAGTTAAACGCTTTTTCTTCACCATATCCTCTTATTTTTAGTTCAGTTGTTCGGTCAAGATTATAATTTATATTCTTCAAACTAATGAACGAACCACCCTTCATAGAAATTCGGACTCCAACTTCTATGTTACCCAAGATAATTCTATCTCCATCGAGTAGTTCCTGCTGAAAATAGACCTGGTCACCAGAAGAAAATTTTTTACCAGACCTTATGATAATTGAACCATTTAAACTAAAATTATCATGATAGAATAGCCGTGAACCATGAATATCAATCCAACCGTGATATTTACTGACATAGGGACTGATGAGAACCAGGTCATTATCCCTCGCTGAACCAATCCGTATGGGTCCACTCGAAAAAACCACTGCATATCCTTTGCTTTTCCCTGAGAGTATCTCTAGGCGTATCTTGGGAAGGTTTCTGATTTCTCTGGTTCTCATTTTTTCAACCCCAATTCTTATTAACACCTAGATGTAGAAACATAAAATTCAAAAGATCCTACAAGTAAAAAATATAAGTTCTTATTGGCTTCATATATAAGCATAAAAGGGTAAATGAATACACATGCTTTATTAGGAAAATTTACCACAATGTAAGTCAAAATTAAATGCTCAAATTCTATATTCTTAACAGACATTAGAAAACCCCTTGAAAAACAAATCATATCTTATATTATATTATATTAATATATCCTACTTCAAAAATGTTCGCTTTATAATAAACTTTGAACAAAGCATTCAATGATTATTATTAATGAGCAAGTTTAATGCAGGTTTTACGGTTTAAAGGAGAGTATTAATATGAGGGGAAAGATTGAAGTTATTGCTGGGGAAGCAAAAGGGAAGAGTTATATTTTTGACAAGAACGGAAGTTTTCTGGTAGGGCGATACCGCACTAAGGATGAACCTGAATTGGACGGAGAACGTCATTCTCCAGTTGACTTGAGAATAACTGAAGATAAATATGTTTCTAGGAATCATTTTCTAATTGAGATAATTCTTCCTGATTTCTATATTCGCGATTTGGGGAGCACAAACCACACATATGTAAATGGGGAAAGGATAGATGCTAAATGTTTATATGATGGTGACATAATTGAAATAGGAGACAATAATAAGTTTAGGTTTAATGTCGATGAAAAAGTTGTTAAATCAATAGCTGTTATACCGTGCGTGAGGTGTAATCGATTAATACCTGCTAAGAAGATGGAGAAATGTTTTATCGGTGGAAAATACATCTGCGAGAACTGTCAAAGAGGCATTGAGGTTATAGATGAGTTTCCTGGATATGAGATATTATCAACAATTGGGAAAGGAGGAATGGGGATTACATACAAAGCTAGAAGGCGCTCAGACAATATGTTGGTGACTATCAAAGCTATGAAGCCAAGCCAAGCTATTGAAGAGAGAGCCTTTCTTCGCTTTAAGCGGGAAGCACATATTATGATGACCTTGGAACACCCCTTCATAGTTAAAGGGATAGAATTTGTAACCGAACCAAAGATATATTTTGTTCAAGAGTATATAGAGGGAACGGATTTATGGAAATACACAGAAGAAAGAGGTGGAAATCTAAATATTGAAGAAGCTTTTAGAATAATACTCCCCATTCTTAACGCTTTGGACTATACCCATAATATTTCAGAGCATGATATCCGCGCCTTAGGGATGAACCCCAGGACTGATGACAATATATGCCTAGTTCCAGTTGTCCACAGAGATGTAAAACCCAGTAACATTCTAATTGAAGACCTATCGGGGAATTGCATTCCCAAACTGACTGACTTTGGATTAGCGAAAAGTTACGAATATGCTTTAGGAAAAAGCATAACACTACCAGATGAAACTTGGGGAACATTCCCATTTATGGCTCCAGAACAACTTATAAACTTCCGTGAATCAAAGCCGACCGTCGATATTTTCTCCTTAGGGGCTACTCTTTACTATATTATTTGTGGTGAATTCGTATATGACTTCCGTCCAGATGAAGAAGAAATTCCTGTCACAGTTAGTCAATGTAAGACCGTCCCTATCAGAAACCGTATACCAACCATCCCCAAGGGAATATCTCATATTATAGACAAATCCGTTGCAGTTAACCTAGATGAAAGGTATAAAACAGCTAGGGAAATGAAGGTAGATATTGAAAGAGAAATAAATAACCTATAAGGATTTTCAATCAAATCATTACATAATTAATAGGTGATACAGATTTATGTTATATATGAGATATTATGATAATAATAGTTCTGTTAATCTATGTTAAGTAAAGATGGTGAGTTGAAAAGTTTGAAGGAAATTAGCATAACATAAACTTATCATTTGCTGAGATATGGTTGCTTGGAAATTCATAGTTAATGCAGGCTCAGATACGGGTCAGAAAAGAGAAACCAATGAAGATTTTTATCTCATTGATAAAGATATTAACCTCTTTATAGTCGCTGATGGAATGGGAGGATTAGCAGGAGGTGAGGCAGCCAGCAGTATGGTTACTAAAGAGATCCAAAAATACATAAAGAGTGCTGACAAAGAGAGATTTCAATCTGAAGATACACTTCGCAACCTGCTTACTGAATCATTTGAATCAGCAAATGTAAATATTCGTCAAAAAATAGAAGATGACCCATTACTTAAAAGAATAGGAACGACAATAGTCCTCAGTTTTATAAAAGGTGACAGAATCTACATTGCCCATTCCGGAGATAGCAGAGCTTATCTAATTAATACGGAGGGCATTGAACCTCTGACAAGAGACCATACATTAGTCGCACTTATGTTAAGTGAGGGGAAGATTACCCCTGAGGAAGCTTCCATACATCCAATGAGGAGCAAGATACTCAGAGCCATTGGTCCCTTTGAGAAAGTTAAGTGTGATATCACAAGTAGAGTCATTCAATTAGATGATATATACCTGCTTTGTACTGATGGTCTATGGGGTGAGATTTCAGATGAGACTATTAAAGATATTATTATTAACAATGGCAACTCCGAGAAGACCATTGAAATGTTGATAAGGGCAGCCAATAAAGCTGGAGGAGGAGATAATATCACTGTCCTCATTATCTCTCCTACTAAATAGAAAACATAAGGGAGGTGTGGATTAACAGATGAAGAATTTATCAAACGGTATCCTAATTGCATGGGCAATTGCTGTTGAAGAAGCGAGGTCCCTAGATTATAATCGAATAGATATTCCTCATTTCTTTCTGGCATTCCTTGATCTAGTTACAATTCCAGAAGACGACATTCCTCATATTACTAAAGATGAAAAAGCCGGGGAAGCTTTTGCAGAAATTAAATCATTCAGGAAATTCATTCTAGACAACATTTATGACCCCAGTGAAATAGTATTGAAAATACGTGAAATGATTGGAAAGGGAGTAGGAGCTCCTAAACTAGGTTACATTCACAGGAGCAATGATTCAAGGATATTGTTCAATCGGGCATTTGAAATAAGCAATATATACCGGGGATATAACATCAATGTCTTTCACCTACTTATGGCTATCTTACAGAATGAAGCAATTTCCTCCTATATAAGCACAAAGTTGAATATCAATCTGGAGAAGATAGGTTCAAATCTTCATAAAGTACTCTCTTCCGAAAACATCTATAAGCAAACACTGGAGAAACCTGACTACGAATCAAGAGAAAAGGAAAAAGAAGAGTATACGGAAAGCGCAGATAGGAAGGAAACCAAAACCCCACTACTAGATAAATTAGGTAGGGACCTTACGGAACTCGCCCGGATGGGGAAACTCCCCAAGGTAATCGGTAGAAAAGAAACTATGAGACAGATAGGGCGAATTCTATCCCAAAAGATAAAGAATAATGTATTACTCATCGGTGAACCAGGAGTGGGCAAGACAAGTATTATAGAGGGATTTGCACAAAAAATTGCAGATAAATCAGTTGTGCAAATTTTGCAGAACATTAGGATTGTAGAACTGAACTTATCTGTCTTAGTCGCTGGCACTAAGTATCGTGGTGATTTTGAGAAACGTCTAGAGGAGATAATCAAAGAAGCATCAAACAATAAAGATATCGTGCTCTTCATTGATGAATTCCACATTGTAGTGGGATTAGGAAGATCAGGTAGCGATGTTATGGATGGAGCCAATATACTAAAACCAGCGCTCTCCAAAGGTGAGTTTCGCTGTATAGGTGCTACCACAGTTGATGAATATCGCCAATATATCGAAAAAGACTCAGCACTTGAGAGAAGATTTCAAGTGGTGTGGGTTGAGGAACCCAACTTAGATGAGACCTTGGAAATACTTAAGGGAATTGTTCCCACACTTGAACAACACTATCATGTTCAAATAGATAGGGAAATTCTGGCATTAGCGGTTAATCTATCAATTCAATACATCCCATTCAGACGGCTCCCCGACAAAGCCATTGATATCTTGGATAGAGCTTGTTCAAGAAAAATTCTAAAAACAATCTCCATTTCCACAACTGATTCAAAATCAATTAAAACCCAACCTACTGTAATCATAGAGGAAGATGTAAGGATTATTGTTGAAGAGATGAGTAAAGTCCCTGTTTTAATCCCGGACGAAGACGAAAGAAGTAAGTTCATTAAAATAGAAGATAGATTCAAAGAGCGAGTTTTTGGTCAAGACGAAGCAATCAATACAATATGCAAAGCATTGAGGGTAGCTAAAGCAGGATTAAAATCTCAAAATAAACCAAAGGGGGTATTCCTCTTTCTGGGGACAACTGGAGTAGGTAAAACCGAGACAGCGAAAACCTTAGCAGAGATTCTATTTGGTGATGATAAACAGATAATTAGACTCGATATGTCTGAATACAGCCAGGAACATACTGTTGCCAGGTTGATAGGTTCTCCCCCAGGTTACATAGGATATGGTGAGGGTGGACAACTTACCAATAAGGTCCGAAATAACCCCTACTCTGTCATTCTTTTCGACGAAGTTGAGAAGGCTCATGATTCTGTATTTGATATATTCTTACAAATATTTGATAATGGTCAATTGACAGATGGTCAGGGAAAGACCGCTGACTTCTCTAATTCACTCATAATAATGACTTCTAATCTAGGAAGCAGAGAGGCTATCGTTCCACCTGAAGTTACGATAGGTTTCAGTATAGATGAGGAGTATAAAGAATCTTTTGACAAAGAACACTATAAACGGATAATTAATGAAGCGGTAAAAGCCAGATTCCGCCCAGAGTTTATCAATCGAATTGACCGTTTGGTTATTTTTTATCCTCTCACTGTAAAAAACGCAAAACAAATCGTCATGAAGGCAATTGACAAATTAGCAAGGCGCATAGAACAAAGAGGTTTCAATCTCAAGGTAACTGATGGGGCAATTAATATATTGTTGAAAGAGGGATTTTCTTTTGAATATGGAGCCCGTGAGATCAATCGCTTGGTAGAGATAATGTTGGTTGAACCCCTAGGAGAATTTATACTCTCCCAGGAAATTCCGAAAGATTCAATTGTTGAAGTTGGGGCAATGGGAGGAAAATTAAATTTCAAGATAATCAAGTGAACTCCATAATTATAGTGAACATAGAAGATAACTGAACATGACATTTTTATGACCTAGAACCGACGGACCTTGGGATGAGGATACATTAACATGGTTTAATCAGCACGGTTATACAGGAGACCCTTGTGTATATGAAGGACCTCCCCCAGAAGGGTGGGATTGTTTGATGTAGGGAGAGGTGATAATGGGAACAAACAAAAGCAACTTTCATAATATTTTTTTGTAATATAATGGGTATGAAAAAGCCCTTCAAAAGGAGGAAACGCAGATGAGCAATAGGTGGAAGGTGGGAGAAAGGATTCAAAAGCGCTATGAGGTTCACTTCATCCACGGAGGGGGATTCGGCACTGTCTATCTCTGCTATGACCACGAAGGTAAGATGCCTGTCGCCCTGAAGACCCCGAAGGAAGAGCATCTGGGTGATAAGAGATTCAAGGACATGTTCCGCCAGGAGGCGGAGGCATGGGTTAGATTGGAAAGGCACAAGAATATAGTCAGGGCATACAATTTTATAGAGATAAATTTTCGTCCTTTTATAGCAATGGAATACATTGTTGGTGATGATATGTATGGTGTTGACCTGAGTGGATGGATATCAAGGGGGGGATTAAGTTTGAAGACCACTCTGGACTTTGCCGTCCAGTTCTGCCTGGGTATGGAACACGCTCAGAAGAAATTTAAAGAGCTTGGGAGACCATTTGTTCACAGGGATGTCAAGCCAGCGAACATACTTATTACGAGGGATAGGGTATTGAAGGTTACCGACTTTGGATTGGTCAAAGCCCTGGGTGAGACCGAAAAAGTGATGGGAACACCAGAATATATGTCTCCTGAGCAGTTCATTAAGGGGGCTGAGGTGGATATAAGGAGCGACATATATTCATTCGGTTGTGTGTTATTTGAGATGTTATCGGGGAGGCAACCTTATGAGATAGACAGGGAGAAGTATCCAGACCCACATCCAGACTTTGAACCATTAATATATAAGGAAATGCATATAAATGACCCTATTCCCCATGTAATGGATTATGTCTCATCCATTCCTGAGGGACTTGATGGGCTGGTGTTCAGGTGTATGGCTAAGGAGAGGGAGGGGAGGTTTGATGATTTTGGCAGTATAAGGCATGAGTTGATGAATATCTATAGAGAACATACAGGTGAGGGGTATGAGATAGAGAAGATTGATGATATTAAGCTTGAGGCATGGGAGTTGGTAAACAAGGGGGCTTCATTGTGTAATCTCGGTTATACTGATGAGGCATTGGAGTGTTATGACAGGGCTATTGAGTTTGACCCTGAAGATGCTTTGGCATACAATAATCGTGGGGTTTTTTATGCTAGCAAAGGGTACTATGACATTGGGATAAGGGACTTTGACAGGGCTATTGAGTTAAACCATGAATTTGCTGAGGCATACTGTGGCCGTGGAAATGCTTATGATGATAAAGGTGAACATGACCTGGCTATAAGGGATTACAATAAGGCTATTGAGTTGAAACCAGAATATGCTTTGGCATACTATAATCGTGGTCTTGCTTATTATAATAAAGGTGAATATGACCTGGCTATAAGGGACTATGATATGGCTATTGAGTTGAACCCTGAATATGCTGAGGCATACTATAATCGTGGATTTGCACATGAAAAAAAAGGTTTTTATAAAGAAGCAATAAGGGATTTTAAGAAGTTCATTGGGTTAGCACCACCTCAATATGCTGAAGTCGTAATGAATGTTAAAGCAATGATTAGAGACCTGGAGGGTAGGGTGTAGGGAGAGGTGATGAGAGAAACAAACAAAAACTGCTTTCATAATATTTTTTGGTAATCTAATGAGTATGAAAAAGCCCTAAAATGGAGGATACGCAGATGAGCAATAGGTGGCAGGTGGGAGACAGAATTCAAGACCGCTATGAGATTCACTTCATACACGAAGGGGGCTTCGGCACTGTCTATCTCTGCTATGACCACGAACTCAAGGGACCAGTCGCCCTGAAGACCCCGAAGGAAGAATATCTGGGTGATAAGGGATTCAAGGACATGTTCCGCAGTGAGGCGGAAGCATGGGTTAGATTAGATAGACACAAGAATATAGTCAGGGCATACTATTTCAAAGAGATAGATTATCGCCCTTTCATAACTATGGAATACATCGTTGGTGATGATATGTATGGCGTTGACCTGAGGGGTTGGATATCAAGGGGGGGATTAAGCTTGAAGACCAGCCTGGACTTTGCCATCCAGTTCTGCCTGGGTATGGAACACGCTCAGAAGAAATTCAAAGAGTTTGGAAGACCATTCGTTCACAGGGATGTCAAGCCAGGGAACATATTTATTACCAGGGATAGGGTTTTGAAGGTTACCGACTTTGGATTGGTCAAAGCCCTGGGTGAGACAGAGAGGGGGATGGGAACACTGCCATATATGTCCCCGGAGCAGTTCATTAAGGGGGCTGAGGTGGATATAAGGAGCGACATATATGCATTTGGTTGTGTGTTATTTGAGATGTTCTCCGGAAGGCAACCTTATGAAATAGACAGGGAGAGATATCCAGCCCCACATCCTGATTATGTCCCAGTGCTGTATAAGGAGATGCACACCAATGACCCTATTCCTCATCTATATTTATCATCCATTCCTGAGGGGCTTGATGGGCTGGTGTTCAGGTGTATGAATAAGGAGAGGGAGGGGAGGTTTGATGATTTTGGGAGTGTAAGGCAGTGTTTGATGGAAATCTATAGAGAACATACAGGTGATGAGTATGAGATAGAGGAGTTTGGAGGTGACAAGCCATTTGAGGCATGGGAGCTGGTAAACAAGGGTCTTTCATTTTACAATCTCGGTTATGTTGATGAGGCATTGGGGTGTTATGACAGGGCTATTGACTTGAACCCTGAACTTGCTGGGGCATACAATAATCGTGGGGTTTTTTATGCTAATAAAGGCGATTATAACATGGCTATAAGGGACTATGAAAGGGCGATTGATTTGAACCCTGAAGATGCTGAGGCATACAATAACCGAGGGAATGCTTATGCTGACAAAGGCGATTATAACATGGCTATAAGGGACTATGACAGGGTGATTGAGTTGAATCCTGAATATGCTGAGGCATACAATAATCGTGGAAATGCTTATAGAGATATGGGTGAATTTGATGCTGCGATAATGGATTACAAGAAGGCAATAGAGTTAAACCCTAAACTTGCTGAGGCATACAATAACCGTGGAGTTGCTTATGATGACAAAGGTGATTATGACCTTGCTATAATGGACTATAACAGGGCGATTGAGTTGAATCCTGAATATGCTGAGGCATACTTTAATCGTGGAAGTGTTTACAAATATAAGGGCTACTTTGATATGGCTATAAGGGATTACAATAAGGCGATAGATTTAAACCCTAAACTTGCTGAGGCATACATTAATCGTGGGAATGTTTATCTTGACAAAGGTAAATATGACCTGGCGATGAGGGACTATGACAGTGCGATTGACTTGAACCCTGAATATGCCTTAGCATACTATAACCGAGGGAATGCTTACAAAAATAAAGGCGAATATGACCTGGCTATAAGGGACTATGACAGGGCTATTGAGTTAAACCCTGAATATGCTTTGGCATACAATAACCGTGGGCTTGCTTATGCTAATAAAGGTAACTATGACCTGGCGATAAGGAACTATGACAAAGCGATAGATTTAAACTCTGAATGTGCTTTGGCATACTATAATCGTGGACTTATATGTATAAAAAAAGGTCTTTATAGAGAAGCGATAAGGGATTTCAAGAAGTTCATTGGGTTAGCACCGCCTCAATATGCTGGGGTCGTAATGAAAGTTAAAGCAATGATTAAAGACCTGGAGGGTAGGGTGTAGGTAGAGGTGTTATGAGAAAATAGAGAAGTGTCCAATTATGTAGAACTTTAAAGTCCCTATATGAGAAAGAATAATACTTATTTTGAATCCAAATCGTCGGCTATTCTGTTTAATACAAAGGCAACTACCAAATGTCTGTTAAATACAAGTCAATGGCAGGCATTGACCTAAATTCTACAATTAATAGAATTCAAGAGTGGGGTATGAAATTTAGAGATAATTTCGCTCTTTATGTTTATGATAAATACTCTATTAACCTTATCGAACTATGGACATTACTGATTATGAAATTTTGACTAAGCTTACACCTTTTTTACCATGTTAGATGTGTGGTGCCCTACTCAAAAGACCTGATTATCCTTGTATTGGAGGGAGATGTCCAAATTGCGGACATGTTCAGAATTATGCAGAAGAGGACTATAAGCGTGTTAAAACCTATAAGGTGCGCTCAAAATATAAGAAAGAATTAGAGAAGGTAAGAGAAACATTCAAAGATGTTATGGAATGCTACTTTGACATGCCTGAGATTAAAAAAGTTGGCACCCATCAGTTTGAACATTATTATCTTTGGTGTGTAGTTTATATCAGACCTTTTAGTCTTCGCGTGCTAAAGAATGGTTGACCGTGCCCGGGAATTATTATATTGGATAGGTTCAATAACCTCTTAATGCTCTTCTTTGCCTCCACAGTATCATAGAAATCACCATTGAACTTCCAGATGTACCCGGACTGAAGCCAGGCGAGATTGATTATTGCATCACCACATATTGCCACTTTTACTGATTTATTCTCATCTGACCATAGGATTGAACTATGCCCTTTTGTATGACCAGGGGTATGTAAAACTATAGTGTTTGGAATGACCTGGTCATCTTCATTTAAGGTAATGAATTTATCCTTGATGGGGTCGTCAAGGTCATCAAGTGTCTGATGATAGCAATACCATTTCGCATTCTTGAAATATTCTATGCCTTCATAATGATCCACATGGGAATGCGTAATGAAGATTTTGTTTATATTGACAGGATTTATACCATTTAACTGTAAAAGAGTGATTAACAAATTATAATTACTTTCCTTATTTTTCTGTGAGAGGTCTGATTCTCGCTCATAACCAGTATCTATCAGCAGTAATTCATCTTCTTCCTTGATAAGAGTGACGGTAGATCCACCTCCAACTCCGATCTGATTCTTCAGCATTGTGAATATTGCTGATGCTACATTACCGGGGTCAATGGTGCACGAACCAGTTTTAATTATTTTTACATTCAATTTCCACATATCCAGGATTCCTTTATAATAAAAAAAGTAAAAGTGATTGTATATAAAAATTAAGTTGATAAGGTTCCTGGCTTCAACCTTTACAGGTGTGAATTATATGACAGTGCAATTCATGAATTGCCTCTACAAACTGATAATGTAAGGGAGACACAAGGAGATAGCGTCTCAGATTGGCATAGGATCAACACCACCATAATCACCGGCACCAATCCGTATTCATATACTGACACAGGTGTTATTGAGAACACACAATATGAATACAAACTTAAGGCAGTGCTTATCGATGGTGTGGCCAATGAGACCCTGGGCACCACGATGGTAGAGGCGGAAAGCCCACCAGATTTGGCATCGTGCGATTATACTCCAATCCCGCATCCGGGACGGTGAACTGCGTCCTGAATGTCCCCCAGCAATGTGAGGTGGATATCGTCATGTATGACATCAGTGGTAGAAGAGTAGCAGAGAAAACTATAGAGGTGAAAAGATCGGGGGAATTGACAGTTAAGTTTCAACTGATAACCTTATGGATTGAGTTTATATCATATTGGCAAGTTCTACGGAATTAGCATCAAGTGTAAGGATTCTGAAAAATCATTAAGCAATTGTGGATGTAAGAAGTAAATGAGTTAATATAGCAGTAGAAGTATAATTATAGCATCAGGAGGGATGACTAACTTATTCTATTATTGAACTGAAAGAATATATATTTTTAATATTTAAAGACAAAGATACATATATACAAAATCTATGTTTATTATTTCCTATATCTATTATTTGTTATGTGTGTATTAATTTGTATAAGGTAGTAAACAATTGATTTATATGTCTTGATCTTCGGATACAGGTATAATCTTCATATTTTCCTTATCTACTTTCTTAAACACCGATTAAATCTATCTCGCAATACTATGCCATGTGGAGTCAATCTAGAGAGCCATAATAGAGAGATTATCCGATATTAGTAGTCTAAAATAGTATAAATATTATGGACTGAGGTGTGCCAAATATTTGCCATTTTGGGGTCTAAAAATGGTTATTTTTGTCAGGACAGTGTTAGTCAATATATGACAAAAAAGTGCTATAAATCCTTTAATATCAAAGAAAATAAGTATAAGCAAGTGAAAACGAAAAACATTTGATTTTAATGGAAATGGGATTTTGAGTCCCCTGCGTCTACCAATTTCACCACTCCGGCTCTAATTGTATTATACTAAAATCACCTTTCTTTGTAAATCTGCATCTAAGACCTTTTGTAAATTCTAAACTGTTTCAACTAAATACTCTATTTGCAACTGATAAACTCATAAAGGAGTTATTAAGAAATCAAGTTTGATATAATCGTTTCTTATAGATTCTTTCTTTTTCATACTAACATATAAATGATAGTTTAAAATTATTATATAATATTTTGGGTTTAGGTATTGAGTGTAGAAAAAATATTTTATGCTTGGATTTAATAAAGATACATATATTTATTTTGCTATTTTTTTTACGGCATTTTTAGTGCGTGCGATTTTTGTGTTTGTATTTCCACCCGAGAAACTCTTCCAGGATGAGCCGCACTACGATAAACTGGGAGTGGAGATTTCCAACTCAATCTTCGGCACTTCATACAAACCATTTGAACCTAAGGCAGAATTATACCCCTATGTTCATCAAACTGTTACTCGTCCTCCCCTGTATCCGCTTTGGTTAGCAATCATATATAGTATATTTGGTCATGCACTTTTGGTGGCTCGTCTTGGAAATGCCCTTTTAGGAGCCGCAACAGCCATCCTTACTGCCTTACTTGCCCGACATATTGGAGGGAGGTTGGCAGGCTTCATCGCAGGAATTTTCACTGTCTTCTATCCTATCAGTGTTTATCTTTCGCGAACACTTTTTGTGGAGAATCTGGCATTACCCCTGTTCGCTTCCTTCGTTCTTACTGGACTTTTAGCAGTGAGAAGTAAGAGATACATTTGGGCGGTAATAGCAGGGTTGGTCGGTGGTCTTTCCACATTGAGCAGAGCGAATTTATCTGCTTTAATCCCTCTCTTTTCGCTATGTTTGGGTTTTGTAATTTGGAGAGAGGGATATAGAAAGAAAGCAGTGGTAACTGTTGTAATATTATTAATAGTGGCTACTTTAACTATATTACCCCGCTTTCTGAACAATGGTCTTCGTTATGGATTGTGGACTCCCATTGCCACGACCACCTGGTTTAACACTTGTTTGGGGTTTAATGAGTATGTGGATGCTTTTGAGCACAGAATCGTTGAGGACTTCCCAAAATTACAAGATGAGGCGGAACGATTTAGGGGCGATGACTCTCAGGTTGAGGCATATTTCAAAGAGAAGACCTTTGAATATATACGCGAAAATCCAGGGCGGTCAGCGTATCTTTACTTCGGGCGTCTCATCTCGGTTTTTGATTTTAGAACTAAAATTCGCAATCCCAACTTTATCGGTTACTCGTTTCTTAAAGACATGGTCAACCTATTTTCATACGGTTTAGTGCTTTCTCTTTCAATTGTCGGTTTGTTCATAAGGGGGGTAAGAAAGAGAGGTTTTCTCTTATACTTTGTTCTGGGAATAATGCCTTTTACGTTAGCATTCTTTAACATCAGCATTAGATATAGAATACCTGTTGAACCATTACTGATAGTCCTCGCTTCAACCACTTTTGTTATAGTTCTAAATTGGCTAAAAGAAAGGTCTAAGAAAGTCAAATCAAATTGTTGAATAAAAGATAAAACGACTTCTTATTTTTGTCAGAACAGAGTTAGTCAAAAACTGATAGAAAATATTTTTTTTACTTAGATTTAATGATTCTTTATGTATGTAATTGAAGATATAAATGATTTTATTTTTGTTGAGATTGTATTCTGAGTCTAATCTATTTACCTATTTCACCATTTTGGCTCTATTAGTGTTATAGTAAAAATAGATGTCTTTGTAAATATTCCTTGTTTTATTTTTCTTTATATTTTACCAAATTTAGTTATAATTCTATATTAATGGAGGTGTATTCTATGAAATGGTCTATAGCAGTTTTACTATCAATCACCCTGCTTTTTAGTTTATCTTTTTCTTTTGGTATTCCAACAGGTGGTGGTGAGAAATTTGACACAAAGAAGTTTGATGATTTTCTTGCGAAGTTTGAGGCGCTCAAGACAAAGATTGATGAACTGAACCTTAAACTTAATGACGTTAAGAAGATTATAAATGAGATTGGTTCTGCTCATAGTATTCAGGATTTAGTTGGGACTATTACCGGTCAGGCAGGTCTAAAAGACAAGTTGACACCAGAGGAGAAGGCAAAATTGCAGGATGCTCTTGAGGAGATAAAAAATATGCCCTCTGAATATCAGACAATGATAGCAGACCTGACATCATATCTGGGAGAAATTCCAGGTCTTATTACTGACCTTGCAACCCAGATAACGAAAAACCCTATGTCAGCAGGAAGCCTTGGAGATTTGAAGGGCAAACTGGAGGAAGCACAGAGTAAGTTGAATGACATCAAGGGCTTGATAGAGACGAACGTTGAACTTGCTAACGAACTTATTTCTGCAATACCAATTCTAATCTAATCTTTCTTATTCTACATTTTAGCCCCCCTTATACAGGGGGGAATTTTTTTATATATGTGAGACAATCTAATATGGACAGGTTTTGACCATTAAGTGTGTATATACTTAAAGTAGAAGAAAGGGGGAAGAAAATGAAGAAGATTTGTGCGGTTTTGGTGGTGCTCATTATTACCTTGCCGGCTATTTCTATGGGAAATGCTGAATCTTGCTGTCAGGGTAATATGAGTTGTTATGAACAATCTTCAATGCAAGCGCTTGTCTCTGCTATGCCTTTGTCTGAAACAACGACCACTTTAGGAGGAAGGGTTATTGAAAGGACTGCCCAATCGTCTCTTCAAAACTTAGAGGTGGTTGTTCAATCTAGTTCTCAAAACTATGTGGCAGTTATTGTGGATACTTATAAGGAGAATGCCAGACCAACAGAATATTCTTATTATCCTGCCTCTCCTGTTGAAAAAGGTGATGAGGGTTTATCTTGTATTGAGAGTGAGCAATGTCAAGAATTGAATGGAGATATGGAAAATAAGCCAGAAGAGGGTAAATGCGCTATATCAGTAGAAATAAATTCTCCTGTAAATACAAAGCGTGTTGCTTCAGAAGAGAAAGAAGAATAGCACGATACTGCTATCTTAGATGGAAGAGAAGGGGGAGATAAACACTTCCCCTTTTCAAATTTAATAGGTTTTTGATATGGTATTTCAGGATGAAGGAAGATAGACTGGAATAGAAGATGAGGGAGAAATTGGATGAGTGATTAAAGATAAGAATTTTAAATATTTCATTTCTAATTTATAGAGTAATATTAATTATCAGTTTAGTAACCAAGTGTTTTCTCATCAAACGGTGGGAGTATCTTATCTCCAAGCAGTATAAATACCCCCATTCTCTCAATCTTTATCTTTGAATATTCAATATCACTGAATATGAGTTTTGTCAGTTCGTCCAATCTTATCATAGCCCCGCTCTCAGGAACCCTGATTTGAATAATTACTGAGCCGTTTTCAAGCCACCACCTGTGTATCTGCTCACCAAGGTCAATTGCACGAACCTTGCCCTTCCTCTCTACCTCCACTCCCTTATTTTCAATTGTGGTCTCTATGGTTTTCTTTATTTCTTCATCAATGGGGCTACTTCCAATTGTTATTCTATACTCCTGTATATTGAAATCTGTTGGTTCGGGGGCGCCCTCACCAAGGTTTCTCGCACCAATTATTCTAATACCTTCTGGCAGATGCTCATTCATCGCCTCCATAAATTCAACAGCAGATATTGGCTCAGATAGACGAACCTCACCAACCTCGCAGTGACCCTCAATGCCAAGCGCCAGAGCATAACCAAGCGTGAGCCGTGGCAGAGGATTATAGCCCTCGGTGAAGGCGACAGGCACATACGACCGTCTTAGTGCAAGGTGGAATGCCCGCTGTAAATCCAGGTGAGAGATGTATATTGCACTCTCTGCCTTTGTAAATGTGAACCTTAGGCGGTCTGTCTTGAATGATGGTCTCTTACCTCGCCTTTCACTTTCTTTTACCTCTAAAGGTTTAATCTCCCGGGCGAGTTTTATCGGTCTATCATTACAGACATCACAACTCTTGCAATCAGGTTCACATTGATTCGTTAATCTACCGCTGTTAAACCTCTCATATTCAGATATAAGATATTGTCTTGAGACGCCTGTGTCAATTAATTCCCAGGGCAGTTTTTTATCAAGTTGTATTCCACCAGATAGAGCATCTATGGAATAACCACTCTCTAAAATGGCGCCATTCCATATATCCCATCTGAAGTAGTCAGCCCAGCCGTCCAGTAAGGCACCTTTTCTATAGGCACTTACTATTATGTCAAACAGGTCTTCGTCCCCCCTTCCAAGAATTGCTTCAAGACAGCTCATCTCAACATCCTGATATTTCACCCTGATGCCATTTGTTCTGAGCCCCTTTCTTATAGTATTTACTCGCCCTTTTAATACATCAATATTTGTAAAAGGTGCCCATTGAAGAGGCGTATGTGCCTTTGGAACAAATGCCGAAAGGTTCACTATTATCTCTCTACCTTTTGATTTCTTCTCTTTGATTATTCTCTTAATCAGATTGACTATCTCAAGAGCATCGTCATCTTCCTCACCAGGAAGCCCTATCATAAAGTATAGTTTTATTGACCTTATCCCGCTGTCTATGAGCATCGCCATCTTCTTTATGAATTCGTCTGTATCGTAGTTCTTGTTTATGGCATTTGACAGTGTTGGTGAGGCAACCTCAGGTGCGAGTGTCACCTGCGTGGGTCTGACTGTCTGAGTATTCAGTATTACATCTATAAGGGGTGTATCAATTCTAAGCGATGGCAGACAGACACCTATCTTCCTGTTCTTAAGTGATAGTGTAAGATATTGAACTAACTCAGTTATATATGAGTAATCAATTGTGTTTAAGCCGAGAAGTGAGCATTCGTCATAGCCGGTTTTCTTCAATAGAGATTCAATAATCTCAATTATCCTTTCAGGACTTCTCTCGCGATATGGTCTCTGAACAAAGCCCGAAAGGCAGAACCTGCACCCCCGCCTGCATCCCCTCGCTACTTCAACCGAAAGCCGGTCGTGGACTACCGAAAAATTTGGGATGGTAAGCATATCTGGGACAAAAGATGTGTCAAGGTCATAGGCAATTCCTGCTTTTATTTTCTTCTTGTTATTGTGATATTTCGGAACATAGAGACCTTCTATCTCTGAAATATCTTCTAATATCTCTTCTTTATTTAAACCCTCATTTTTTAGAATTTTCATTCTTGCAAATAAATCAACTGCTATCTCCTCACCCTCACCGATAGCGACTGCTTCAAAGGCGGGTAGAATTGGAAATGGTGAATATGTCGCATATCCCCCCATCATTACTATCGGAAAGCCCTCTCTTTCAGCGCTTTTAATTGGAATCTTTGCAAGGTCAAGTATTGCGATTATATTTGTATATTGTAGTTCGTATGAGACAGAGAAAGCGACTACATCAAACTCTGAAAGTGGTGTTTTTGTCTCAATTGAGCGAAGTGTGTCCCCCGTTCTTCTTATTGTATCTATTGCGTCTGGTGCTGGCATAAACGCTCTCTCACAATAGACGCCATCAATTGAGTTCAACAGATGGTAGATTATCTGAAAGCCAAGGTTTGACATGCCTATCTCATACATGTCAGAATAAACAAGGCAGGCATGCAGTTTGGATTTATTTTTCTGAATACTCCCTATCTCTCTATCTGTATATCTTGAGGGCTTCTGGACCCTCAATAAATTTTCATATAGACCCTGCATATTAGAACATCTTTCTCCTGAACTCGCAGGAAAGTGGAAGCCCGAGAGCGAACATTGTAATTATCATAGAAGAGCCACCATAACTGACAAGTGGCAGAGGCACACCCGTAACGGGAAGCAGTCCTATTGTCATGCCGACATTTATAACAATCTGAAACGATATCATTGCGAAGACGCCTCCTATCAGAAGATTGTATTCATCAACAGTGGTTCTCTCAGCGAATCTCAGCATTCTATAAAGTAGTATTGTGAATAGCGACAGAAGGATGAATGCACCAAAAAGCCCCCACTCTTCACATAGAAGCGAGAATATGAAGTCCGTTCTCTGCTGTGGAAGGAATCGGAGTTGGGATTGAGTGCCATGCATAAAGCCCTTTCCCCAGATTTGACCTGAACCAACTGCTATCTGCGACTGAATGACATTGTAACCAGAACCAAGCGGGTCCTGCCTTGGATTGAGGAATGCTACTAGGCGTTTCTTCTGGTATTCCCTGAGAATGTGCCATAGAAGCGGCGTAGAAATACCGATAGCAGTGTTGATGCAGGACAATAATATTGCCTTCACCTTTGAGGAGGTCAAAATATAGTAGATTATAAATGTCGCACCGATGAATATTGCAAGCTTAATATAGCCAAGTAGAGAGAATACAATTGAAGCAGGGATTGTGAGAAGTAATATTGTTATATATGCAGGTGAGCCAGCCCAGAATACCATAAAGGTAAATATCGCTGGAATGACAAGAGCGGTGCCAAGGTCAGGTTGTCTTACTATAAGCAGGACAGGTATCGTTATCAGAATGCCTGGAACTATCAGGTCTTTTATTGATTCCGGTCTCTTCTTTCTGAATATGCCTGTAAGGAGAAGAATGGTGGATATCTTTGCTGTCTCTGCTGGCTGGAGGGCAAATGAGCCAATATGTATCCACCTGCTTGACGCAACCCCAAGCATTCTAAGAGGAAATAGAATTAAAAGGAGAAAGATTGAGGTAAGATATATATATTTTGAGTATTTCACCCAGAATGCTGGCTCAACGACGATGGCTATTATAAATGCGGCTGTCCCGAATATTATCCATATAATTTGCCTTATAAAGTATTTAGAATCGCTACCGCCAATACCTCCGACCGCTGAGTATATAAGCACCAGACTTATAGTGATTATAAATGCCACGATTAATAAATAGGTGAAGTCAAGGTTTCTTGCTATCTGCCTTCCCTTAACCATTTATTACCACCGTGTTTTCTACATTTATATTCTCATTTTTAAGTGGCCAGGAATTATCCGGTATATTATGCTCCCTGCAATAGTCCACAATCTGTTTGACATTGTGTATGTAGAACTCTCCGTGAACACCGTGCTCAAACAGGAGAATCACAACAAGGCGGGGCTTTTCTCTCGGGCAGAAAGAGACAAACCAGGAATGCGTCTTACCATGTGGGTTTTCAGCACTCCCTGTCTTTCCGCACATATCGTGTCTGTTCTCATGGGTTCTTGTAAGAACTCCCGACATTCCATCAAGTATAATCTGCCTTGTTGACTCTGATATGCCTGTCCATCCAGTTATCTCTCTTCCCGCCATATATATAATTTTACCTTTTTTGTCGGTGATGTAGTCAATCAGATGTGGTTTTATTAATTTGCCACCATTTGCCAGGGCTGAGACAAGCACAGCCATCTGAATCGGTGTCACAAGCACCTGCCCCTGACCGACTGAGTTATTCAATATCTCACCCTTCGGGTAGTTTTCGCCAAACTTCTTTATCATATGTTCTATACTTGGAATAAGTCCACTTACTTCACCGGGAAGGTCAATGCCGGTTATTTTGCCAAGGTTATATCTTCCTGCCATCTCACCAAGTCGCTCAATTCCAACGCGAAGCCCTACCTGAAAGAAGAAGACATTGCATGACCATGTAATCGCCTCTGATATTGTAAGTGCTCCATGCCCGGACGGATTCCAGCAGTGGAAGACCCTGTTTCCGAATGTGAATGAGCCATAACAGGGAACGGGCATATGCTCGTCGGGCTGAACAAGGCCTGCTTCAAGTGCTGCTGATGCGGTCACAAGTTTGAATGTTGAACCTGGAGGATATGTCGCACTTATTGCCCTGTTGAGAAGGGGGTATGACTCATCAGTTGTGAGAGAGAGCCAGGCAGAATGGGGAACAGGTCCGCTGAATAAATTCGGGTCATACATTGGCTTTGAAGCAAGGGCATAGATTGAACCATCGTTCGGGTCCATGACTATTATCGCTCCTCTTCTGTCTCCTATCGTCTCCTCGCAGAATTTCTGAAGTCCAAGGTCAATTGTCAGATGAACATCATTGCCAGCAGTTGGCTCAATCGGGGGTGGAACCTTGTATAGTCCGACCTTTTCCTCAGCAGGCGTAATCGGTATGAACCTGGTGCCATCCTTACCTCTCAGAGAGTCATCATAAGTATATTCAACACCTGCTATTCCTATAATATCACCAAGACGAAGTCCATCGTCCTTTCTCTTCTTCAGTGTCTGACTGTCAACCTCACCACAGTAGCCAAGTATGTGACAGGCGGTCTCACCATTAGGATAATTTCTGAGCAGTGCCGGTTCTATGTATATCGCGCTGTTATCGCCTAGACGTTCCTCAATCTCCACCACCTTATCAAATGGTATGCCTTCTGCGATTACCGGTGGAAGGAATGGTGACTCCCTCTCAATTATTGATTTCTCAATATCTTTAACTGGGATATTTAATATCTCTGATAGGTCTTTTATTAATTTTTTATCAATTGTTGCGTCTTTTGATAGCATATAAAGCAAATCATAAGATGGCTTCTCGTCTGCGAGTATATCACCATTTCTGTCATATATCTTGCCCCTTGATGCCTGGAGTTCTACCTTTCTTATACGGTTGCTTTCTGCCATCAGTAAATATTCTTCGCCCTGATATATCTGCAGATAGACCAATCTTCCAATTATTAAGAAAAAGAATGAGATTGTCAGTATTTTTAACAATGTGAATCTAAATGGTTTGAATAATGCCATATCACTCCTTCAGAAATAATCTAAACAGTGGAAGTAATAATATCATTGCAGCAGAATCAATAAGCATATTAAACAGAATGTCCTTTGTTGTTATTGTAAATAAAAGTTCTGTCTTAAAGCAATATGATGTTATTGAATATATGATAATACTAACTATCATAGTTGTTATCGCTGTTGCAATTATATAGATATACCAGACCCTTCTATAAATAAGGTCTCTTATAAGACAGAGTAACCAACTAAGCAGTATAAGCGGTATGGTATATGAGCCAATTACTGTATATGAGAATATATCTATTAATATTCCGCCTGTGAATGAGAGCCATATTACCCCCCCGGTTGGTGCTATCAGAGATAGATATACAATTGTTGGTATAACAAGATTAGGTCTGTATACATCAATGGAGAAGACATATCTTATCAAAATAGTCAGAACTGCCATTATTAGAAGAATGATAAATTTTCTGAGTGTGCCTTCTTTTCTATATCTAAATTTTATTTTTCGCATACGGAGACAAAACTCACCGCCTTCATATCGGTAGATGGTAAGACCCTGCAATTAATGAATGGTCCTTCGACTTTCGGTTCCACATCAAGGACTCTGCCAACGATAATTCCCCTTGGGAAGATGCCCCCATCACCTGATGTATAGATTGGGTCTCCTATATCTACATCTGAATAAGTCGATATATATTCAATACTAAGGTTGCCATCTTTATCTGTCTCAAGAATACCAACATCATCTGTCTTCGGCATGATAACGCTCACCTTGAAAGATGGATTGCCAAGGACGCTGACCGTTGAGGTCTTTCCCGATACGCGAGCGACCTTCCCTATAAGACCATAGCCCGAGATTACCGCGGTGTTTTCTGATATGCCATCATCTCTGCCCTTATCAATGATTATCTCCATAACCCTGCCATTGAGATACACTCTATCAAGGACAGTTGCTGTCTTGTATTCACATGGTAGTGTTAGAGATAGAGAGATAAGGTTTTTCAGTTCTCTATTTTCACTTTCAAGCAGTGCGTTTGGCTTTTTTTCTGTGATTATCTTGTGCTGGAATGTTGCGATCTCTCTTGTGTTCTCAATCTGACCTGACAGTTGTCTTATCATTATGCCCACATTTTGAATTTGAACCTTCAGTTTAATTAAAGGTTCTCTCAGGTTGACTATATGTGTTATGTTGAGAATAGAAATAAGGACAGTTATACCAATAGATGTTAAGAGAGATATAAATCCACGGGGAAGTCGCATAGTGATATTATATATTAAATTTTGTTGATGTTAGATAATTATAGAATATAATACTTGAGAGATAAACTTTTATAGATATTGATATAAAATATTATTATAAAAAAGAACTAATAATATATATCTACTATAATAACCGAATTTACTTTTTACTTTTATTAATCATTTTAATTATTATATTAAAAAACATAATAATATTTAAATTTCAATTCATACTGTTCCTATTTTCATTCGCTTAAATTCAAATTTATTTTGTCTTGTTCCGCAATACCAACAAAAAGTTATAGGGACAAAAACTCTTCTTCTTTCTTTTTCAATTTTTCCACAATTTATACACTTCTTAATAATACTTCCACCACATGTGCATTTTTGCGTAGGTTTCACATTCTCTGGATATGCCTTATTACAATTCTCACACATTTTTACACGAAAATATTTAGTTTTACAATAAAAACATTCTTTAAGTGAAGTGTTCCAATACTTTCCACAATTTGCGCAAATAGGTCTAAATAAAAGAACATGATCTGTCGCTCCCAGAGGTAGGAAAACTTCCCAGTTATCTGTTGTTTCTTTAAAAATACGATTTGCTTCTTCTTCTGTTAAACGAATTAAATGAGCATCCATAATTCCTTCTTCTTCGTCAACAGTTTCTTTTAATAATTTCTTGGAACTTTCATAAGCAGCAGGATATTTTTTTATCTTATTTTCTGCTTTAGAATTATTTTTATTCCATTTTTTGAAAACCTTGTCATTGTTACTTCTCCAAAATTCTTCTATTTCAATTGCATTAAAACAAATTGCATTGTAAGACTCTATTTGTAAACTTTCATAAAATTTATCCCACTTTTCTTTATAATCATTTAATATAACACCTTCTACTACCCATCTATCATCTTGAATAAAATGATGAGGATGTAACCTATCAGTTCCCCATCTCCACTCACCCCTCATAAGAAGTGAAGGATGTTTTCTACGTGAACTTTGAGGGAGTTTGTAATATCTTACATCTATAAAATCTTTAACACTAAAGATAAAATAATTAAATTCTGAATCTTTATTTATAAACATCCATACATAAAAGTGTCGAACATCATGAAATAGATCTTTTGGTTTCATAGTAAGACCATAAGACTCATAACCAACTTGTGATAAAGTGGGTATATTTTCAACTCTTGAACTTTTGACTTGTATAGTTCTGTAATTGTCATTTTTAAGGGCAATTAAGTCAATATATCTATCTATTAAGGGTTGATAAACAAGAAATCCTCTTTTTTGAAGTTCGAAAGCAACTTTAAATTCACAAAAGAAGGAAAATTCTCTGTTCGGAAATCTTCCAATTTCAATATCTTTTATATTTATTTCCTCCTTACTTTTTGTCGATGCGTCTGGGAGAGATTTAATAAATCATACTCAGCATACTTTCTAATACCTCCAAATAAATTGGATTGAGAAGTTTCTTTTTTTAATGTTTTTATTACACTTTCACGAAATAAATTTTTATTTAGCTCTATTCCTACTCCTATTCTATTATGCCTGGAAGCAACCATCACTGTTGTAAAACTTCCTGCGAATGGATCTAATACAATCTCCCCTTGATAAGTATAAAATAATGTGGCCATTTCTGGTATATCTTCTGGAAATGGTGCGGTATGTCCTAAAATATTTTCCCCTTTTGAATTTATCTTTATTACCGGTGAAAATTTTATAATATCCTTTCGCCATTTTTTAATAAGATTTTCTGGTATTTCATATTCTTTTGTCTGATGTCTTTGAGTTATATTAGTTTTAAGAGAAAAACGTTTACCTCTATTTGATTTACTTCTTACAAAGCAATTTTCGTTATCACATTCCCAACTTTGTATCCCTATTTCAGATTGAGTATTATCATTTACTTTTAAACAACCGCAAATAGGGCAAGGATAACGTGTTTTATCTAATCTATGTTTATGAAAAATAAGCAAATGTTCATAACAATTCATGGGATATTGATAGAATGGATAGGGTGTGTTTGCATGTTTATGCCTTTGGGTTTGTACTTCTCCTTTGTCCCAGATAATATCATCTACAAAAGTGAATCCTATTTCTTCAAAAAGTTTGATAAAATACGCACCAAGTGTAATTCGTCTTTTACCCCACACAGATTTAGTTACTAATCTATCATTGTCATAAATATCCCCCACGTTAAAAACAAATACTCTATGATTATCTAATACTCTATAACATTCGATAATTATCTCTTTCATATCTAAAAAATAATCATTTAGGTTTTCCCATTGTGAGTATTCTCTGGCGTTGTAATATGGTGGTGAAGTAACCATTAATTGAACACTTTCTGATTTCATTCTCTTTAAAACTTGATAACAATCACCCCATATTATTTTTATTTGTGCATCATTATCTTCAATAAATCTACACAATTCATAGTCGAATTTAGGATAAGTTTTATTTTTATATTGCTTTTTAATTAATTCACAGTAAATTTTATCAAAATAAGCAACATATTCTTTGGTATTATTTCCTTTAAATGATTTCATTAAACATAATAATTCTCCAATTTCTTCATATGAAAACTGTTTTTTTAGATATGGCAAACTTGTCTTTAAAATATGATCGAAATAATTTCCAAATTCAACTTCTTCTTTATAAGTAATTTTCCAATTCATTTATTATCATAACTCCAACTTTAATATCTTATCATTAAATACATAATGCATTTTATTACAACAGCACATTCTTATATCTGTCAAGGTCTTCAAATATCTTGCCCGTGCCCTCAACAATACAGGTCATTGCATTCTCTGCGATATGTATTGGTAGATTTGTTATCTTGTTCAATAATATGTCAAGCCCCTTCAGTAGCGAGCCACCACCGCAGAGCGTTATCCCCCTGTCAAGTATGTCCGATGCTAACTCCGGCGGCGTCTCCTCAAGTGTCGCCCTTACCGCAGAGACCATAGAATTTACCGGCTCCTTTATCGCCTCTCTTATCTCCCTTGAACTTATCTTCACCGTCTTCGGTATGCCCATAACAAGGTCGCGCCCCTTCACCGCCATTGTCTCCTCCTTCTCAAGAGGATAGGCGGAGCCGATTGTTATCTTTATTCTCTCTGCGGTTTGTTCGCCAACGAGAAGATTGTATGTCTTCTTCATATATAGGTCTATCGCCTCATCAACCTCATCACCGCCAATTCTTATTGATTTGGAGCATACAACACCGTCAAGTGAAATTACGGCAACCTCTGTAGTCCCTCCGCCTATGCAGACGACCATATTGCCTGTTGGTGTGTCAATCGGCAGGTTGAGTCCGATTGCTGCCGCCATTGGCTCTGAGACCATATATACCTCGCGGGCGCCAGCATGCTCTGCCGAGTCCCTGACAGCCCTCTTCTCAACCTCTGTAATGCCCGATGAGACGCATATACAGACCCTTGGCTTTATAAAGCCGGATGAGTTCCTCGCCTTTTTTATGAATGTCTTTAAGAGTTCCTCTGCGTAGCGGAAGTCGCTTATGACACCATCCTTCATAGGTCTCACTGAGACAATGCTTCCAGGGGTCCTTCCGAGCATCAGTTTGGCATCCATACCAACTGAAATTATATCGCCTGTGTCGCTGTTTACAACAAGGACAGATGGTTCATTTATTACAATGCCTCTTTCTTTGATATGGACAAGGGTGTTGGCTGTGCCAAGGTCAATTGCTATATCCTCACCCCAGGAAAATAAGCGCTTGAAGAACTCTATCATCATAATTACACTAACAAAGAATATTATCTATTTCAAGAGATTTTATTATGCTTATATTTTCTCAAGTATCTGTGAATTGCTCGCTTCTTTATAATTCTAACCTGCCTTCTCCTCTTTTATAAATGACCTCAGATATTCATTCTCCCATATCGGGTCTGTCAGATTTGCAAATTCCTTATCATATTCTATCAAACCCTGATGGTAGAACTCATCATCAAGTGCCTGCCTGGCTTCATCATCAATTGGTGTTGCTCCTGTTTTCTTAATTATCTCCATGAACTCTTTATGATGGTCCCTGATGAGACAGGGCATAATCTGATTTTTCATCTCGCTCCCCTTCTTCATAAATGAGTGTTCTATCTGCCACTTCCTTATCTGTTTGAAGAGCGGTGAGTTCAGTATTATTTCAAGGTCACCACCGTTTTTATATATGTCATATATATTGTGCAGTTTATATGGTATGAAGACGCACGGTGTGACATCTCCATTCCAGAGTAGATGCAGGTAACCACCAAACCTTCCACCAGCAATACACCCATCGGAGACAGGTCCCGAGTTCCAGAAGTCAGCGAAGAATATGTCTGTCGTATGCAGTATCTCCTGCTCTCGCCTGAACATCCACAGCCGTTCCTGTGGCGTTAGCATAAGTTCAAGAGTGAAGTGCCTTCCTATTGGCATATACTGGAATATCCATATATACTTGGCGCCCATCTTACCTACGAAAAAGTCAAGGAACTCTTCTGAGAGTATCTCTTTATAGTTCTGCCTTGTTGCTGTGAGTGACAGTCCGAAGGGGACACCAAGGTCAGCCATATTCTCCATCGCTGTAACTACCTTTTTATATACACCCTTGCCTCTTCTCCTGTCTGTTATCTCCTCAAAGCCCTCAACGCTGACAGCGGGCGTGCAGTTTCCTACCTCAGCAAGACGCTTCGCCATATTTCTGTCTATAAGTGTTGCGTTCGTATACATCATAAAGAAGTTGTTATCGTGCTCGGTGTAGATATCTAAGATATTCTTTCCATTGATATTATATGTGAGTGGTTCCCCGCCGGATATTACAGTAAAATGTGAGCCCCACGATGCGGTCTTCTCTCTTATCACCCTTGAGAAAATATCATAGTCAAGGGTGTCCGAGTCCCTCACAGTGCTATTTGCATAGCACCCCCTGCAGGAAAGGTTGCAATGCTTTGCAGGGCTAACTGTAAGAAAAGTCGGGTATGAAATCTCATATGATGAAAGTGCGACATTTCTAAGGCGAAGGGACTTTATTATTGAACTGACTATGAGGTTTTCAACAACACCCTTCCGGACTGCCTTTCCGACCTTTCTATCATTCAGTATTTTGGCGACACTTCCAATTATATTTCTTGCAGTAAGGTATTTTTCCATTTGAACCTTGTATGGTCTTTTGGTTATATTCTTAATAACAATCTCATTGTAGAGCATCCTGTTAAGGCGCCTGGCAACATAGTCATTGAGACGCCTGCTTGAGGCGATGTAGCCGATAACAGTGGCAAGCCCTTTAATAGCGATATCGTCAATCACATCATTAAGCATAGACATATCACCTCAGTCTGAGAAGAGATATAAAAATAAATGCCTTGTGAATTATATATTATAGCAATACTCAAATGTCAATGAATTATTGGAGTTATATTTGATAATTGAAAAATAGTTTTTATTTTTTTATTGACAAACAGATAATTATTTTTTAAAATTCAGTTAGAAAAATAGGAATTTTATAAAACCTATTTTAGGAGGTAGAAATGATGGGGAGAAATTGTAAAGAAAAGGGTATGTATTTATTGTACATACACACATATATTATATTGTTATGTCTAATACTATCATTCGTAATGACATCAATTGCATTATCAGAACCACACTGGGTTCAATTCCTTCCTGGCTATCCAGATGGAGCACAACCTATTGTTAACATTGGTCCACATAATTTAAATCACACTGAGGTTGAGATTATAATACCAGGTATGTGGGTTGAGGATATAATAGGATCAGATGGATCCACATATCAAAAATTG
>Ga0315280_10001032_pt1 | contig 49709 bp, 41 predicted proteins | sample YL17G06_40_MG_FD_203697 | JGI IMG/M metagenome (GOLD analysis project Ga0315280, IMG submission 203697) | Sediment microbial communities from Yellowstone Lake, YNP, Wyoming, USA - YL17G06_40 | ecosystem: Environmental > Aquatic > Freshwater > Lake > Sediment | place: USA: Wyoming | collected... | reverse complement strand
GCTTGCCTCTGCCATTGCAGCGGGCTGCTGACCATGAAGAGCATGACATGAATCGCCCCGATCAGGCCAAGGCGCGGCGGGCTCTGATATTCACCACCTTTCCATTCCGGGTCAGTCTCGATCGAGTCGATCATCATCTTGCGCATCATTCGGTTCCGCCCGGCGATCTCGACCGGCAAACTAGCCAGGGGCATGAGCGCATCCATGAAATCGGGGTACATGTATCCCCAGACCCACGTCATCATGCCGCCCATCGACGTGCCCATGACCAAACGCAGGTGCTTCACGTCCAGGTGCTCTGTCAGCATTTTGTATTGCGCCATCACCATGTCGTCGTAAGTGTAGTGCGGAAAGCGCATGTGAAGCCCGTCGCTCGGCCTGCTCGACTTCCCGTGCCCGATGGCATCGGGCAGGATGATGTAATACTTGGTCGCGTCCAATAGCTGACCCGGGCCGAACAAGCCCGCAGCAAACTGGCCGGAAAGGAAGCCGCGCCCGTTGCCGGTCGTGCCGTGCAACGTCCTTTCCCGCAAGCGCGCGGGGAAAATAGTTGGCCAAATGCCCGCTCGGCAGTCAGATCTGTTGCGGCATGATGCCGCAGGAGGTCAATGGCTTGCCGTGGCGTGCCGCGGTTGTCTGTCGGTCGATCCGTTTCGGTGGTGGGGAGCTGAGGGCGGCGATCCCTTCCCGCTGCGTCGCGACCTGCAAATCGCCGACCCACCCGCGGTTTATCGGCCCAGGCATCCGGAAAAGACTGCGTTCTACCAACTCTTTCAGGACCACTTCGACCGTTACGTCCAGGCTTACCAGGAACGATTCGAGCCCAGCTCAGGCCCGCCTGCGGCCCGTGGTAGTGCGCTCGGTGGAGGAGTTCCTTGCCTGCGGCCGCCTGGAAGGAGGCTGCGCGCGCCTTCGTTGTCCGAAGTGTCGCGCCGAGCATCTTCTGGCCCTCAGTTGCCGCCAGAGAGGGATCTGCAGCAGTTGCCAGGCCAAGCGCGCCGCGCTGTTTGCGGAGAAGTTGACGGGCCAGGTTCTCGCGCCCGTACCGCACCGCCACTGGACATTCTCGATCCCGCGCGCGCTGCGCGGCCTGTTCGAGCGCGAGCGCCGATTGCTCTCTTTGTTGTCGCAGACGGCGTACGCTTCCATCCTCAAGAGCTTTCAGGCGCTGTTTGGCCGCAAAGACGTTCGCCCTGGCTGCGTCGTCGCTCTGCAAACCTTTGGCGCCTACGGGTGCAACTTCAATCCCCATGCCCACGCCATCGTTTCCGATGGAGTTTTCACCCCCGAAGGAGAGTTTCTGCCGCTGCCCTCGCTGGACACTGCCGTCATCCTGGAAGTGTTCCGCCGCCTGCTGCGGCGGCGTCTTCATCAAGCCGAGCGGCTCTCGGTAGCCTTCATGGGGAGGCTGCTTTCCTGGATGCATCCGGGCTTCTCTGTCTTCGCCGGACCGCCCGTCGAACCCAAGCCCATAGAGTCACTGGAGTCACAGGCCCGCTATATCGCCCGTCCGGCCATGGCCATATGGACGCGCTGCAGAAACGTCCGGACGGGACCCTGGGACTCGAAACCCCGCCCGACCCGCGCACAGGCGCAACCCTGCTCGTCCTCGACCCACTGGAGTGGATTCATCGGATCACGGCGCTTATGTTCTGAGTTTGATTATGTTCTGGGTTTGAAAGGAAAAAGATAAGGCCTTTCCCTTTTACTTCGCTCTTTTTTATTTCCTTATCGAAATGCATGTGCTTCACTGAGGAAACTCCATCTCGTCAGACGGCCCTTTCAGTACGCTGAGCCGCAAGAGATGGATCGGAGTCAGTATCCAGGTCTCCTGGTGTTTGTTGGGCTCGCTCGAGCAAGCGACCGAGAGCCTGGCGTAGTGTCGAGTGGGCCTGAAAAATATGTTCTGAGTTTTTTTGCCAAAATCGCTTACTGGCTGACTCCACGAGAGTTAAGGGAAAATGCCCAATTCTCCCTCAACCTCAATGCCAGTCAAGGGTTGCAGCAACTCAGAACATTACGGCGCATATTCCCGATCCCGGGCGGCACACCCGGCGTTCGTATGGCGCCTATTGCAACCGGTCAAGGGTAACCGCCAGAGCTACGCTTGAGGGCCCTGACCACGCCGCCCAAGCCTGCGCTGCCGCCCAGGACTCGGAGTCTGCCACCGAAACACGGCGCACCTGGGCTCGCTTATTAAGGAAGATTTTTGAGATCGATCCGCTGTTGTGCTCTTGCGGCGCCGGGATGAGAATGGTATCGATCATTACGGATGCCCGGATCGTGGACCGCATTCTGCGCCATCTCCGAAGCGAGCGCTCCCGGGCGCGCGATCCCTTCGAATCCCGGGCGCCGCCGCAGGCAGCAGCACTCTCCGATCCATAATGCACTGCCAATCCGCGGGCTCCGATTGCGATTCTGAATTCGGTCGGCTCGAAGTGTATCGCGCCGCAGAAGGAGATGCGCGCTTTGAGAGGACGTCGAGGCATGAAGATCCAGCCGGTCATCGCAGGGATCGGGACGGGCAGCGAATCGCCGCCTCGGTTTCTCGAAAACTGCGTCTATGTCTCCGGCAATTCGCTGCCCGTCCCGATCCTTGCCCTGAATCTCCCGATTTCCCAGCCACCCAGCCCGACTTTTCCCTTGTGCCGCATGATTAAAAGTCCTATAGATAGCTCAATGGGACAGGAATAGAAGCGTGCCTGCCAAAGGTGGCCTGTCTGATTGCATTGGACATTCTGCCAGGGTGAGTAGTCCTTGTGGGTGCGGCCGATCGCCTTCGCCAGGGAGGTATCGAATTCCGGGATCGGGATTTTATGAACATGATTGCTCATGAGCGAATGCCCGATGAGGCCTATATGATAGATGCCTTTGTACTTGGCAAGAAGCTCCAGATAAACTTCGCGGTCTCGGTCGTTGAAAAAGACCGTTTGGCGATGATTTCCGCGCTGGGTGACATGGTGAGGCCAGCCGGGCATAACTACACGGGCAATGCGTACCATCACCCATGAAGTTTCTTGTCAGCCACTTTTATTTCAAAAAAAAGGGACAGCCTGTCACCGAGTTTCCCCTATTTTTTGTCTTTGTCCGGCCCTTTGAGCTTGGTGCGCGTGCTCCGGTAGAGGTCATTGGATCCCCAACCACCAGATCGATTCGAGTGGAAGTAGAGTTCGGTGCCGTTGAACGAGAGCACCGGGCGTGCATCCAAAACCGTGCTATTGACGACAACGCCCAGGTTCTCCGGCGTTGACCAGGGGTCCGAAGTGCTCGCGCGCGTCGAAATCCAGAGGTCCTGGCCACCGAGCGTCCCCGGCCGGTTGGAATCCAGGAACATCTTCAATCCGTCCTTCCAGATGGCAGGGCGCGCGTCACGGTACGGAGAGCTGAGTTCCTCCACGAGTGCTGCCGGACCGAAGGTCTCGTCCTCCTGGAGTGTGCTGGCAAAGATATCTTCAGAGTTTGCCAACAGCCGGTCTGAGTTGAAGTAAAGGGTAACGGTTCCGCTCTCGTCATCCTCAAACAGAGCCGGGCAGGATTCCGCAGCGGGGCTGTTAACCCCGCTGCCCAGGTTCACCGGGGATTGCCAGCCAAAGTCGTCCCGCTTGTTGTGCCGTCGAGAGACATAGATGTCTTGCCCGCCAAGGCCTACCGGAGGTGGGCAGTCGCTCGCGAAATAGAGCCAGTGCCCGTCCAACGAAAGGGTTGGCGTTTGCTCGTTATATGTAGTGTTGACGGTGGGTCCGAGGTTTTGCGGTAGTCCCCAGGGATCATATTCGCTGGCACGCTGCGAAACCCAGATGTCGAATCCGCCGTACCCTCCCGAGCGCGTGGAGCCAAAGTAAAGGCTTAGCCCGTCCTTCGAAATGAACGCGCCGGCATCGTTGGCAGACGAATTCACGATTGGGCCGAGGTTGACCGGCGCGGACCAGGGTGAATACTGCGGGGGATCGTCCGCGACTGGCAGTAGGAGCTTACCCGGTCCGGCCACCCCCACCAAGGCAATGGAAACAAGAAGCAAGGTGAAGAGAAACCTGCATTTCATGAGAACCTCCTTATATGGATAAAAGTCCCTTCATGGAATCTGCCCAATGAAGTGCTACTTCCACCGCAAGAACGGGTCCATGTTCCGGATCGGGGTGTTCTGCCGACTTGCTTCGGCTGATGCAAAGCTCCGAGAGACCCTGATCACAAAGAGCATCCTGGTGAGAGCGACCAATTTGCAGATAGCTCCGCCTTGGGACCGGCTGACTTCTGTGCCTTTGCCGGCTGTCCTCCTGATGCTTGGGCTGCTCTTTCATCGGTTGCGCATAGACCCTCACCTTATAAATGCGGGAATTGGTTTGAAACGGGGTCATAGGGCCGGAATCTTTTTGCGTTGTTTGTTTCGTAGCCGGTTTATAATGAGAAAAACTCAAGCATCAGGTTCATACGCGGAGGGTGTTGCATGCGCGCGCATGCGCCACAGGAAGTAACCCAGCTGTTGCAAGCCTGGTGTCGCGGTGACTCGGCCGCGCTCGATCGACTCATCCCCTTGGTCTATCACGAACTTCACCGTCTGGCGCATCAGTGCATGCTGCGTGAGCCTGCCGGCCATCTCCTGCAAACCACGGCTCTGGTCAACGAAGCCTACCTCCGGCTCATCAATGCAAGTCAGGTCGAGTGGCACAACCGGGCGCACTTCTTCGCCATCTCCGCCAATCTCATGCGTCGCATCCTGGTCGATTTTGCGCGTTCCCGCCGATACAAAAAGCGGCGGGCCGGCACCCTGAATGCACAAATCGATTTCGATCGAGGACAAATTCCCCAATCGCAGCCGGGGGCGGACGTCATTGCCCTTAACGATGCGCTGGAGGGGCTCGCGGCCTTCGATCCCCGGGGCGCCAAGGTGGTGGAACTGCGCTTCTTCGGCGGCCTCAGCGTGGAAGAGACGGCGGAGGTGGTAGGAGTGTCGCCCAAGACCGTGAAGCGGGACTGGGCGGCGGCAAAAGTCTGGCTGCTTGGGGAGATGAAACGTGGAGGAGGCGATTGAATCCCGAGCGCTGGGAACGGCTAAAGCAGGTGTTTCATTCGGCTCTGGAGCATGAGCCCGGCCGGCGGACGGAATTCCTGCGGGAGGCCTGTGCCGGCGACGAGTCTCTGCGGGCAGAAGTCGAATCAATGCTGGCGCGCCACGCCGAATCCCCGGATTTCCTGGAATCGCCGGCCCTGCGGGCCGAGGCCCAGGCGCTGGCAAGGGACCTTGCGGATGAAGGTCCCCATCCCACCCATGGAACTTCCGCTTCCGCCCCAGGAAGCAGACTGCCGTCCCGGCATTCCGCACCTTCCAGGCGACCGCCATGGTGGATGTACCTCCTCGCCGCCGTCTTTCTGGCCGATTGCCTCTTGCGGACCTACTGCTTCTTCCTGGGACCGCGTGGATTTGACTTCGGATTGCGGCATGAAGGAGGGGGGCCGGTCATTACTGCCGTGCCCCCCGGATCTGCGGCCGATCGCGCCGGCATCCGGCCTGGGGATATCCTGCTTGCCCTGGACGGTCAAACCATCCGACGTTCTTCCGATTGGAGGTGGATCAATTCGAATCTTGAAACGGGCCTGGCTTACCGCCTAGACATCGAGCGGGAGGGGCGACAACTGCAGGTAACCTATTTGATGGAGCGTGTCAAGATTCTCGTAAATCCAGTTTTTGCCATATGGCAGATCGACGGAATCCTCCTGCTCGCCACGGCCCTTCTCATCGCGTTCAGCCGCCCGTATGACTTCCTGGCGCGAATAGGGGCACTGGCCCTGGCTACCTTATCGGTCAGCCTTGCTTATTGGGCCAGTCTGCCTTTCGGTTACGCGGCAATCTGGCGGGATCTACCCAGGGGCGTGGGTGACCTCCTGTGGATACCCAATGTCTGTGCCTATCTGGTGGGACCCATCGTCCTGACCTTCTTTGCCTTTTTTCCGCGCGCGCTGTTTCGCGCTCGCTGGCCGTGGGCGATCATCTGGCTGCCGGCACTCTGCTTCGTGCCGGCATTCTTCCATTCCACCTTCCTTATGGTGTACCGCCCGCTGCAGGCTTACGGCAACCTCCTGCCCATTGGGACCTCGTATGTCGGCACCCGACTCTTTGGACTCTATGGTCTGGCTGCGCTTGCGGCGTTGGCCGCCAATTACTTCCGGCTGACCGATCCCAACGACAGGCGCCGGCTGCGGGTTTTGTTTGTCGGCGGGGGAGCGGCGGTTCTTCCAGGCAGTTTGAGGTTGCTAATCTGGCGGTTCGCGCCGCTGTCTGCGGTCTGGAACTGGGTTTGGTCAGGGCCGCCCGATATCTTGCTGGCTTTGATATTCGTTCTGTTCCCTGGCTGTTTCGTCTACTCGATATTGCGACATCGGCTGCTCGATATCCGGGTCATCGTACGCCAGGGTGTCCAATACGCCGTGACACGGGGCGCGGTGCTCTCGGTAGTCCCAATCCTGGGAGTCATCCTGGTGGTGGATCTGCTGGTGCATGGCGACCAGCCGCTCATCGGCATTCTGGAAATGCGTGGCTGGGTGTACCTAGCGTTGGGAGTGGCGGCGGTCGCGGCTCACTCCATGCGGCGCCGCTGGGGGGAGGCGATCGACCGGCGGTTTTTCCGCGAGCAATATGACGCGCGCCGGTTGCTCCGCGAAGTCGCCGGAGAGGCCGGCCGGGCCCGCAGCTTCGCACATGCCGCTCCCGGCGTGGTTGCCCGCATCGAGGCGGCGTTACACCCCGAGTTCGCGGCCATCGTGCAGCGGTCATCGGGCGACACGGCTTTCCGAACCTTCGCCTCAGCCCCCTCAGACAGGGCTCCGCCCCATAAGCGTTAACCTAAGAGATTGAATTGTGTCGCCCGATGGTGTAATCTTGCGTGCATGCATCCACCGGCAAACGACGAATGGGGAGTGATCGAGACGTTGCTGCCTGCGGGCTGGAGGCAGGCAGCAAGGGAGCAGAAGGCATTCCAGCGGGTCAGATACACGACTGACCCGGCGTCATTATTGAGGCTGCTATTGTTTCACGCGGTGAACGACGCTGGGCTCCGGGAGACAGTTGCGCAGGCTCGCGCGAGCGGGATCGCTCAAATGTCCCAGGTGGCATTGCTCAAGCGATTGCGAACTTCGGGAGCGTGGCTCGCCTGGTTGGGAGCTGAGCTTTGCCGGTCGCTGCGCGAAGAACCGCGCTTGCCACAAGGGTTGCGACCGCGCGCAATCGACAGTACGACCGTACAAGGACCGGCGAGCAAGGGGACCGAGTGGCGAGTCCACTACTCGCTTAACTTGGTGACGCTGAACTGCGATTGGTGCGAGGTGACTGACGCGCACGGCGCAGAGCTGCTCGAGCGGACGCCAATGGAGAAGGGCGATGTACTCCTGGCGGATCGAAACTACCTTCGCCCGGTCGGTGCCCAAGCCGCGGTGAACGTTGGCGCCCATGTCCTCGTGCGCCTGCGGTGGACCCATTCCCCAATGCTCGACGGCCAGGGCCAGCCCTTCCACGCCCTTGGGCATGCGACGAAGCTCAAAGTCGGCCAAGTCGGAGCATGGCCGGTTCAGCTGCTTGTGCCCAAGGAGAAACCGCTCCCCGGCCGCGTTGTCGCCACGAAGCTTCCGGCGCCGGTAGCGGCAAAGGCAGAGCGCAGGGTAGCCAAGACATCGACGAAGAAAGGCAAGAAGTCCGACCCCCGCTCTCTCGAAGCAGCTCACTTCGTCATGGTTTTCACAACTCTGCCGGAAGCGCTGCTTGCTGCAGGAGACGTTCTCGAGCTTTACAGATATCGCTGGCAGATTGAGCTGGCTTTCAAGCGCCTCAAGCAGCTGCTCAAGCTCGGCCGCCTTCCCCATAAGTACCCCCGCGCCGCCAAGACCTGGATATTGGCGAAGCTTGTCGTTGCCCTTGTTCTCGAAACCCTCTATCGAAACGCCCGCGCTTTTTCCCCCTGGGGGTACCGCCTCGAAGCGCTCTCGACGTTCCGGGCGTGAGCCTTTGCCCAGCTTTTGGCGATGGACCGCGGTCTTTGTACACGCTCTTCGACAAGCGCTCTGCCCGTCGCCTGGCCTTGTTCCCTTGATGGAGGCAACAGCCTGCGGCGAGCTTGGGCGCTCTCTCAATGACGGCCGGCGCTCCCGCATTCTTCAGTCCGCTCGCCTTCCACAACTTCTAAAGGCATGGATCTTAGGTTAACGCCTATGGGGCTCCGCCCCCCCTCGCTGCCGAAAGCAGTGTGATCTCAATGCTGCGCATCCTCGGAGATCCCTTGGAGGTATTGCTGGGAGAATCGGGCTGGCTTCAGAGGCAACTGCCTGATCAGGAGATCGAATTCCTGCGCCGGGCGCGCATCGACCTGCTCGTGCCGATTGCCATGACGCTCGAACACAAGGAGGCGCTGCTTGCCCTTGGGGCAAAGCGCTCCGAAGAGCCCTACACACGTGACGACCAGGATTTGCTTGCGGCCATCGCTTCGAACCTTGAATTGCTGCTCGAAAGACCGGAGCTCCCGCCGGCACGCCCGAAGGAGGAATTCGAGGAATGCCCACAGTGCGGCACCTGCTATGACACAGGAGCGAGGCGTTGCGCGCAGGAAAGCGCCGGGCTCACTCCCATCCATATGCCCCGAACTCTCGCGGGCCGGTACCGCCTGGAGCGGCGCCGGGGACGCGGAGGCATGGGCGCGGTGTACGAGGCGACAGACATGGCGCTCGCGCGGCGGGTAGCCGTGAAAGTCATTCGAGAGGATCGGCTGGGCAGTCCCGGAGCTGCGCAGCGATTCCAGCGCGAGGCACGCGTGGCGGCCGGTTTCACCCATCCCAATGTTGTGACCGTTTACGACTATGGCATCGAGGCAGAAACGCGCGCGTTTCTGGTCATGGAGCTGCTTGAGGGAGCCACTCTGCGCGATGAACTCCAGTCCCATAAGCGGCTCAATGCGGCCCGCACCGTCCAGATATTCCGCGGCCTCTGCAACGCCGTGGAGGCCGCACACGGCCGCCAGCTGATCCATCGCGACTTGAAACCTGAAAACATCTTCCTCGCCCGCAGCGGCGACGCGGGAAGCGAGACGGTCAAAGTTCTTGACTTCGGTATCGCCAAGTTCCTCCCTGGTTGCGAGGAGGGGACGGATACGCGAACTCTCGGCGAAACCGATGCCGGGATTCTCGTGGGCACACCGGGCTACATGTCGCCCGAGCAATTGCTCGGCGAGAGACCGGCAGTGTCCTGGGATCTATGGGCACTTGCCGTCACCATCTACGAAACCCTGACGGGCACACCCCCCTTTCCTGCGGCAAGCAGGGACAAGTGGCGGCAGTTGGTGCTGGCCGGCGATCACACGCCTTTGAGCGAGCACCTGACGGATCCCCCAGTTCCATGGGAGGAGTTCTTTGCCCGTTCGCTGGCGGCGGACCGGGCGAGACGCCCGAGTTCGGCGGCGGAGTTTTTGCAGCATCTGGAACAGGCGCTCGCCTGAAGAATTCGACAGATGCGATCCCATCGTCGATTTACCGCAAGATGCTGGCCGCGTCGCGGTGTTGATTTATTGGGATGCTTGGGCCACCCTTCAGCTTTAGGACGAAGAGATTTGAGAAGCCCGCGCCACAGGGGCCGATCCCAAAAGCCCCAGAAGTACGTCCCGGACCGATTCTGGAGTAACCGCGTGCTCGGGAAGATAAGCCACCAACCAGGCAGTCTCAGTTTCCGGCGTAATCTTGACCTTCTCGTTCCCGGTGATAGGAGTATCGAGGGGACCGCAGGCGTCGGCTAAGAGAGGCTTGCCGGCCAGATTGAACGAACCGCGCAGTGAATCGTAGCTCTCCCCCTCCCGGCCGGCCCGCAGCAGAAGCGGCGGCGTGAAGGACCCCTCGCGCATCACGCAGCAAGGCACAGCCAGCTCGACGCTAAGGCAGTTGTTGATGTCCACCAGCGGGTGGAGCGAAGGCAATTCTTCTCCCTTGAGCACGCGTCGTAGCAGCGCTTCCGAAGATGGCCGATAGCACGTAGGATCGCAGCCCGCTGCGTGGAACAGCTTGCGCAGAGCGGAAATAGGCGGATGGCCGGCAAGGCCTTCCGCTGTGAGCCGCGCTCTGGCCTTGCGAGCGACCTCGGAACGCAGGTCAGACAGCAGTTTCTCCCCGCCGGGCGCCACTTCCAGCCGAGCCCAGAACAGCAGCCATCCTTGGAGTTCCTTGATTACCTCAAAAGGTGGTTTTTCCATAGCGGGAGGATTGTATCAGATTCCCTGACGCTTAGAGGCTGCAACCCTCCGCCGCTTCTCGACAGCCGCCTGAAATCCCGTTCCGACTGATGCGATTTCGTGAAGGAACCGAAACATATCCAGAAAGTTAGACTTTCCCAATGCATTGGGGCCTATGAGAAATACGCGGCGTTGGAGTTGGACATCCATCCGGACGAAGTTGCGCCGATTCTTGAGCTGAAGGCGGGTAATCCGCAGCCCTTTCCCTTCCTCGGACAAGAGGCTCCAGTCTCTCATCGCTTGTGGCAGGTTCGGGCATTTAACACCCAAGGTCCTTGCTGGAACTCAGGCGCTGACCTTTGCTGAATCCCCGACATAGTCAGGAATCGGCTGATTGGTCAAATAAGCGTAGAGCACGAGAGGATCAAAATCAGCGTCGTTGGGCCAACAGATTGTGCCAAGCTCAGAATTCACCCGAACGCGAGAAAAGTAATCAGGGTCGCTCAGCGGCTCAAACACGCCAGAGAAGGAAAGGAGAGGCTGAAAATCCAGCTCGCCTTCGATGCCGTCCTCGAAACGAATCCAGAGCCTATACCCTCCGAGCGATTTCACCGCCACGATATCTTTGAGCACCAGAATCCTCCTATTCCAAGGGAGCGATCTTTCTAAGGACGGCGTTTTGCCGCGCCAGTTGCCAGTCCTCCATCAACTCCGCCTGGTGACGTACCGCCCATTCCATGACAAGCCCGAAACTGCGTGGCGTCAACCTCCCCTCCAGCAGACGCAATGCCATAATGTCGATCATTGCTTTCTGGTCCCCATAACGCACATGGAAATGCGCCGGCATGTGATCATTATAGTTCATAGTAATGATGATGCCGAAAAATCGACTGATCTCTGGCATGATCAGCCACCTCCTTGTACAGGCACCTCTACCATGCTTGGGAATGCCATGATCATCTCCGCATAGCTGCGCGGGATCGGATCGAATATCGAGGACAGGCGCCATAACCTCGAAATCTGGGCGTCAATATGCATCGGATCACGGCCAGCCTGGGGCAGTGATTCGAGCTGAGGATGCTTCTCAAGACTGACAATTTGCCGAAATTTCGAGGTTATGGCGCCTGTCCCCGAAATTCCTAAAATTCCTAGGAGGTTTGGATTCCTCCAGCAGTTCTCCCAGGTACTTCCCCCATATGGCCGGCATTGAGTGCGTGCCATGGCCGTTCGTCCGGTCGCTGATTGGGATCAGGATGTAGCGGCCGCGCTTGACTCTTTTGATCTCTCTATCCAGGATGCCGAGCTCGGGCGGGTTGACCTGATCATCGGCAGAGTTGACGGCGTAGAGCGGCGCTTTGATCTCCTCGAGGTGCGGCACCGGATTGTAGAACCGCGACGCATCGTACTGGTAGATCATGTCGTTTGCATCCAGCGTCTTCAGATAAGAATTGACCCGGCTCTCAAGGAACGCTTCGGCGGCAACGCGCGTCGGCGCTTGCCTCTGCCATTGCAGCGGGCTGCTGACCATGAAGAGCATGACATGAATCGCCCCGATCAGGCCAAGGCGCGGCGGGCTCTGATATTCACCACCTTTCCATTCCGGGTCACTCTCGATCGAGTCGATCATCATCTTGCGCATCATTCGGTTCCGCCCGACGATCTCGACCGGCAAACTAGCCAAGGGCATGAGCGCATCCATGAAATCGGGGTACATGTATCCCCAGACCCACGTCATCATGCCGCCCATCGACGTGCCCATGACCAAACGCAGGTGTTTCACGTCCAGGTGCTCTGTCAGCATTTTGTATTGCGCCATCACCATGTCGTCGTAGGTGTAGTGCGGAAAGCGCATGTGAAGCCCGTCGCTCGGCCTGCTCGACTTCCCGTGCCCGATGGCATCGGGCAGGATGATGTAATACTTGGTCGCGTCCAATAGCTGATCCGGGCCGAACAAGCCCCCACCAAACTGGCCGGAAAGGAAGCCGCGCCCGTTGCCGGTCGTGCCGTGCATGATCAGGACCGCGTTCCGCACCCCACCGGTTGCATCGCGCGCCGGCGTTCCGATGGTAGTATAGTGGAGCCTCAGCTCCGGCAGGGTTTCGCCGCTGGCGAACTTGAAATCCTTGATGACGTAATCGCCTTCGACCGGCGCTGGATAGCTGGCCCCCCTGCCCTGACCCGCGAACACCGGCCCTGTGAGACAGCAAAACAATGCAAATACAGAAAGTGGCCGCATACATCCGCCTCCAAGCCCGCGCCGATCCTGGACCAGCCGCGTGCCGAAATCCATATGCAGATCGCTCGCTTCGATCGCCCTTACCGCCAGACCCCGCGTGGCAACTGCTTGATGGCCATTTCGACCAGCCGGCGCAATTCTTTGATCGGCTCCGGATTGTCATCCACCTGCAGCCTCATCACAACATCGTTGTGCAGCCACACTCCGCCATCTTTCTTGACAATGAGCAAGGCTGCCGATTCCATGCCGCGCGTGTCTCCACCCGCTTTCTGGCCCGCTTCCAAAGCTGCGAGCAGCCGAAGCGACAGATGTCCAGTCGTGCTATCAAAAGCCGCAACCATATCGCTGACGACAGCTTCGCCAGCGAGAATATTTCCCTGTGCCGTGCAGTACTTGCCCCCCTTGCTTCCCGCCCACAGAGGCGCTTTTGGGCCGGTGAAGGCAGCATATTCGCCCTTGGCGTTCATGACCGCAAACTGCCTGCCCTCCTTTGACCATCCTTTCGGGTTCGGGTCCGGATCTGCTTCTAAGATGAACTTCACGATCTTATCGGGTGGGTATCCCGCCTTCAACAACTGGAGCGCCTGAGGCCCGTAGCTGACGTCCACGATGGCCTGGGTCGCGGCCGCTCCGACGCCGGCTTCAGCCCAGAGCACCCCGTTGCCGACCGAGAACACACGCGATTGCACGGCGCCCCCGATTTCGCCTGTACCCGGGTCGTGGCCGAGGATCGAGAATGTAGCCACTGGCTTCCATGAATCAGGCGCAATACCTCCGCGCCCGTTCTGATGCGCCGAAGCCAACACGGCAGCAAGACACAGGATGATTGCTGCGACTTTGAAAAACCTTCCAAGCATAGCGCCTCCAGCAGAGAGTGTTTCTGGTCATGCGTCACGGCGGCCGTGGTAAGACAAGGGCGCAACTTTTGCTGCAATACCGCCCGACGGCGCCGGCATTTTCTCACCTTCCGGGATCGAATGGGAAGTGCAATCAGAAGCCGCGGCGGCAGCCGCAGATGAAGTCCGGTGAGCGCTTGCAGGAATCTGCGTCGGCGAGCATAGGTCCGTTCGTTAATGAACCTTTGCTGCCACGCGAACATCAGATAAGATGGAACGTGAGAGGTTGACGCGAGCACTCACATCCATTGGAGGATAATCAGAATGCGAAAGTCAGCGCTGACGACATTGCCGTTGTTTTTACTTGTTCTCGCCGTTCCATCTTCAGCATGGGCTCAGGACTTTCCGAAGGTGGAACTCTTCGGCGGCTATTCCTATGTGCGCATGCTCGGCGACAATTGGAGCGGGTGGAACATAGCAGCGACCAAAAACTTCAACGAATATCTAGGTATTACAGCCGATGTCAGCAGTTTCAGCAACTCCGTGAGTCAGGATCTCACAGCGTATGTATACCGCTCAGATGGGCACGAGTACACTTTTATGATCGGTCCCCAGCTCAAGGCCAGGGGTCCACAGAAGATGTCCCCTTTTGTTCATCTTCTGTTCGGCGCGGCGCATCATTATATCAACGACAGCTATGTCTCAGGCAGCACGCTGATTTCGTTCCAATCCTGGTCCTCCAATAGATTTGCCATGGGAGGTGGCGGCGGCGTCGATTATAAGCTGGCCGGGCATTTGCTCCTTCGAGGGCAGATCGACTACATGGGAATCCGCTTTGGCATGAGCGGCACTACCCAATCTGCTTGGGCTAAGTTTTGGCGCTTGACAGCCGGCGTTGTTCTTCCCCTGGGACACAAGTCTTATTGAGCTGGTCCACAGTAAACGACCACGCCTAAAAGGCGTGGCTTTGGCCTGCCCCCGCATAGCGGGGCGAACCAGCGTAACCTTCGGTATCGGAATCGGAGTCGATCTCACCCAGGAACAGCATCGTTCACATTGGTTTCCAATACCGACCCCGATAGCGATTCCGATCCCGACCCCGAGAATCCTTCGTTGTATCTACCGAAATCCTACCGCATCAACAGCTCGCCGGAACGGCCGAGCCTGTCAGGCTCGCACGGCCAGAGACCGTGGTTTTAGCCTGAAATAAGATTTTGGACTTGTTCTCCGTAAGTCTTACGGGAGCGCCGAAAGTTTGCTCAAGAGCGATCACAGAACAGGCGCAACGTTTTCCTTGTGTCTGTGGCGATCCTATTCTTCTTGATCGTCACTGGCCCAAACTCGTGCGCACCGAGAGACCCAGAGCGACGAAGCCGAATTGAACCGAGACAACGAAGACCCAACTGGGAAGAGTCATCGCCAGCGCTCTCTTCCAGTGGATCGCTCCGACTCTAGAAATCCCCACGGTCAGCAGAAGCAGGAACCAGAGCTCGAAAACATTGATATTTCCTGCGAGCGCCGACCATGGCATGCGCACGTGAGGCAGCAGCAAGTCCAGGCCGATCGCAACATTCAAGCCTGTGGGATTGTTTAGAGCTTCTGTCCCCCGGATCCATAAGATGAACAGGATGACCGCGTCTCGAAACAGCATGGGAATGTACGAGTACGCGACGACGCTCAGCACGCGCGAGAAACCAATCCCCGCAAGAAACAGCTGCGACACCAGCCAGAGAACCAGTGCGAAGAGAAAGCACTTCAGAAAGAGCAGCACAGGCACAGCTATTGTGGCCCATCGTTGTGACTTCTGCATCATGGCCACACCGGCAGCTACCTGGTTCTGCGGCGCACCTGCAACCTGCATCTGATGCTGGATCCATTGAACGTGAAGCGGCGCCTGCACCAGTGAAAGCAGCACAAAAGACGTGGCGAGAACGCACAGAGGCAGCAGGTAGCTCGGCCCGTCCAGGCTGCGCGCAAATGCCGACTCCGGCGCGTGAATCACTTCAAGGAAAGTCGAGCTTCGTTGAGCAAGCCAGTGCGACACCTTCCTCATGTTTGCTACCTCCTGTTCTCTGTCAGGCTGCGGAGAAGAGCCTCTTCATCGCTTGCGCTACGCTGTCCGGCGCGGGCATACCGAACCTTTCCCGATTCATCAATCCAATAAACAGCAGGCGTGGCCAGCTTCCGTACCTTCTTGAGGAAACGGCCGTCAGGATCGAAGTAGACCGGGAAAGGGGCCCGCGTGCCGGCGACGTTGCGATCCGTTGAAAGCAGCACGATTTTCACATTCGGAAACGAAGGCGCGATGGCTGCCAGGCCGGAGATCTCCAGCCGGCAGGCATTGCAGCCAGGCTGAAACACGACCAGCAACGTGGGGAAACCAAGCCAGGAACTGGTCTCAACGGGAACCCCGCCGGCAGACTCCAGTCTTGAACCAGGCAATGCGTCGCCTGGATGCAATCCTTCGAACTCCCTCAGCGATTTCCGCGCATAGAGGAGAACAACCCCCGGCAGAGCGGCAACGATGATCAGCAGGGTCAGCCATACGGTTCGCATTCTCATGTCGACCCTATTGTTTCGCGCCGACCTTCAATATTTCAGTCAAGGAGAGATTGCGATGGGGTTTTGTAGCCTGGACCGAGAACGGAAGCAGATGAGCCTCTGGGTTCGTCCACGTTTTTCAGCGATTTTATTTCCGGGGCGGGGCAAACAAACGCCCGCTCCCACAAACCAGGAGCGGGCGCTATTGACTCAAACCGGTGCGGCGCGACCAGCGTTTGATCGCGCCACCTGTAAAGAACTCAGCTCGCTTCGCTCGCCGACTTTAGGGGTCAAGGGCCCAAGGGGTCAAGGAACAAAGGGAAGGAAATTAGTTGGGATCCTTTGCCCCTATGCCCCTTGGCCCCTTGAGAGGACTCGAAAAGATGTGACGCGAACCAATTTGGTTTCGACTGGTTGTGCAATTCCCGAGATGTCCGTCACTTAAGCTGTACGATATGCACCGTGCCGTCTCCGTACTTCTTGGCCAAACCGTCGATCGTCCGGCCACCGAACTTTGCAGCCATCTTATCGATCGTCGCCTGGTTCGGCAGAAGCTTGTCGGCGCCAGCCTTGCACTCCTCGATGTTTCCGGCCACCAGGATGATCATCTGATCGGGACGCAGATACTGCTTCGCTACCCGTTTGACGTCATCGAGCGTCACCTTCTCATACTTGGCCAGATACGTCTCTTCGTGGTCCATAGGACGGCCGTTGAACTCGAGGTCGGCAAACGTGCGCAGAATGCTGCCGATCGAGGGGAACCGCGACGGGAACGCGTTGATCCGCGCCGTTTTCGCCATCTTGAGATCTGCTTCTGTGACATTACCGGCGCGCATGTCGTCGATGATATTCAGCATGAGTTGGGCGGCGAACACGACTGTCGAGTTCTTGGTCTGGCAGGACGCAGTAAAGGTTCCGGGATACAAGACCCCACCGCCGCCACCACCGCCGCCTCTGCCGCCACCGCCACCGAAGCTTGAACCGGTCGAGTAGGCCAAGCCATTGTCGGTGCGGACGATTTTGGTAATGCGTGAGGAAAACGAGCCGCCACCCAAGGTATAGTTCATCAGGTCGACCGCCGGATAGTCGGGATCGTCGACCTTCAGGCCAATATGGCCCAGCCGGATAAGGCCTTGATTCGGAGTGGCACCCTGCGGCTGCACCATGTAAACGCCTGCCTTCGCTACCTGCTGCACCTTCGGGATCGGCGGCACTGCCTTCTCTGCCTTGCGCCATTTCCCGAATGTGGCTTCGAGCTTTTGCAGTATTTCCGCCTTCTTGAAGTCGCCATAGACGATCAGCATGGCATTGTTGGCGCCCCAATACTTGTTGTACCAGGCAACCAGGTCGTCGCGGGTAACGCTGTTGACTCCGGCCTCGGTGCGTTCAGCCGTGATCGGAGTGCCCTCCCCGTAGATAAGCTGCTCGTAAACCCTGCCGGCCACAGTGCCGACATCCCGGTTCCGGTTGCGGATTGCCGGGAGTGCCGCTTCCTTCTCTCGTCTGAGCCTGTCTTCAGGGAAGGCAGGATTGCTTAGAACGTCCATCCAGATCTTGAGGCCCTCGTCGAGGTGCCGCATGTGGATGGACAGGCTTCTGGCGTCTCCGCCGCCGCCGCCTCCACCTCTACCTCCTCTTCCCATGGCGCCACCACCCCCGCCTAGGCTCCCGCCGAGGAAATCCATCCGTTCAGTGATCTCATCCCCACTCATGGTCTTGCTGCCACCCGAGCGCATGACCGCACTGGTGAAAGCATCCGTACCGAGCTTATCCTTCGGCTCCAGAAATGGGCCGGTCCTAACCATCAGCGAAGCGTTGAACCACGGGATGTCGTGATCTTCCGCGATGTAGACCACGAGGCCGTTCGAAAGCGTCTGTCGATAATCAGCAGCCTTAGGCGGCTTAAAGCTGAGGGGTGGATATTTGAGGTTTTCGGGGCGCGGGCCCTTGGGCGCCTGTGCGGCCTTGGCCGGCGCTTGTGCCTGTGCGGCTTTGGCCGGCGCCTGTGCGCTCTGAGGCGCCTGCGCAATTGCCACAGCTGCCACCACCAGCGCGAGCAGGGCCGGAATCAGAGATGAAACAAATTGTCGTTTACGCATCGTCATATCCTTTCCGGAAAGTGCGGCGGCGCCGCTACCTCTCCCGCTCCAGCACGCCGGTGACACAGTTGTCCCGGGTGAAGTACTTTTTAGCAACGCGCATCATATCCGCCGGTGTCACGGCCATGCGTTGCTTGAACTGATCCTCGATGAACTGCCACCGGTACTTGATTTCCATTGCCGCCAACTGGCTCGCGATTCCCGTGCCGGCCATCCCCTGGAGATACCTGGACTCCAACTGGTTCTTGACCCGCTGGAGCAATTTATCATCACAGGGCGCGTTCTTGGCGTCTTCGATGTACGTCCAGAGCTCCTTTTCGAGTTGATCCATCGGGATCGCCGTTTGCCCGCTGACCTCCCTGGCCGTTGCCCCGACGGTGAACTTGCCGTCATACTCGGACTCGGACGCGCTCGCCCGCACACCGGTTGCGTGCTCGTTTTTCTGCACCATTTCGCCATACATCTTGCCCGTTCTGGCGCTCATGACCTGACCCAGCATATACAGCGGCGCCAGATCGTCGTGCCAGACCGGCGGGATGTGGAAGAGGATGCTCACGTTGGCATTGGTATCCGCTCTGCCGTAAACGCGCTTCTCGACATAGGGCGGTTTGAAGTTCGGCCCATTGTACTTGAGGTAGTACTGGGGTGAAGGCTCCTCGGTGCGCACGCGCGGCGCCGCTCCCCTGGGATTCTTGACCGGACCAAAGTACTTGGTCACGAGCGCCATGGTCGGCTCAATCTCCAGGTCGCCCGCCAGAACCATCACTCCATTGTCAGGACGATAGTACTGATTGCGGTAGTCGATCAACTCCTGCTTGGTGACGTGAGCGATGTCGCACATCCATCCAACTGTATCCCAGGTGTAAGGAGTGGCGGCATAAAACGTTGCGTTGAGCTGCTCGTTAAAGAAAAATCCGGGCCGGTTCTCACTCATCCGGCGCTCTTCGTTGATCACGTCCCGTTCGGAGTAGAACTCACGGAACACAGGGTTAACCAGCCGGTCGGACTCGAGAACCAGGAAGAGTTCGATCTTGTTCTTAGGAAGCGTCACATAATACTGGGTCTCTTCACCGCCGGTGGAAGCGTTGAGCCCGGTGCCACCCGCTTCCTGATACGCGCTCCAGATCTCTTCGCTCACGATGCACTCGGCGCGCTCTTTATCAATAAGGTCGGAAACCTGTTTCTTGAGCGCGATGATCTTCGCATCATCACGACCCTTGACCTTGGACTCCTCCTTGACGATCTGGGCTTCGAGGGCGTCGATCTGCCGGTTGTACTCCAGGTCTTTCTCGTACGTGCCCGGCTTGATCCCCATCGTTTGGGTGCCCTTGAACATCATGTGCTCGTGCAGGTGCGAAACGCCGGTAATTCCAGGCCGCTCGTTGACCGAGCCTACGCGGAACCCCAGAATGCACCGTACGAGCGGAGCGCTCGACTCTTTGATCATGAGGACCTTCAGGCCATTAGGCAAAATGCGCTCAATAACTTTATTCATCAGGCTGGCCTGCTGCGCCGACAAAGGCGCAAGCCCGACGAACAGAACTAGAAGTAGCGAAAGTGTTAGTGGTACAAATCGTCGACGAATCATATCGACCATCTCCTCGGAATTGGGACTATAAGAATTAGCGCCCCGAGCCTAACGCTTTTGAATTGCTGTTTCAATCATTTTCCAGGCGCGCGCTGATGGACAAATATGCCGATGTGCCGATGAGCTTGGCCGATGCTTGCCTCGTCCGCATGGCCGAAATTCAAGCCGATCCCGCAGTCGTAACCACTGACCGTGATTTTCTTGTCTATCGCCGGCACAGCCGCCGGGTCATCCCTTGCCTCTTGCCGTGAATCGCTCATCTCCCTCACAAAAATAAGGTCACAGTACCTCATGCGCGAATCGCGCGCCCAGATGAACGAAAACCTGAGTTTCTGGCCGTGGTGCGCGAAGCGCTCTGGAGTGCGGTGCCTCGGCACCGCTTTGAAGCGTGACAAAGCGGCGTCAAGCCGCCGCACTCCAAAGCCTTCGGCCTTATTTTCGGAACAGGCAACGCTGTCCACTCGCTCTGGAATGCACGGTCAGTTGAGGATCCTTCATAGCTTGGGACAGCGTTGCCTGTAACCGTTTCATGGTCCCTCGAAACAACTCAAAAGAATGACGCAAACCGATTTAGTTTCGATTAGCTGTGTAATCTCTGAAACGTTACTTTAACGGCACGATATGAATCGTGCCGTCCCCGTATTTCTTCGCTAAGCCATCGATTGACCGGCCGCCGAATTTCGTAGCCATGGCATCGATAGTTGCCTGGTTGGCCAGCAGCTTGTCCGCTCCTGCCTTGCATTCCTCGATGTTGCCGGCCACCATGATCACCATCTGATCCGACCGCAGGTATTTCTGCGCCACTCGCTTGATGTCGGCGATCGTCACCTTTTCATACCTGGCCCGATAGGTTTCATAGTAATCCATGGGGCGGCCGTAGAATTCGAGCGACGCAAAACTCCTCGGGATATTTCGGATATCCGAGAACATCGATGGGAATGAATTGAGGCGGGCGGTCTTTGCAAAATTGAGATCCTTGTCACTGACTTGACCTGCCCGCATGCCTTCGATCAAGTCCAGCATGAGCTGCGCGGCGAATACGACCGTCGCGTTTTTCGTCTGGCAAAATGCGGTGAATGTGCCGGGGTACTGGAGCCCTCCCGAGAAGCTCGAGCTGGTCGAGTAAGCGAGCCCGTTGTCAGTCCGCACCACCTTGGTGATGCGCGAGGAGAATGAGCCGCCTCCCAGGATGTAGTTCATCAGATCAACTGCCGGGTAGTCAGGATCGTCCTGCATTAGGCCGAGGTGGCCTATCTCGATGATACCCTGGTTCGGGATGACTTCGGGCTGCACCATGTACACGCCCGCCTTAGCTGCCTGCTGCACCTTGGGGATTGGCGGCACGGCTTTTTCCGCGGTACGCCATTTCCCGAACGTGGCTCCCAACTTCTGCAACATCTCCGCCTTCTTGAAGTCGCCCGAGACCACCAGGATTGCATTGTTGGCGCCCCAGTACTTCTTGTGCCATGCAATCAGGTCGTCGCGCGTGATGCTGTTAATCCCCGCCTCGGTCCTCTGCCAGGTGATTGGGGAATCCTCCCCATAGATCATCTGGCTGTAAACTCGGGCGGCAACCTGGGACACATTCTTGTTGCGGTTCCGTATACTCGGGAGCGCCAGATCCTTTTCGCGCCTGAGCTTGTCTTCGGGAAAGGCAGGATTGGTCAGAATGTCCATCCACATCTTGAGCCCTTCATCGAGGTGCCGCGTGTGGATGGACAGACTGGTTGCCGACACAGATCCGGCCAGAAAATCCATCCGCTCGTTAATCTGCTCGCCGTTCATCGTGGTGGAACCGCCCGAACGCATGATAGTCGACGTGAAGGCAGCTACACCCAGCTTGTCTTTCGGCTCGAGGAATGGACCGGTCCGCAGCATTAGCGACGCGTCGAACCATGGAATGTCGTGGTCTTCGGCAATGTAAACCACGAGGCCGTTCGAGAGCGTCGCCCGATAGTCTGCAGGCCTGGGGACCTTAAACTCGAGTGGAGGATATTTGAATTGCTCAGGACGTGGCCCTTTGGGCGCCTGCGGGCTCTGGGCCGGCGTCTGCGCAGCTTTGGTAGGAGCCTGTGCGGCTTTCGTGGGTGCCTGCGTACCCTTGGTCGGCGCCTGCGCGCTTGCCGCGATCGCCAACGCGAGCACAAGCAGGGCCGGAATCAGCAATGAGATGAAATTTCGTTTACGCATCGTCATATCCTTTCCGGAAAGAGCGGCACGGCCGCTACTTTTCCCGCTCCAGCACGCCGGTTACGCTGTTATCCCGGGTGAAGTATTTTTTCGCGACTCGCATCAGGTCCGCCGGTGTTACGGCCATGCGCTGCTTATATTGATCCTCGAGAAACTGCCACCGGTACTTGACTTCCATTGACGCCAACTGGCCCGCGATTCCCGTGCCGCGCAAGCCTTGGAGATAGCTCGCCTCAACCTGATTCTTCACCCGCTGGAGCAACTGATCATTGCAAGGCGTCGTCTTGGCATCTTCGATGTAAGTCCACAACTCCTTCTCCAACTGATCGAGAGGTATCACGGTCTCGTTCTTGACTTCCTTGGCCATAGCGCTCATGGAAAACTGGCCGTCGTACTCGGAATTGGATGCCGAAGCACCCACGCTGGTCGCGTGCTCGTTTTTCAGCACCATGTCCAGATACATCTTGCCGGTTCTTGCCGACATCACTCTCCCCAGCATGGTCAGCGGGGCCACGTCGTCGTGCCAGACCGGCGGGATGTGGAACAGGATCTCCACCATCGGGTAGGTAGCTGCCCGGCCGTAGACGCGCTTCTCGACATACGGCGGCTTGAAGTTCGGCCCGTTATACTTGAGGTAGTATTGGGGCGAAGGCTCCTCCGTGCGCACGCGCGGCACTGGAGTCCTGGGATTTTTGATCGGGCCAAAGTATTTGGCCACAAGTGCCATGGTCGGCTCAACCTCGAAGTCGCCCGCCAGAACGAGCACCGCATTGTCGGGACGATAAAACTGGTTGCGATAGTTGATCAACTCCTGTTTCGTGACTTGACTGATGTCGCTCATCCATCCGACCACATCCCAGGAGTACGGGCTGGCAGAATAGAACGTAGCGTTGAGTTGCTCGTAGAAGAACGAACCCGGGGAGTTTTCACTCATCCGGCGCTCCTCGACCACGACGTCCCGTTCGGAGTAAAACTCGCGGAAAACAGGGTTCTGCAACCGGTCGGCCTCGAGCCCCAGGAAAAGCTCCACCTTGTTTTTGGGCAGGGTTACGTAATATTGGGTCATTTCCGGACCCGTTGAGGCATTGAGCCCGGTTCCGCCCGCTTCCTGGTAAGCGCTCCAGATTTCTTCGCTCACGATCGTCTCGGCGCGCTCCTTCGTAATGATGTCGGATACCTGTTTCTTAAGCGCGATGATCTTGGCTTCATCACGCCCCTTGATCTTGGACTCCTCCTGCACGATCTGGTCTTCCAGAGCGTCGATCTGCCGGTTATACTCCTGGTCTTTCTCGAAGGTGCCCGGCTTGATCCCCATCGTCTGAGTGCCCTTGAACATCATGTGCTCGTGCAAGTGCGAAACACCCGTAATCCCCGGCCGTTCGTTGACCGAACCCACGCGGAAACCCAGGATGCAGCGCACGAGAGGCGCCGCCGGGTCCTTCACCATGAGAACCTTCAGCCCATTGGGCAGCGTGCGCTCAATGACCTTGTTCATCAGGCTTACCTGCTGCGCCGCCAGAGGGGCAAGCCAGACGAACAAAAGCAGCGGAAGCAGAAAAACCGGTATTGTGAGTCGTCGGCGTATCATATTGACCACCTCCTCAGAAACGGATCTATTGGAATTAGCCTCCCGAGCCTAACGTCTTTAAATCATAGTTGCAACGATTTTCCAACCGTCGAAAGGCAGTCCGTTCGGGATCGGCATCGGAGTCGCAAACGCCATCGACTTCATCCGGCAAGACCTTCGCTTCTGCGGCGGAAAGGATTTTGCGGTTCTTTCTTTGGTTGCGGCTATGCCGCTCCGTGCTCCGCGGGTTTCGTGATTATTTCAGGGGGCTTACTTTATGGAAGAGGAGGACTGCATTGTCCAGTTCCGGGGGAATTACGTAGCGGCTCAGCCGCGGATCGAGACTCCACGCGAACCGACTTTGGGTTGTGTAAGCGTCCCAATTTCCACTCGCGAACCGGTACCGGCTGCCAATGACGATATATAGCTCAACGCTCCTGGTCGTGAAGACATGCCGTTCGAAATTATTAGCCGGCGGGGGCCATGAACAAATCACCACCTGCGGCTGGTATTTGTCGAGCGCCTGTCTTGCATCCAGCTTTTCGACCGCATCGGGGTATGCGATTGCGTGGCTCCAGCTGTAATCATCGGTTGCTTTGATGTGCACCCCCTCCAAGGCGAGGAACTGGGAGAGGGTCCCGTCTCCAGCACCGATCTCAAGGGAAAACCGGTCACCCATCAGGCGCGCCAGCTTCTGGATCAACTCCCGCGAGTAGAAGCAATAGATTCCCTTGGGCTGAACAAGAGGCATGAGCAGCCGCTTCTGGCCGATAAAGCGCCACCAGAATGTAAACCAGCCCAGCGAAACCGGCTTGCGCGTAAGGTGATGACTGAAGAGAAGCTTCTGAATAATCATCCCGTTGATCAGGTTGAAACGGATCTTGCCGGATGTCTTGCCCGTGGCGGCGGCCAGGTAACATTTGTCCAGGGCCAGGAGTGACATCCTGCTTTTAACGAGGTGAGCCAACGCAGCTTCGATAACTTTCTCGTTGTTGCGGCTCTTGCGGATCCTGCTCTCCCAAATTTCTGCCGATGACGCCGCTCTGGCAGCAAGGTCGTTCAGCTTATGTGCCTGGCCACCTTCGAGAGCATTGACCAACTCGCGGCCGACATCCTCCCACGCAACGGGATAGCGCTCCATCAGCTCATGCAGCCGGGGATGGCGGTTCAGCCAGTTAAGCTCGTCCTTTGGCGAAGATTTGACCATCTATGCCAGCGTCCTCTAAAAAGGCCTGCACCCGACGACGGCAATTCAGATGGTGGTGCGCACTCCTTGGAGCGATGCCGTCGCATACCAAAAACGAACCACCAAGACCCAAAGACCTCAAAGAACTAAGAGCTAAGGGGGCTTTGGCTGCGCCGGAGGCGATTCCGCAGCAGCGCTGCGGAATCCACTCCTGGCGCGGGCACCGGGGGCAAGCGCGCAGAAGAAGCTATCCTGGAGCCTGGAGCGTACGGTGAGATCCCCGGGCTTCCGTGTCGCACCCATCTGCCCTGCGCTTGTCCCCGATGCCCGCGCCAGGAGTGGCAGCCAAAGCCTATTTCCGACGTACCATCCATCGCAATCCAGTGTAATCCCAGGTTCTTTGTGGTCTTGGAGGTCTTTAAGGTTCCATAGGCATTCGGATGATTGGCATACAGTGTCTGAATCACTGACCCAACGACGATACGCTTGCATCCTGCGATATTCTGCCATGATCGCATCACCGGCGAAACGATTTAACTTCCATGTGAAGTATTTTCGCAGCAAAAACGGTTGAGAATAGTGTCGGCAGGACGAACTGCTGCAATGGATTGCCCCACGGAGCTACCTGCTGGCGTATAATTAGACCGTCATGCGTGGCGTTACGTGAGTTTTGTTCTCGTTAGAAGCAAGAAAAAACCGGGGACGTCTCCCTATTCCCAAGGTGGTGTGGCGAACAGGTAGAGAAAAACGCTGGAAATAGGGAGACGTCCCCGGTTTTAGAGTTCGCTCGAGGAAAGTCGTTATTACCTGATCCTGGCGCAGGATTTGGGCTACGGTCAGACGGATCCGCTGATGAACTCGTTGGAGGAAGTCAGTCGCCCGTTGAACGCATATGCGAGAGCCATTCTGGCTTCTGGCTCCTGACATCTGGCTTCTCATATCCTGCCGCTTTTTGGCGGGATGCCTAGTTTTTTCTGGAAGGGTCTTATGCATGAGCTGTCGATTGCCCAGGGCATCGTGGACATTATCGGGCAGTATGTCCCTGAGGGCCAGGCAGCGGACGTCAGGCTCGTGAAAGTCAGAGTCGGTCAAATGGCGGGCGTTGTGCCCGATTCTCTTGATTTCTGCTTCGGCGCCATCGTGAACGGTACGCCGCTCGGCCAGGCCCGTCTGTGCATCGAGGAGACACCGGTCCGATCCCAGTGCACCGCCTGCGGCGAAGTCTTCGCCGTTGAAGGAGCTGCCTTTTTGTGCCCCTGCTGTGGCAGCGCCGACGTGAGCGTAATCTCAGGAACGGAACTGCAGGTCGTCGAAATCGAGTTATCGGACCGGCAAGCGGGAGCGGTATGAGCATCATCACGATTCAACGCAAGGTACTGGAAAAGAACGATGAGATTGCGCGCCGGAACCGGACGCTTTTCGAGCAGCACGGCATTCTGGCGCTCAACCTGGTCAGCTCGCCGGGAGCCGGCAAAACCAGCATCGTCGAGCGCACTCTCGAGCGCTTGGGCAACGACCTCCATATCGGTGTAGTCGAAGGCGACGTCCAAACGGACTTCGACGCCCAACGGGTGGCGCGGTATCAGGTGCCGGTGATACAGATTGTGACTAACGGAGGCTGCCATCTGGAGGCCAGGCTGGTACAGGAAGCCCTTTCCCAGATGGATCTGCGCGGCTTGGATGTCCTCATCATCGAGAACGTCGGCAACCTGGTCTGCCCGGCAAACTACGATCTCGGCGAAGCCATGAAAGTGGTCGTCCTGAGCACCACCGAAGGGGACGACAAGCCCTTGAAATACCCCAACATGTTCCGCAACGCGTCCGTCCTCGTCATCAACAAGATCGACTTGATCCCCTATCTGGACTGCAATCTGGCCACTTTGAAGAGCAACGCTCTGCGGATCAATCCTCATTTGGAGGTCTTTGAAACCTCCTGCACGACGAACGCCGGAATCGCCGATTGGTGCGGCTGGCTTAAGGAAAAGGGCACACGCAGATCGTGATTCAACGAGCTCATATCGCCATCCGTGGAGCCGTCCAGGGAGTCGGCTTCCGGCCTTTTGTTTACCGCCTCGCTGCTGAGCTGCACCTGCAGGGTTGGGTGCTGAACTCGAGCGAGGGAGTGTTCATCGAAGTCCAGGGTGAAAGAGGGCTTCTGGAAACCTTCCTCCTGCGGCTGGAAGCTGAGAAACCCGCGCGCTCTTTCATCCAGAGCCTCGAGTTTTCCTATCTCGACCCGGCCTCGTTCCGCGGCTTCGAAATCCGCTCCAGCAGCGCCGAAGGCGCCCGCAGCGCGCTCGTGCTTCCGGACATCGCCACGTGCCCGCACTGCCTTGCCGACATCCTGAATCCGTCGAACCGCCGCTATCGCTATCCTTTCACCAACTGCACCAACTGCGGCCCGCGCTTCACCATCATCGAGTCGCTTCCCTACGATCGGGACAACACGTCAATGAAGCTCTTCGAGATGTGCCCCAGGTGCCGGCGCGAATATAAGGACCCGCTGGACCGCCGCTTCCACGCCCAGCCGAACGCCTGCCCTGTGTGCGGTCCGAGGCTCGAGCTCTGGGATGCAGCCGGGAACACGCTGGCATATGGTGACGAAGCTCTTCTCGGAACCATCTCTGCCGTGCGGGCGGGCAAGATCGTTGCCGTCAAAGGGCTGGGCGGTTTCCACCTGGTCGTCGATGCGCGCAGCCAGGAAGCCGTGGAACGACTACGCGCCCACAAGCGGCGCGAGGAGAAGCCACTGGCCCTGATGTACCCAACAATGAACAGCATCAGGAGCCATTGCGAGGTCTCCCGCCTCGAAGAGCGGCTGCTCCTCTCTGCTGAATCCCCCATCGTCCTTTTGCGACGCGCACAGCGGCCCGCGCGCGCGGTTGATCCGATCGCGCCATCGGTGGCTCCCGCCAATCCTTATCTCGGCGTGATGCTTCCGTACACCCCCTTGCACCACCTGCTGATGCGCGAGCTGGCATTCCCGGTCGTCGCCACCAGCGGCAACATCGCGGATGAGCCGATTTGCATCGACGAGCGCGAGGCCCTCCAGAGGCTGGGCGGCATGGCGGATATGTTCCTGGTGCACAACCGCCCCATCGTACGTCACATGGACGACTCGATCGTGCGCGTCATGATGGGCCGGGAGCTCGTGCTGCGCAGAGCGCGCGGCTATGCGCCCTTGCCGCTCGACCTCAAGCAGCCTGCACCCACCATGCTGGCTGTCGGCGGGCACTTGAAGAACACCGTGGCACTCGCCGTGCGCAACAATGTCTTCATCAGCCAGCACATCGGGGACCTCGAAACGCCGGAAGCGGCCGAGGCGTTTCGCAAGGTGATTGACAGCTTCCACAGGATCTATGGGCTCCAACCCGAAATGGTTGTCGCCGACATGCACCCCGATTACCTGTCGACGAAGTTTGCGCGTTCCTGCGGGTGGCCGCTGGTCGAGGTGCAGCACCACTACGCGCACATCGCGGCCTGCATGGCGGAAAACGAGCTGGACGCACCTGTCCTGGGGGTGTCCTGGGATGGCACCGGCTACGGGCTCGACGGCTCGGTCTGGGGCGGGGAGTTCCTGATTGTCGATGACACTTCGTTTCGCCGCGTCGCGACTTTCCGTAGTTTCCGGCTGCCCGGCGGCACGAGCGCAATCAAGGAACCACGACGGACGGCAATCGGAGTACTATATGAGATCTTTGGGGACGCGCTCTTCGTTCAAAGCGACCTGATCCCGCTGCGCTCGTTTAGCACGGCGGAATTGGAGGTCCTGCGGCAAATGCTTGCCAGGACGGTAAACTCGCCGCCGACATCGAGCGCAGGTCGGCTCTTCGACGCTGTGGCTGCAATCTCAGGGGTGCGCCAGAAGATCAGCTTCGAGGGTCAGGCGGCGATGGAGCTTGAATTCGCGATCACCGAGGGAACAGAGGGCGATGTTTATCCGTTCACTCTCGATCTCCGGCAGGGCGAGACCGGCGCGGCAGACTTGATCACCGCAGATTGGGCCCCCATGATTCTGGCGCTTCTCGGCGATCTGAAACATGGCGTGCCGGTCGGAACAGTCTCTGCCCGCTTTCACCGAACGCTTGCCGAGGTTATCGTCGCAGTCGCACAGCACATCGCGCTGGAACGCGTGGCACTGTCAGGCGGCTGCTTTCAAAATAAGTTTTTGACGGAGCGCGCGGTCCGGCGGCTCGAAGCAGAGGGCTTCCGGCCATACTGGCATCAGCGCATCCCCCCAAACGACGGGGGAATCGCGGTGGGACAGATCGTTGCGGCCCTGCGTTCTCGAGGAAGGGGTGAGTAAGATGTGCTTGGCGGTTCCAGGAAAAATCATGAGCATTGAAGGCGAGGACCCCCTGTTTCGGAGCGGACGGGTGAACTTCGGCGGCGTGATCAAGCAGATAAATCTTGCCTACGTCCCCGAGGCGAAGGTCGGCGATTACGTGCTGGTCCATGTGGGCTTCGCCATCAACACTATCGACGAAGAGGAAGCCAACCAGGTTTTTGAATACCTGCGCGAGATGGACGAGTTGGCCGATCTCGAGAGCAACGAGGCTAAATGAAGTTCATTGACGAGTACCGCGAGCCCAAGGCGGCGAGGCGCTACGCGCAGGCCATCCGGCACATCACGACCAGGCCGTGGACCATCATGGAAGTTTGCGGCGGCCAGACCCATGCCATCGTGAAGTTCGGGGTTGACGAGTTGCTGCCGAGCGAAGTGACTCTCGTACATGGCCCCGGTTGCCCCGTGTGCGTCACGCCCGTGGAACTGATCGAGAAGGCGATCGAAATCGCCTCTACGCCCGGCGTGGTGTTCTGTTCTTTCGGCGACATGCTGCGAGTGCCGGGCACCTCGAAAGATCTGCTCTCCGTCAAGGCGCAAGGCGGCGACATCCGCATCGTTTATTCGCCGCTCGATGCTCTGAAGGTCGCCCGCGAGAATCCCAGGCGCCAGGTGGTCTTTTTTGCCGTGGGCTTCGAGACGACCGCCCCGGCGAATGCCATGGCGGTTTACCAGGCATTCCAGCAAGGAATATCAAACTTTTCCATGCTGGTTGCGCACGTGCTGGTTCCGCCCGCAATGGAGGCGATCCTTTCCTCGCCCTCGAATCTCGTGCGCGGATTCCTCGCGGCCGGGCACGTGTGCGCAGTCATGGGCTACTCCGAGTACGAGCCCATTGCGCGCAAATATCATGTCCCGATCGTGGTAACTGGATTCGAGCCCCTGGATATCCTGCAAGGCATTTACATGACGATCCGACAGTTGGAGGAAGGGCGCGCGGAAGTAGAGAACCAGTACACGCGCGCGGTCAGCAGGAATGGAAACCAGCCCGCCCAGGAGCTGATCAAGGACGTGTTCCAAGTGGTGCCCCGCAAGTGGCGGGGCGTCGGGGAGATTGCCGCCAGCGGACTCGGGCTCAAGCCGAAGTTCGCCGCTTTCGACGCCGAGACTCGCTTCGGCGTGGCCCATCGCATCGTTGAGGAGTCGTCGGAATGCATCAGCGGCTCCGTGTTGCAGGGAGTCAAAAAGCCGCACGATTGCCCTGCGTTCGGCGCCGTCTGCACGCCAGAGCACCCGCTCGGGGCGACGATGGTCTCCAACGAGGGCGCTTGTGCCGCCTATTACCGCTACCGGAGAGTCCGGCTGCAGGATTCTGCCACTGCCAGTCAGGAGTCTGAATCATGAAGCCTGAGGATATGCCCGAGTTCTATTGTCCGGTCCCAATTAACCAATACGCCAGTGTGATGCTGGCCCACGGGGGCGGCGGCAAGCTCATGCATGAGCTGATCGAGAGCCTGTTCCTTCCTCTGTTCAGCAACCCGTCGCTCGCTGCGCGCCACGACGGCGCAGTCCTGGAGTTCGGCGCGCACAAGCTCGCCTTCACCACCGACTCCTACGTGGTGCACCCCATCTTCTTTCCCGGAGGCGATATCGGAACGCTGGCCGTCAACGGAACCATTAACGATCTGGCGATGTGCGGGGCCAGACCGCTTTATTTGAGCGCGGGGTTCATCCTGGAGGAAGGACTCCCGATGGAAACGCTGAAGCGCGTGGTGGAATCCATGAGCCGGGCGGCCAGCGAAGCCGGGGTTCAGCTCGTGACCGGAGACACGAAGGTCGTGGACCGAGGCAAGGGCGACGGCATATACATCAACACCGCGGGCATCGGCATCGTCCAGGCAGGGCGTTCCATCGCGCCGGCCGGCGTGATACCCGGCGACGCCGTTCTACTCAGCGGCGACATCGGCAGGCATGGCATTGCGATCATGGCCGTGCGCGAGGGTCTCGCTTTCGAGAGCGCGATCGAGAGCGATTGCGCCCCGGTTGCCGAACCGGTGCTGGCGCTGATCGAAGCCGGCATAGAGATTCACTGCCTGCGCGACCTTACCCGCGGCGGGCTGGCGAGTGCGCTCGTCGAGATCGCAGAAGCGGCGCGGATTCACGTCGGCATCCAGGAAGCGGCAATTCCGGTGCGCGAGGATGTCAGGGGAGCATGCGAGATCCTGGGTTTTGATCCGCTTTACGTTGCCAATGAAGGGCGCTTCGTCGCTTTTGTTCCGTCGCGCGACACGGAGCGCGCGCTGGCGCTGATGCGCTCGCACCCGCTGGGCGCGGGCGCGAGCCTGATCGGCTCCGTCACGCGCGATCCTGCGGGGCTCGTCACCATGCGGAGCAGCATCGGCGCAAGCCGTATCGTGGACATGCTGAGCGGCGAGCAGCTGCCGCGCATCTGCTGATCCGAGTTTGGTGACGGGAAAATAGGCGCCTGCTTTGAAAATAGAACGAAAAACACCAAGATTCGGCATCGGAATCGGTATCGGGGTCGCAATCGCCGTCGGCCTCCTTGCCCGAATTGCGATAGCGATCCCGATGCCGATTCCGACGCTTTTCATGCGCTTGGGTGCGCGAATCGCGCATGAGATACTGTCACCAATTTCGTCATCACTCTCCCGCTAACTTCAGCAGCTCTTCCTCGGTGAGTTGGGTCACGCCCAGCTCCCTGGCTTTCGTGAGCTTCGAACCTGGGTCTGCTCCAACAACGAGGTAGCTGGTCTTTGAAGAAACAGAGGAGAGGACCTTGCCGCCGTGCTTTTCGATTAGGTCGCTCGCCTCCTTCCGGCTGAGCGATGGGAGCATGCCCGTGATAACAAAGGTCTTTCCGGCAAACGGGCCCCCGAGCGGGACCTCTTCGCCGGATACCTTGAAATTCAGGCCGGCTGCCATAAGCCTTCGGATCAAATCCCGGTTTTCATCCACGTCGAAATAGCTCCGGACCCTGTGGGCAATTTCCGGACCGATCCCCTGAACCGACGAAATTTCCTCTTCAGTGGCCGCCGTCAAGGCTTCGATGTTGCCAAACGCGGAGGCCAGCAACTCCGCAATGCTTTCTCCAACGTGACGGATGCCCAACGCGAACAGCACGCGGCTGAAAGGTCGGGACTTGCTGCGTTCTATACTCGCCAGGAGATTACTGATCGACTTTTCCTTGAAGTTGGGCAGGAGCGCGATCTGCTCGCGGGTCAGATCATACAAGTCTGCTGCATCGGAAATCAGATCGAGGTCGAGCAGTTTCTCGATCGTCTGGGGACCGAGACCCCGGATATCCATCGCTCCCTGACTCACGAAGTGGATCAGAGATTCCAGCCGCTGCGCGGGACAGCGCGGGTTCCTGCAGTACGCCATGGCCTCACCTTCTTCGTGAGTAACAGGCTCGCGGCAGGCCGGGCACTTATCTGGGTAGTGGAACTCCCGCTCGGCGCCCGTTCGCTTCTCGCGCACCGGCCCGACGACCTGAGGGATGACGTCTCCAGCCCGCTTGACAATGACCGTGTCACCCTCGCGAATGTCCTTGCGCCGGATGTCATCCTCGTTGTGAAGCGTGGCCGTGTGGATCGTGACGCCGCTCAGGCGTACCGGCTCGAGGATCGCATAAGGATTCAGGGCGCCGGTACGCCCAACATTGATCTCAATCTTGAGGAGGCGCGTGGCCGCGAGCTTTCCCGGAAACTTGTAAGCCACCGCCCAGCGCGGGTCACGGCTGACGACGCCTAACCGCTCCTGGTATGAAAGGCTGTTCACCTTGACAACCACGCCGTCGATTTCATAGTCGAGCGCATCGCGCTTTTCTTCCCATTCGCGGCAGAACTGGATGACGTCTTCGATCGTCTTCTGGTGGCGGTAGTGTGGGTTGACCGGGAAACCCCAGGCCCGGAGTTGTTCGAGCACGTCTTTCTGACTCCCCAGTTCGATCCCTTCCAGGTAGCCGATGGCATAGGCAAAGAAGGCCAGCGGGCGCGCGGCTGTGATGCGCGGGTCGAGTTGACGCAACGCGCCGGCCGCAGCATTGCGCGGATTGGCAAAGACATTCTCGCCCGCGGCCTCGCGTTCCTCGTTGATCCGGTTGAACGCGGAAATCGGAAGATAGGCTTCCCCGCGGACTTCCACGCGCCGCGGGAGAGCATGACTTGTCCGCAGCCGCAGCGGAATCGTGCGGATGGTCTTGAGGTTGGCGCTTACGTCTTCCCCTACCAGTCCGTTGCCCCGAGTGGCGCCGCGCACCAACGCGCCGTCTTCGTAGGTCAGCGCCACGGCGTTGCCGTCGATTTTGAGCTCGGTGACGAAGTCGATTGCATCAGTGTCTAAGAGATTGCGAATGCGCCGCTCGAAAGCCCGCAGCTCCTCCTCGTCGAAAGCATTGGCGAGGCTCAGCATCGGCCGCAGATGATCGACTTTCTGGAAACGCTCCTGCGGCTCGGCGCCAATGCGCTGGGTCGGGGAGTCAGGGGATGCCAGCTCCGGGTGCTCGCGCTCGAGCTCGCGGAGCTCGCGGAACATGCGATCATATTCCTCGTCGCTGATGGCCGGATCGTTCTCGACGTGGTAGCGATAGTTGTGGTATTCGATGTCTTTCCGCAGCTCTGCGATCCGGGCTGCCACTTGGTCGATGTTAGTGCTCACGAACCCAATATAGTGGAATTGCAAAGACTTTGCCACGGATCAAATTCGGTCACGGGCACGTATGGCGCCCAGTTAGTTTCTGTCGCGAAACTGGCTTAGCCGAAAGACGGAGTACCGATGGGATCTCTTTAGTGGGGGGTCGCGGTAGGAATGCCGGTTGCCCGGCACCCCCAAATGGAAACACTAACGAATTAAATTCCATATCTTCACTGAAAGAAAGGAATTACTGTCATGCGCGCGCGGGCTAAAGCCCGCCCCCACTACACGTTACTCTCAGAGATCTCAAGTGGGCACGGGCTTCAGCCCGTGCGCTTTTTAATGCGCTCGGGTGCGCGAATCGCGCATGAGATACTGTCACCGAATTTGGAGCGGAATCCACGGCTAAATCGTCCGGAGAACCTTGCACCAGTGCAGGGTCAGAGCCTCGCCGCTGAGGCTGTCGAGGTACACTTCGACCAAACGTCCCTGCACGACCTCGCGCCACCGGTAGACGCCGGGTTCGCTTTCCACCGTTTCGTGCCCGATCAACGGCCGGGCAAATTCCGTCGCATCCTGGAGCGAAGCGTGCTCGCGCCCTTGCGGCCGCGCGAGCGCTTCAACCCCGTAGCTGCGGAGCAGCTTCGGCCAATAGCGGTTGAACAGCACCGGTGAGGCGAAGGCGTCTGCCCAAGCCACCTCACCGCCGTAAGCCACAACGACCCCTACAACTTGCTCCTCTTTGAGACTCTCGACGGCGCGGGCAAAGCGGCGCGCAACCTCATCCGCAAAGCTGTCAACCTGCCCGCCCACACGAGCGGACTGCATTATCTTCAAATAGGATTGGCTCTGGGCCTCACGGGCGATGACGCCACTAATTACCTCGGGGGTTATTGCCCTCGGCGCAGCAGAGCCCGCAGACGCCCTCTGACTCGAGCCGGCGGTTACAGTGACCCAGACATCGCTCTGGCTCTGATCGACAACAGCCTTCTCTCGCACGCTCGGGTGGACCATCATGTTGGCGGCCTTGAACTGGCTGCTTACGCCGGTCCAGCGCCCGTGCTCGACGCAAAAGACATCGAGAGGCAAAGGCTCAGATCCCGGCGAGACGATGCGGTCTTTGGCGATGATCCGATCCTGCTTGCCGCCGGTAACTACCTCTCCCGCCAGCAACAGCAGCGGCTTCTTGCTCCGATTGATGAGCACGAGTTGGTTGACCTGCGCGACCTGCACCTGCGCCTGGATCCCGACGGAAGGATCACTGCCGCGCGTGCGCCGCAGCATGTCGCCGCCGGTTTCAGTTACGACCACTTCCCCCGAAGTTAAGCCTTCATCCAGGGTCAAGAAACCGCCGGTGTCCGCGCTCCCACGCGCCAGCAGCGGAAAGACACTCAGGTTTTCGTAGACCACCGGTTCGCCGACCCGCCACTTTTCCTGGCCTCGAGTTGACGCTTCCTTCTTCTGCCCGGAAGCCCCGAAAGCAAACAACAGAGTGCAAATTCCCACCAAGACGGCGCCTTTGCCTCGCATATTCACCTCCAATTTTGCGTTGCCAACAGAGGGACGAACGGCAGGCGAGTTCTTGCACTTCTTTTTGTGGCACTCTTTTGCCAAGGTTGCACGGGTGCTGGCGCCGGCATACTCAAGGATCGCCGGCATTCGGCACCGTGAAGCGCCAAACGCAACAAGATTCGCCAACAGCATCGGGCGGACACGCCACACATTCGGTCCGGATACGCGGATCGACCCCTTTGGCAAACTGCGTGAACTCGACGGTGCCCACGGGCTTACAGGGAAAATCAGGCAGCCCTTTGCGCCGGCGCGCCGATTGAACCCGGCACTCGACCATCCGAAATTCCAGCGCGCCGTCCTCCGTCCAGTGCGCCTCCTGTTTGTTAATCAGGGCATACATCCGATAGCCCAAAGCGCGTTCCAGAGCACGAAGGCCGCCGCCTTCCGGAATGCCCAACGCTTCCAAGATTCGCCTGGCTTCCGTCATGGCAAAGCGCTCCCAGGATCGCGCGTCAAGTTCGATCGCGGTCGCGAGCCCGAACCTTTCTTCGGCGGCCAGAAACCAACAGCCGTCGTGTGCCAGCCAGTTTTTGGCGTAGACTTCAAGCAGCTTGACAAGATCTTCGCGGGTCAGCGCAGCAAGTTCGAGCATTTTCTCCTCACTGATGATAAACGCGGCCGCTCAGTAACATCGATACACCTGCGGTATGGAGGCCGCCTCCACGCCGAAGCTCGGTGTTGATCGGATGACATCGAAGTTGAACAGAGATCCTGCACACCTTGACCATGTTCCCAGACTCCGCCAAACTTACAAAAGGGTGCGTGGAATAGCAAGGGAGGATTTGATATGTGGCTCGCCCGGAACAAGAGCCGCCTCCCGCTCGAGTAGCGGACTCGTGGCCGATCCGTTTCCTGCAGATAGCGAAGGCAAGGAAGCGCCAGCGTGTTTGTTGGCTTGCCCCGAGGGTGGCTCAGCTAAGCAACAATGACACAGGCCCTACCGGTCCTGGCGGCACGTCAAAAGCCAGGGAAGAATCGATCCTTCTTAAGTAGCGGCTTGAGTAACGGCTGGAGATCGCTCGACGACTTGCCAGAGCCCATTCAGCTCGGGCTTTGGCGCCAGGTCGTAACACGTAAGCGGGTTTCTGAGGAAGCTCTCGGGCGCTTCTGCCCCGATAAAGGCGAGTCCGACCGTGTAGATAGTTTCCAAATCCGGCTCGGCATCGCACAGAATATGTCTGACCACGGCCCACGTGTTGAACTCGATACTCTCGTAATCAAAGGCCCGGTATCGAAAAGGGATTCGAGATCTGAAGTGAATTAGCCGTCCGGGCTCAACGAAGCGGTTAAGACGAATGGCAGCCCCGGACCTGTTAATGTTAACGAGTCTTGCAGTCGCTATCCACTTGGCATCGGGGCGCGGGTAATACTCGACCGAGGCGGAGGTACTGAGGCGGATCCGCCCGCTAGCGCGCCTGCTTTCTCCAATCAGCATAGTCCGTTGCAGTCAACCAATCCCGCAGTTCACTGCCCTTTGTTTACTGCCTCTTGGTTCAAATCGTCAGGTGCTTCTCGCACCTTTAGTTAAAGAAACCCAAGGCGGAGCTAACAAGAAGCCAGCCGGCAAAAGTCGACGTTCCGCTCTGGCAACCTTCCAAATCAAGATGTTCGGATAATGAGTAAAAAATCGGAATGTCCCCTCTCTTGCGCGGCCGGCCTTGCGGCAAAAGATCTATTTCTGCGCGGCTCTCTTCTCGACTTGACGCCATACAAGCAGCAGGTTGCCACCCCAAATCTTGTCGATATCCTTTTCCGAGTATCCGCGGCGCACCAGTTCCACCGTCACATTCAGCGCTTCGGTTTCGGGGACAGGCGCCATAACCTCGAAACTGTTCCAAGACTGGTGGAAACTGATCTTGTGGAATTTCGAGGTTATGGCGCCTGTCCCCGAAATCCCCCAGTTTCAGACGCTGCGATCTATTTCTACTCATTATTCTTGTATTAGTCCAGAAATAACAACCATGAGGATAAATAAACCAAGTGCTTTGAGCCAAGACATAGACATAAATAAACCTACCACACCTACAAGAACGATAAAACCACAGATGATAATCAACAAGCTTGAGCCTTCAGAAGAACTGAACAGAGCACCCCTCTTGCCAGCTCTCGCCCTGCGCCATAACAAATTTCCGGCCACAATCAACAGCGCACAGATAACTATTCTGAACATACCCGAGTTACTCCCCAATAGGCACTCTTTGCTCCACAAACACCTTCACAATGTTCACCACGAAATAGTACAAAAGGCATTGCGTTTCCGAGATCTGGCTTAGGGCGGACCTAACGAAGCAGCCTCGCTTTCAGATCGAACCCATGCCCTGACGACCTGCCTATTCCCCCGTTGAGATAGATATGTATATTTCGCTGACCGTCCCAGAGTCAGCCTTTCAGTGTTTTCACACCCCATGGTTGCTGCTGGCAAGAGAGCTTCGCACACTCACGCTGTCCAAAACGCCACTTGTGTGTGCCGGCCGCTAAGATACTTCCAAGCTGCCTCCGTCCTGTTCTCGTGTCCGGGGTGCAACGCAACCTTCCCATAGCGCAAAAAATGCCTTCATCTCGTTTTTAGTCATTATCTAAGGTTTCCAGGCTTCCTGGAACCTCTCGCTCATCCTCCCAAGCTGTTCCTTAAAGTTTAACTGCGCTACCTCGTTGTATTCATTTAGCGCAAGCAACAACGTGTTGTGAGCACTCACAAGGGCTTCCCGGGACCATTCGAGTGATGGAGCCACATCCACATCACCGTCATCGGCTTGCTGTGACGTCAGTGCTCCGATATCGAAATGCATCATTGACGAAGCCCAAGAATATAGAGTTGGATACATCTGACTGACACCGACCTCCTCTGTCATCACGCGAAAACTCTTAAGACACCACCTGTCTCGCGGTCTTTTCCCCTTCAGAAAATGGGGTGCAACGGATTGAAAGTTCTTTTCTATTTCTTCGATAGCCGCAGGTTCAATCTCAGCAAACTGCTCTGGATTCCATTTTTGGTAGAAATCAACAAGACGCTTCTGTCGAATCCAATGAAACCCAAAATAATCGGTCAGCTCCTCTGGATGCCGCCGAAGGTATCCTACAGTAACGGCTCCCTCGAACATGCTGCGGGCAATCCGCATTGCATCGTTTCCATATCCGTTCACCACCAGAAAAAGGACGGCACCGAACGAGTTCGATATGATGATCGAGATATGGCGGATCACCTTGTGAAGAGGCTCTCTGGCTCTTGGCTGGAGCATTTTGGCCTGCAGGTCTTGCAACTCTGCCAATCCATCAAAGAATCTCGAGTATTCTTGACGAACCTTTCGTTGAAAATCAGGGAACCCACAGCAAAACTCTCCACGATCTTCCATCTTCCTTCCCCGTCGTCGTTTGTGGTTTCGAGTCTGGTCGCTGCGATTGTCATATCCGCTGGCGACGGAGCCATTTCTGCGCACCTACCTGAAAACCACCTCCACATGAAATAGCAGACGCTCCCTCGACAACAGAAACCCAGGCGCGGTGTGACCGAAACGGACTTCCCATATCGTGCTCCTTCGACTGCGGCAACTGTCGCCAACCCTGCATTGCTTGCCGCAATTTCGAGCTCCGCAAGCCGCTCAGTGACTTCTTGCCAGAGGAAATGCCCAGGTGCTTCGTCCATGCTGTATCTCTTGCCGACCTGTGTATGCGGCGGGAAATAGGCGCCAGCCGGAATCCACTGACCTTCAGGAAAGAAAAACGGTTCCGCAAGGGCCAATAGTCGGAACAAGCTGCGATTCCTGGGATCGGAGGTCAGCTCTGAGGGCTGGGCCAGCTTCTGATTCGGGGGTGTTATGTCAACTTTGCCCCGTTTGCCGCAGCTGCCTTGAGCTCAAGCCCGATCACGAACGGGATTTTACGCCGAATCGATGTCGGAACAAGCTGCGATTCCTGGGATCGGAGGTCAGCTCTGAGGGCTGGGCCAGCCTCTGATCCGGGGGTGTTATGTTGACTTCGCCCCGTCTGTCTGGAACCCAAGGCCGATCACAGCCGCGATTTTACTCCAAAACGATGTTGCCAGGTATGGAGTTCTTACACACTTGCCCTGCCAACAGCGGGTCAGCCCCTCCTACTCACGAAATGTCAAGCTCTAGCTCGCGATCGGGTATTGCGCGGGCAACGGGAGGCGGTCTGGATGGGAGGCCGAGACATTCGAGTATCTTGCGGAGGTTTCGGGGACAGGCGCCATAACCTCGAAATTCCAGAAGATCAGTTTCCACCAGTCCTCGAATAGTTTCGAGGTTATGGCGCCTGTCCCCGAAATCCATGCCTCTCATTCGATCAGGATGAGGTAATCCCTCAGTTATGCGGGGCCTGCGCGGGGACGGACGCGCAGATCGGCAGCAGCGCATTGGCTGGGCGGAGTGACTGTGATATTAGCAGTGAGCGCCTGTCACCGAATTTCTTCATCGGCTTGCTGGGAGAATCGCGTGCATTCCCCGCCCGAACCATGCTATCCTCCCGCCAGAGCCCAAAGGCAATTACATACTGTCTGACGTTCAGAAGAGCTGGACATCTGCTTCGCGTTTCAACCTTGTTCCTGGAGGATCAGCAAGTGACGAGGGTAGTTGTCAAGAGCCTCTTTTTGGCTCTTTCCCTTCTCGTCATTTCCATAGGAGCTTTGCAGGCTCAGCAACAGACACCAGCAGAGCTGATCTTCAGGATCAGTACCGATCTGGTGGTTCTTGATGCCCAAGTGCTCGACAAGAAAAACGGGCAGCCTGTTGCGGGCCTTAAGCCTGCGGATTTCCTGCTTTACGAGGACGGAGTCAAGCAGGAGATCACGCACTTCAGCCAGGACAGACTGCCGCTGTCGATCATGCTTCTGCTGGACGTGAGCGGCAGCGTGCAACCGGTCATCAAGCAGATCCAGACCGGGGCAGAGCAGACACTCCAGCATCTCAAGACAGAAGACAACGTCGCGCTGATGATCTTTGGCGCGCGCGCTGAGCTCATCCAGGACTTCACTCTGGACCGGGCTTTGATTGCCAGCCAGCTCGACAGGATCAGTCAAAGAGAAACAACTCGCGACGCTCGGCCCGGCCATACTTATCTCAACGAAGGCGTCTACCAGGCGGCAGCGCATATGTCTCGCGCTGCGGACCCTGCGGGCCGCCGCGTAATCATCGTCGTGACGGACAACCTGTCGAATCAGCTCCCCGGATTCGGACACTCCGAGAAAGCGGCGACCGGCCAGCTCTTCGAATCCGGCAGCGTAGTTTGCGGGCTCCTGATTCGGAGCGCGTTTGCCAGAGTCGCGAATGTGATGCAGAAGTACCCGAGCACGATCTTGATGAGAAAGATACTGTCCATGGGCAGTGTAGGCACCTACGCCGACAAAACCGGCGGGGAGGTGATGAGCGCGGCAAAGGATGAAGTCGATGCAAAACTGGCGGCATTGATCGACCGGATCCGCCTTCGCTATAGCATCGGCTATATCTCTACAAATGTAAAACAGGACGGCCGGTTGCGCAAGATCAAGCTGAAGCTCACTCCGGAAGCGGAGAAGCGGGAAGGCAAGCCGGCTGTGCTGACAAAACAAGGATATTACGCGCAGCGGGGTGGTTCCGCCATCCAGCGTTGCTACGCCACCAGAGGGCGGGGGGTATCTTCGACACCTTGTCGGATCGTGAGATTCAACCGTTCGATGAAGCAGGTGTTCAGTTTCGAGGAGTCCTCGGATTCAGCCAGCGCTTCTTCCAAGCGCCAGGCGGCGCCTATCACCGCTCTTCGTTCGACCTTCGCAATACGATCATTCCTATGTGTCTTGATGACCTGCCGGTGCAGACAGGCCGGCCCAAAGACACGGCGGATGACTTTCGCATAAAAACGGGTCCGTCCGTGGCGATCAGGGGGACACGTTCGAGATTCGCTCGGCTAGTGGAGTTGATCGCGCGGAATTGAGTCTCAAGCTATACCATGTACGCGAGTTACGGTTGGGCCGCCAACAGTCGATGGCGGAAGCACGGAACAATCGGCAGGGGCGCTGTCAAGGGGCGGTGAAGTTGATCTCCGGATAGCGCTTCCAGATGTCCAAAACGATGGACAGCGGCCGGGTCATCGGGACGGTGTAGGTCCGCACGTTGTTCTGAGTGAGGAACTCCCGGTTGAGCATCACGTGCCGTGAGAAACCCCGCGGGGAGATGATCAAGGGTTTGGTCATCTCCAACGAGAGTTCCACGAGCCGGTCCTCGAAGTACTCCGAGAGTCCCGGGACCTGAAGATAGAGCGCCACCACGACCACGTCGGTATCCTGGTCCCGATTGAGCAGGCGCACAGCCTCGAGGAGCCGGTCGTCGTCAGCGTCCCCGAAAAGATCCACGGGATTCACGCCGATGCGTGCCGCCATCATCTCTCGCTTGATCCCGTTGGCGGTTCTGAGCTTGGGACTGAGCAGCTCCACCAGCGCGGTCCTGGTCCGGGGAGTGAACTCCGCGAGCGTCATGCCTTGCGCGGTGATTTGGTCCGCAAGCAGGATCGCTGCTCCACCGCCCACGCTCACCACGCCAATGCGGTTGCCCCGCGCGGGCTTCTGGGTCACCAGCATCGAGAGCACGTTCGCCAGGATCTTGGGGTCCTCGGTCAACTCCTCGACGAGGTAGAAGCCCGCCTGCCGGCACGCGGCTTGGAAGGCCACATGGCTCCCCGCCAGCGAGGCCGTATGGGACATCGTTGCGGCTGCACCGCCCGCCACGCCGCCCTTGATGACAATGACGGGCTTCCGCGCCGCAATGCGCTTCCCCACCTCCACGAACTGCAGTCCGTTGCGCAGCCCCTCGAGGTAGATCGCGATCACCTTAATCCTGGGGTCGTCACCCATGTGCGCAAGCAGCTCCGGAATGTTGATCCCGCTCGCGTTGCCGCAGGAGACCCACTTGCCCACCGACAGGTTGTCCGCCGCGAGCATCTCCAGGAACTCGAGCCCGATGCCGCCGCTCTGGGAGATTACCGCGATGGGGCCCGGCTTCACGACCACCTCAGTCCGGCGCATCGGGAGGAAGATGGTGTTGAGTCCGGAGAAGTTGTCCACCACTCCAAGCCCGTTAGGTCCCACATACACCACTCCGTGTTTCCGCGAGATCGCGGCGAGTTCCTCCTCGAGGTCGTTCCTTCCGATCTCCGCAAAGCCATCACTCACAATGATCGCCCCCTTGCCTCCGAGCTCGCAGAACTCGCGAAAGCTCCGGATGGCGGTCTCGGGCGCGACCGCGAAGACGGCCACCTCGGGAACCTCGGGCAGCTCCGGGAGGGCCTTATAGCACTTGCGTCCCGAGAGGACCTCATAGCGGGGGTTGATGGGATACAGCCTCGGGATTCGCCCCGAGTTCTTGAGGATCACACCCCCCACCTTGCCCGGCTTGGAGGCTCCCACGATCGCCACGGAACGGGCATCGAAAATGGCCTGGAGGCTCCTCATCCTTGCGGGTGAGATGTCCTCCGCGCGGGGGTGTACCACGGGAGCCCCGAAGATGAGCCGGGCGTCTACGATGGCGAAGCCCTTCTCGTAGAGCACCACCGGGTTGAGATCAAGCTCGACAAGGTCCGGGTGCGACTCCATGAGCTTCGAGATGCGGACGACCAGATCGACCACGGCCGCGCGGTCCAGGGGAGGGCCTCTGAAGCCGTCGATGACCCGACCGGCCAGGGTGTTCGCAAGCATGGCCTCGACGTCCGTGGGCTCCAGAATCCCTATGCCCGGAGCGACGTCCTTGAAGAGCTCGACATAGCGCCCACCATAGCCTACCATGGTCACGGGTCCGAACAACGGATCCTGGCGCGCACCCACGAGGAGCTCGAAGCCGCGGGGTAGGAACTTCTGCATGAGAACGCCGTCGATGGTCTTCGTGCCGACCTTCCTGGCGTTCTCCAGGACTGTGTCATAGCCCGACGACACCGCGTCCGGTGTTTCGAGGCCGAGGAGCACGGCGCCCACGTCAGTTTTGTGGACTACGTCAGGGGACACCAGCTTCAGCACCACGGGGTAGCCGATGGAAGAAGCCGTGGCGAGCGCCTCCTCCCGGGAGTGCACCATGCGGCCGAGGACCGGGATGCCGACTGATTCAAGGATCGCCTTGGCAGTGTCGAAGTCAGCCTGCCGGTTTGCCATGTTCCATCCTATTTATGGCCTCTAAGTATATATCGCCTTGTAATCCGAGGAAACCGGTGCTTTCAGCAGCTAGGGGTTCGCGCAAAATAAGTTGGCATTTTTGCGCGAGCCCTGAGGAAGCGGGCCCTCCACAGATCCATGTTGAGCAGCCCAGTCTTGTCAATGCGCGTGGCATGGGTGCTGGACCACGGCCACTCCCAGGCGTACTCAACTAGGCCGGCCCGCACCAGATTCAGTTCAGTGCAGTGCAGTGCAACCTTTAATCCCGATTCTTTCAGGAAATTTCGAGGTTGAGTAGCCTGTCCCCCAGAGATCGTTTGCGAAATTCGTTGAAGCTGCGGCATTACGAACCGTTGTATGGGGAATCCCACCTGGTTTAAAATGAGGGGCGCAAGCGCCCGCTGTGCAGGGGGGGGCGATGGGAACGCTCATTTGCATGGCAGGGATACTTCTTCTGTTCCTGCCTTTGCCTCTCGACAACCCGCCGACTGTCTCCGTGCCGTCTGCCGTTCCCGGCCCGGCATCTTCCTCATCTCAGGAAGTGCATCAACAACAAGACCCTTCCAAGAGCGGCTTCACCATCAAGAGCAACACTGATTTGGTCACGGTGGATGCCTTCGTACGCACTAACAAGGGAGGCTTCGTAGGTAACTTGCAGCCCGAGGACTTCGCCGTTTACGATAACGGCGTCGCCCAGGATATCACCCTCTTTTCCCGCGAGCAGATTCCTCTCGCCGTGGCCTTGGTGGTCGACCGCAGCCCGAGCGTCCAGCCCTATCTGGCGCAGCTTCGCAGCGCTGCGCTGGCGGCACTTGAGCGCCTGAAGCCGGAAGACCAGGTCGCGCTCTTTTCCTTCGACATGAACCCTGCCCAGTTCAGCGAGCTAACCAAGGATCGCCAGCGCATTGCACAGATGGTCAGCCGGATTCCGAGCGGCATCGGCACCAACATCTATGATGCCCTTTTTGATGCCGCGAGCTATCTCTACTTGAAAGCGCCCGACTGGCGGCGCGCGATCATCTTGATCTCTGACAACTACCAAACCAGCGCCGAAGTGCACAGCGATCGCGAAACTCTTCAGGAGATGCTGGAAGCCGCCGTAATACTCTACAGCATCAAGACACTGGGAGATAATCAGGGATTCTCTGGGCTCGGAAGTCCCGACAAGATCGCTCGTATCGCCAAAGAAACAGGAGGTGAGGTTCTGAATGCGGACACCGTGAACAAATTCGTCAAGGCCTTGGACGCGGCGTTGTTGAATCTTAAAGAGGGATATGTTCTCGGATTTACACCCTCTAATCTGGGCCAGGAGGGAAGCTACCATCGGCTGGATGTGAAACTCAATACGGCAGAGCGCTGCCCCAAATGCCAGGTCCAGGCTCGAACCGGCTATTACGCAGGAGTCCAGCCGCCCCCCACAGCCCAAGGCCTACCCTGGGGCTCACCCAAACCCAGCGTCGCCGGGATGAACCAGCCGGCCCGCGTCCCCAGCATGAGCCGGCCGGCCGGCCCCGAGGAGCTGATCGCCCAGACCCTCATCTCTGCTGCCCAGAGCTGGTGGGCCGACCTGGAGGACATTCTCTTTGATGTCAGCACGGCCGAGGTACGGGATGCCAAGGGAAAACGTCAGGTCATAGTCGACCTTCAGATCGACGCTGCGAACGTGCTGTTCAAGATCGTCGGCGACCGTCATGTGGGCAGGCTGCGGATCACCACCTTTTACATGGATTCCAAAGGGAAATCCCTGGCCGCCGACTGGAAGATCATGGACCTGCGCCTTACGGAAGGAACCTATCAGCGGATGATGCAGTCGGGCATTTCGTATTCCACTACGATACCTCTCAAAACCCCGGGCCAGTGGATCAAGGTGGTAGTCTACGATCCCGGGAGCGACAGGCTGGGCAGCCGGCTCGTGCAGATGAAATGAGACCCGAAGGTTTCGGGGACAGGCGCCATAACCTCGAAACTATTCCAAGACTGGTGGAAACTGATCTTCTGGAATTTCGAGGTTAAGGCGCCTGTCCCCGAAATCCCTTTCCAGATGAGACCTTGGCGAGCGACCGCCGCCGCTCATTTGTTCTTGACGATGTCTCCGACCTTAAGGCCTTGCCCGGAGACGAGCTTGGCCACAGCCGAGCCTTCGTCAACCTCGGTGACCTCGATTTCGCCCACTGGGGTTGTTATCTTCCGGATCACCTGACCCGTGCTCGGATCCTTCACCTCACGGTCGAGCCTCTCTACTGACAGCCTCATGCCGACAGACACCCCGCCGCCCCTGCCGATATTGATTATGACGGTGTTGCCTGCAACGTCGGCAACCATTCCGGAGATGACAACCTGTGTCGCTCGGACCTTATCCGCTTGTGAAACCAACTGAGTCGTCAGATCCTGTACCGCCGCTCTCGTAGCCTCTCCAAGAATCGTGTCTTGAAAGTCGCTGCTTCCCATTTCAATGCCGCCGCTGCTTTCACCACCGCCAGCAAGCAACAGGCCGGAGCGGGAGGAGACTCCTTTGCCGGACATCACCATCAAGATCTCACCGGTATTCACGTCGACGATGCGGGCGTCAATGACCACGGTGGCAATGCCCTTTGTTTTTCCCAGGTCGAACGTACTAACTCCAGTGACCCTGCCCAAGATGCCACCGACATTGGTGGATTTTTTCTCCATACCGAACTGGGTGATCGAGCCGACAACAATCGCATTCACTCCCAGGACTTTGCCTATCTGAGCGGCGCTGGCAGGTGTTGCCCTATCAGAATTTGAGAAGTTCTGCTCCTCAAGAACGGCGTCCAGTTTCTTGCGCTCTATGATGGAAAAGGTGCCGTCCTTGACAAGGCTGGTGACCACCAGGTCGGCGATTCCTTTCCCGACGTCCCAGTCGCCGGACCACCATTGCTGCACCGTCCCGAAATCGAAGTCGAGGAGCGCCAGACGCTTCTTATCCTGACCCGCCACCACGGATAAACTTTCCACGATCAGCAACAATCCCATAAGAAATACATATCGGTGAGTTTTCATATCTCCCCCTTCTGACGTATCAATCGTCAATTTATGTATTTCCTTCAGCAAACATTACTTGTAAGGACTCATCATTGATGACCTACTAATCACGATGTATCCAGGTTACAGCAATAACACCGCCGAGGTTTCGGGGACAGGCGCCATAACCTCGAAACCATTCCAAGACTGGTGAAAACTGATCTTGTGGAATTTCGAGGTTATGGCGCCTGTCCCCGAAATCCAACAAATCCAACGGTCGATGCCGGAAGCACCAAATTAAGCGTAATCCTCTGCCGATCATGCGTATAAGTAACTTTGCAGGATGCTGGCCACGACCATCTTGCACCCAAACGCAAGAATTGTAATACTGGTGCAAATATATCATCGGATTGACCATGGGAAGGTTCAAGATGTCCTCATTGCTTGCGAAGATAGTGGGTACGGTGGAGACGATTCTTGGCATCACTGACCGCAAGCGAACCAAGGAAAATCAGCGGCAGAGGGAGGAAAAATTCCGGGCTTTTGTGGAAACCACTAATGAATGGATTTGGGCCATAGACCTCGAAGGGAGGCACACTTTCTGCAACCCGGCACTGGAGACCATTCTTGGCTATTCGCCTCAGGAGTTCTTGGGTAGGGACAACCTGATATATTTGCACCCTGATGATCGGGCCTGTGTTGAAAGAATGTTGAGAGAAAAAGCCGCCAGGAAGGAAGGCTGGTCCAGGCTTGTCCTCCGCTGGCGTCACAAGGATGGAGATTATCGCCACCTGGAAAGCACAGCGGTACCTATTATTGACCAGGGAGGCACAGTATCGGGTTTTCGGGGGGCAGACCGTGACATCAGCGAACGCGTGCGGGCGGAGGAGGCGCTGCGACAAAGCGAGGCCAGATTCCGGTCGCTTGTGGAGACAACCAGCGACTGGATCTGGGAAGTGGATGCTCAGCACACCTACGTCTATGCCAGTCCGAAGGTGAAGGATCTCTTGGGATATGAACCCCGAGAGGTGGTCGGGAAAAAGCCGTTCGACCTGATGCCGCCGGATGAGGCCCGCCGCGTGGAGTCTGTCGTGGCCCCCATCATGGCTGCGGGGAAACCTTTCGCTGATCTCGAAAACCTGAACCGGCATAAGGATGGGAGATTGGTTTTCCTGGAAACCAGCGGCGTTCCAATCATCGATGACAGGGGCCGGATTCAGGGCTATCGAGGCATCGACCGCGACATCACCGAGCGCAAACGGACGCAGGAGCGGCTCGCGTATCTGAGCACTCACGATGTGTTGACAGGCCTCTATAACCGCTTGTTCTTTGAAGAAGAGATGTCCAGGTTCAACCGCGGCAGGGAGTTCCCGTTCAGCGTCATTGTGGCAGACGTGGACGGGCTCAAAGCGACAAATGACCATCTCGGCCACTCCGCCGGAGACGCACTGCTGAAGAGAACGGCTCGGGTGCTGAAGGAGACACTTCGTGCGGAAGAAGTGGTGGCCCGTACAGGGGGAGATGAGTTTGCGGTTCTGCTGCCGAGCATAGATTCAGTGGGTGCAGAAGTGATTCTGGATCGTATTAGGAAGAGGCTTGTGGCCCACAATGCAGTTTATCCGGGTTCTCCCCTCGAATTCTCGCTGGGAGCAGCCACGTCACACAGGTCTGGCGCACTCATTGAGGCGCTCAAGCAGGCCGACGCACGAATGTACAGGGAAAAAATGACGCACAAAGGGCATTCGGAACTCCGCTCTAAGCTTGGGTAATCTGGAGGTCGCAAGATCAACTCTTGCTCCCAGGCGCACCAGCACACCTTTCGGCTTCCAATGCTTGCAGATCCCATTCTTAAGGCACGAATCCATCCTTCGCCTCTTTCACTTGCCGCGGACTCAACTTTTTTGCAGGTTGCCAGCTTTCATACCTTCCGAGATGGCAGATGCCTCACGGAGCCGGCGATAGTAGGTGTGGCTGGTATATAGGGCTGCTGCCGGGTTGTGACCCAATACGCGATCCATGCGGCAAAATATCTATTTCTTCGCGGCTCTCTTCTCGACTTGACGCCATACACGCAGCAGGTTGCCGCCCCAAATCTTGTCGATATCCTTCTCCGAGTATCCCCGGCGCACCAGTTCCACCGTCACATTCAGCGCTTCGGAGTCGTCGTTGAAACCCGGAATCCCGCCGCCGCCGTCGAAGTCGGTGCCGATGCCCACATGATCGATGCCGGCGACTTTCACGGCATGATCGATGTGGTTCACAAAGTCGGTGATGGTGACCGGATACTTGGTGTTGATCTCCTTCGACCGTTCCCGAAACGTCTGGTTGAGCTTTGCGTATTCGGACTGCTGCTCCGGGGTGCGATTGCCTCTCGGCAATGTGTCGAACTTGTCCAGGCCGATCTCTTTGCGCAGCTTCTCGATCGCGTCTGTCCGTGCCGCGGGCGCAAGGAAGTCGGTGAGCGCAACCACCTGGATGACGCCGCCATTCTTCGATAGAGCCTTGAGCTGTTCATCGGTAAGATTCCGCGGATTCGCAGTCAGGGCCGCGCAGCCGCTGTGAGATGCGATGATCGGAGCCTTGGCAACCTGGATCACGTCCCAGAACGACTTCTCGGCGATGTGGGAAACATCGACCATGATCCCCAACCGGTTCATCTCAGCCACAACCTGCTTGCCGAAGGGAGAGAGTCCGTTGTTCAGGTGCTGGCTGTTGTTCGCCGAATCGCAGATCTGGTTGTCGCCGTTGTGGCTCAAGGTGATGTAACGCGCGCCCAGGTCGTAGTACTTCTTGACCAGCGACAGATCGGCGCCGATTACAAAACCGTTTTCGATGCCGATCATGATGACGCGCTTTCCCGTTTTCGCGATGCGCTCAACGTCGGCAGGCGAGGCCGCGAGGGCGCACCGGTTCGGATACAACTTCTCCGTCAGGTTGTGGACCGCATTGAATTTCGCCAAGGCGGCCTCATACGCCGCTTTGTAACTCTGTTCGTTGAGCTGCGCAGACTGTCCGACAAAGGCGGCCAGGAATACTCCTTTAAGACCCCCCTGCTCCATCTTCGGCAGCGTGCATTTCGCACGAGAGTTCTCACCCGGGTCGTAGTTGCCGCCGGGGATGTCGACGTGGGTATCGAGCGTGATCGCCCGTTGGTGGATAGCCTCTGCCTTATGCAAGAGCTGCGCGTCGGCCGCTTTCGGCGCATGCTGCGAAAAAGCGCCAAAAGCAAGCAGGAGCGCGATGCTCAGAGTGGCACACGTGTTTCGAAGCTTCATCGTAAACTCCTTCCTGGGATGGGTGACGCGTCGAGCGCCGATTATAAACCCAGTCAACGGAGCAAGTACAGAAATCGGAGTGAACCGCAGAGATTAAGATACTGCATGCCAATCGTTCGAATGCCCTTGGAACCGCAAAGACCCCAAAGACCACAAAGATTCTCTGATTACGGAGGATTGTGATGGATGGTGCGGCGGAGATAGGCTTTGACTGCCACTCCTGGCACCGGCATCGGGGACAAGCCTGATTATGTTCTGAGTTGCCGTAAGCATTGACTGATCAATGCGTTGGGAGAGATTGGCGGATTTTCCACAACTCTTGTGGAATCAATCAGTAACCGATTATGGCCAAAAATCTCAGAACATAATTTTCTG
>Ga0315280_10001031_pt1 | contig 49715 bp, 40 predicted proteins | sample YL17G06_40_MG_FD_203697 | JGI IMG/M metagenome (GOLD analysis project Ga0315280, IMG submission 203697) | Sediment microbial communities from Yellowstone Lake, YNP, Wyoming, USA - YL17G06_40 | ecosystem: Environmental > Aquatic > Freshwater > Lake > Sediment | place: USA: Wyoming | collected... | reverse complement strand
ATCCCCAAGGCCTTCCGGCCTTGAGGCTGCCACCCGGCAGACTCTTTAGCCTTTGACTTTGAGCGGATCATTGTTTTTATTGGACTTCGGTCGAAGAAGATAGTATTCTGGAGTCCGGTCGGATGGCTACGGGAGTCCCGTGGCACATCTGGTGCGTTTTTGCAGCGAGGCTGTGTTCACGTCCCCGCGCCGCCCTCAGCGTGAGGGGTCGTTGACACCTGCAAAGAGGCCAAGGGAGACATATGTTGCACCTTGTGAAAGGAAGGGAGATGAACACGTCAACATCACGTCACAGTTGCGGTCTGCGCTCTTCCAGGAAATCCGTTGCGGCCGGCGCGAGATCGCGGCTCGGTCGAGAGAGTGTGGGATCGCTTTGGATCTGCCTTCTCCTGCTGTCGGCCTCGCTCACGTACGCCGGGGAGCCAGTCGAGGCTCTCACGCCACCGCCCGTGCCGGAGGTCCCGCCCATCATCAGTGGGGAGTATCCGGCGGACCTGAACGGTAACGGCATCGACGATGCCCTGGAAGCAGCCCAGGGCCAACTCTCCATCGCGTCTGCCCAGGAGATGGTGGGCGTGGAGCTTATTTTCAACGAGCCCATCACGCAATCACAAATCGATGGTTTTCTGCGCCTGGGCGGCCAGATTCGCTACATCTACCGGGCCGTATCGTATGGCTGGAATGGCTTCATCCCGCAAGGGAGCATCTCATCGCTGCCCGTTGCGATGGGCCCAACTCTCGTCCAGGTGGAGGCGGTCCAGCGTCTGGTGCCCTACATGGACAAGGCCACGCAGACCGGCCGGGTGCGGCCCATCTGGAAAGCCGGCTTTGCCGGCAGCCAGACGGGGTTTTCCGGCAGCGCGAACACGACGATCGGCTTTGTGGGCGGCGGCGTCGATGCCAAGCACAAGGACTTGAGCGGACGGTGCGTGTACTGGCGTGATTTCAGCGATGACAACGAGTCTTCGCCCGTCGACTTCGACGGACACGATACCCTGGTTGCCGGCGTGGCCCTGGGCACCGGAGAGGCCGGCGGCGTCAACGCGGGCGACCTGCGCTATACGTACGTGGGGGAGTGGCCGGATTATGCCCACATGCCCAGTGCCCTCTCGCTTCCCAGCGCCAGTGTCACGGTGAAATCGCTGGCCACCTGGAGCGGCACCAATCCTGCCACTCTGGCTCTCTATAGCTGGCTGCGCGGGACCGCGGGCGACAACGCGAAGATCGTCAACTCCAGCTATGCGAACGGTCAATCACCGCGGAGCCTGACCAACACGTTCACTGCCTCCGAACAGGAGCTGATCGCCCCGTTCCTGGCGAATCTCGACAAGAAGAACTTGGAAAATGTCGTCATTACCACGACCGTGTCACCCTATCCGGGGGCGGGCGACGAGTTCAACAAGCTCCGCGGCGTGGCGCCCGGCTGCAAGTGGGCGGTCGCCAAGGTCTTTGACCGCGAGGGATACGCCTCTTCCGAGGACTTCACCGCCGCCATCGATGACCTGGTCTTGCGTCGCGTCGAAAAGAAGATCAAGCTGATCAACATCAGCTATGGGCTCGAGGATATCCTGGGGTTCCCCTCGGAAAGCGCCTCGCTCCGGGACAAGGTCAATTCGGTGGTGAAGAACGGCATCCTCGTCGTGGCCGCCGCCGGCAATAACGCCGCGGCACCCACCGAGGCGTGGCGCAAGATGGCCGATCCGGCGCGGGCGGCCCAAGCCCTCACCGTCGGAGCCAGCAACGATGAGAACGCCATAACGGACTATTCCACCTACGGTTTCTTCAGCCCGCGCACCAACAGCGGCGAGGATTTCAAGCCGGACCTGGTCGCGCCCGGCGGCTCGTTCTACTATACGGGCATCATGTCCGTGGACAGCGGCTCCTCGGATGGCATCAACGCCGACCAGGAGCCGAACGACTACACGAATCACGAGGGCACCTCGTTCGCCGCGCCGTTCGTGGCCGGCAGCGCCGCTTTGGTGATCCAGGCCATGGAGCAACAGGGAACCCAGTGGTCGTTCACCTCCCCCACGCACCCGCGCTTCGTCAAAATGCTGCTCTGCGCGACCGCCTGCGAGACCAACGCCAAGAGAGAAGGCCCCGACAAGAACACGCATCCCACGCTGGAGCGTACCACCGGCGGGCCGAACGCCTTCCCACCCGGCAAGGACCAATACGAAGGCTACGGCCTCATCAATCCGGACGCCGCCGTGGAGGGCATCAAGCAAGTCTATGCCCCCGGCGCGACGGAGAGTATCGCCCTGGGCGGAAACGCCGCCGCCAAGCGGGTGTGGGCCAGGACGGTCAACCTGAAGGCCGGATGCGATATTGACATCTTCCTGGACAATCCGGCGGGGGCCGATTCCGATCTCTACCTCTACACTACAGCATGACCCCGAGCGATACCGGCACTCCCGTCATTCTCAAGTCGAGCACGGCCGTGGACAAGGGAGCGGCGGAATCCCTCCACTACACCCCGGCCAAGGACATGTCCGCTCTCCTGGTGGTCAAGCGTATTTCCGGGAGCGGAACGTTCGCCGTGCGCTCCACCCAGGCCGGCCCGCCGATCGCGGTCGAGGTCCAGGCCACTTGCGTGTTCAACGGGTCCACAACGATCACCCTGAAGGCGACCGACGACGGCAAACCCACTCCGCCCGGCGCGATCAGCTACACGATTGCGTCGAAACCGGCCAAGGGAAAGCTGGAGTTCGTCGGCACCGGGGCGGCGATCACGACCGTCCCGGCCAAGCTGCCCAGTGCCACCAACAAGGTGGTTTACCGGCCGCCAGCGAACTGGACTGGACAGGACAGCTTCACCTTCTACGCGGACGACGGCGGCACAGCGCCCTTCGGAGGGCGGTCGAACACAGCCACGGTGAAGATCACCGTCATGAAGGAAGTCACGATCGAGTACCAGGTCGGGGACAGCGCGGATGACGCTTTTGCCCTGAAGGACGGCGACAGCCAGGCGACAACAGACCGCTGGCTGAGCGTAGGAATGAATGTGGCCGGGATGCGCTTCCGCAACGTCAAGGTCCCCCAGGGCGCCACTATCCTTCATGCCACGTTGAAGATCTGCGCCAATCCCAATGGACTGAAGGCCCGTCTCGATGGGCTCGTCAAGAGCGAAGCGGCCGACAATCCGGCGGGCTTTACCCCGACCGGCCGACTCGTCTGGCAACTCACCACGACCAATGCCTCGGTCGCCTGGAAATGGACGACCGACGCGCCCTGGTCGGCCGATACCTGGTATGACAGTCCCGATATCGGCGCCGTGGTCCAGGAAATCGTGAATCGACCTGGATGGGCCTCCGACAACGCGATAGTGCTGATCTACGCGCCCAGCGCGGTCATGTTCGGCGACGAGCGGAGATTCTGGTCCTACGATGGCGATCCCACGAAGGCAGTGAAACTGAGCATAACCTATCAGCCGAAATGACCGTCCCGGCGGGCCTGTCGTCCAGACAATAGCCTCTTTTGGGGCAGTTTTTGCTCATCTTCCTGTAGCCGCCAGGGGTCTGGTGGCACTTACAGGATGACCGGCTATGGATTTGTCTTGACGTGGCTCCGTCCTGTGGGTAGATTGCCCGCACGAAACAACGTAAGGGGGTATCGTGCGTCCTCGTCGCGATTGCGCGTGGGGAAGGCACGTCGGCGTTTAACGCTCTGCGACGTAAGGAAGGGAGTCAGGGGATTGTTCTGGCGGACTAGGGGAGGAGAACTATCATGGCGGTCGGAGATCGCGTCACAGTATCACCAGTTGTTGCCCGTTTCTTGGTCATTGGCTGCGGATTGCTGTTCTGTCAACCAGCGGCAAACAGCCGTGCGGCTGCTCCCTCCGGGACAGACCCGGTAGGCAACGACGCCGCAAGGGTGACAGCAGCAGGACAGACGTCCCCATCGGGGCCGCGCCTGGCCTCGGGGACCTATGACGCGGGCGAGTCCCTGCGGATCGGCTCGCGTCAGATTCACCTGCTGCGGTCCCAGCAGAAGGTAGCGGTGATCCAGACGCCAACCGCAGGGATTCAGGCCGCCTCTGTAGCCGAGCAGATCGAGACGACCGACCGTCTGTACCGCCTGGAGCGATTCATCGGCAAATCGGCCATGACCGTCCTCCAGACGCGGAAGTTCACGTCGCTGGACGAGCAAACCAGGTCCATGCACCAGCTCGAGGAACAGATCGGGGCCCAGGAGGTCGTCCCGGTCTACATCCACGGGGATAGCGGCCTGGAGATGATCCCGACCGGCAAAATCGCCGTGAAGCTCAAGACCCACAGCGATATTTCCAGCCTCTCGGCCGTCAATCGCCGGCTGGGGACACACGTCGAACGGCGGATTCGAGGCACGACCGATCAGTACCTCCTCTCGGCGCCCCACGCCACGACGCAGGAGCTGTTCGATCTGTGCGCGGCCCTGGAGCAGGAGCCGGCCCTCGAGTGGGCGGAGCCGGACTTTGTCAGCCAGGCAGTCCGCCAGTCCTTCAAGCCGAACGATCCCCTTTTCGATCCCAACCAGTGGTATCTCAAGGAGATCAACGTACCTCAGGCCTGGGACATCGTGAAGGGCAGTGACAAGGTCATTGTCGCCATTATTGACGATGGCATGGACCTCAAGCACGAGGACCTCCGGGGGGCCCTGCCCTCCAATGCCGAGGAGATCGCCGGCAACGGCGTCGATGACGACCACAACGGCTGGAAGGACGACGTCAACGGCTGGAACTTCCATGACGACAACAACAATGCCAACCCCGGCTACCAGTACGACAGCCACGGTACCCAGGTGGCCGGGCTCGCGGCGGCAACCGGCAATAACGGCAAAGGAATCGCGGGCTGTGCTTTCGGCTGCAAACTCATGCCGTTGAAGGTCCTCGAAGGCGACCCCAGGGAGGAGAAGGAGGATGTCACCAACCTGGCCATCGCGGAGGCACTTTACTATGCGGCGGGCCGGACGGAGGATGGGAACAAACGCTGGCGCGGCGCGGACGTGATCTCGATTTCCCTCGGTTTCTCCGAGACGAACATGGTCAATGCGGCCCTGCAATATGCCGTGCAGCAGGGACGCTACGGCAAAGGCTGCCCCACCTTCTGCGCTTCCGGGAACAGCGGTTCCGGCTGGCAGGAGTATCGCATCGACGGGATCGAAGGCGGAACACATCACTTCCGGTGGGAGTTGGCGCGCGACGGCAGCGGCTCCGCCGGCGCCAACACCGTCTGGGTGGATTCGATCACTTGGCCGGGGGGCGACACCCAGTCGTTCGCCGACGGCGACCTGCCCGCCGACTGGCAGACCGGCGGCGAGGCGAAATGGACCACGGTCCACAACGATGCCCAGGGCAACCACGCCATGACCGGCTGGAATGGCGTGAATTCGTGGGCGATTCGACCCGGGCCGGTCGACCACTGGGGTCGATCTTTCTGCGACGTCAAGAAGCAGGTCGAAGCCGGTCATTTGGGCTTCTGGGTCTGGAGTTCCCTGCAGGACTCGTACCCCTGCCTCGTGGGCGACTCCTTCTTCACGAGCACGGACCAGTGGCCTTTTTGGGTGATGTCTGTCCCGCAGAACCGCAGGACCCAGTTTATCTGTCTGCGCGACGAGCTCGGCTGGGACCCGCTGACTCCCCTGCCGATCCGCAGACTGAAGTTCGTGGAGTTCTACCTCCTGGAGGCGCCGTCTCACCGGATCGACGAGCTGACCATCCGCATCAAGCAGATCGAGCACGGCCGAGACCGCTACGACCTGGCCGAGTGGGATGAGGCGGGATGGACGACTGTGTTCCACGGCACGAATGTGCCCCTGAACACGGGGGCGGCCTCCGACCTGCCCAACGGCGTGCGGGGAAACCTCATCCGCTTCGACTTCATGAGCGCCTTCACCTACGACCCCAACTACAACCTGGCCGTGGACGTCTGCATGACCGAAACGCACTCGAGCGTCACAGGCGGCCTGTGCCTGACGTCGCTGACCGATGACACACGTGTCATCATAGGTGAAGAGGCCACCAAACTCGGGCCGGACAAGCCTGCGAACTGGCGCGGCTCCTACGGTAAAGCGACACTATCGTATTGGATCCCGTTCATATGGTTCGGATCGGGCGACGAGATGCGGCTCTTTGTGGATGGAATGCTGACGGCAAAGGCCTCGGGCATCGCCCAGTCCAAGCCTGGGATCACCTATCCCGCCAGCAACCAGTACGCGATTGCCGTCGGGGCTTGCACGGATTTCGGTCTGCGCTCCGATTACAGTCAATACGGGTCGAAACTCGAGTTTTTGGCCCCCAGCAACGGCGGCCAGAAGTCCATTTGTTCCACGGACCGAATGGGTGCCAAAGGCGACGATCCCAACAACTATAGCAAATACTTCGGCGGCACCTCGGCGGCGACTCCCCTCGCTTCCGGCGTAGCGGCCCTGATGCTGTCGAGGAATGCGAATCTCACGGCCGAGCAGATCCGTACCCTCCTGCGTCAGACCTGCCAGAAGATCGGGGACGAGCCCTACCCCAACGGCCGCAATGACCACTACGGCTACGGTCGGATCGACGCCCAGGCCGCCGTTAGCGCCGCAGGCGCCGGCAACTAGAAACTATCTCAAAACTCCGCCCCGGCTTGTCATTGCGAGCGTAGCGAAGCAATCTACCACCCGTGGGCTTGAGATTGCTTCGTCGCTGCGCTTCTCGCAATGACATTTGGCGTTTTGAGGCAGTTTCTTACTATTCCGACCACTCTGAACTTGTGTGTGGGTGCCATGCTTACGCCCGCGTAGGCATGTTCTCTTCTTCGCTTGGAACAGGGCTACGCAAGCGTAGCCACGGCACCCAGGTAGAGACCCGCACACCGGATGTGGAATGCGCGAGGCGCGGGCGTGACCCTCTCTGGATCGGGTATGAGCCCAAACGAAATGCGCGCAGAAAATAAGCCCCTGAGCAAACGGAGGGAGAGGAAGCGAGACTACCCAGGGGCTTGAAGACTTATTCACTTTTTCTATGTATATTTTACCCGACGGCGTCGGTGCCGTCAAGTGTCTCACACGATTTTTTTCAATGATCCGCTCGAAGGCTAAAACCAGGCGTGGTGAGATCGGGTGGCAGCCTCAAGCGCAGCTTGGGGATGGTCGTGTCGCGGGCATCCTGCCCGCGATTCGAGGGCGGGACGCCCTCGACACCATAAACCATCCCCAAGGCCTTCCGGCCTTGAGGCTGCCACCCGGCAGACTCTTTAGCCTTTGAGCGGATCATTGATTTTTTTTGACACGCGGTGAGCATCGGTTCCCTTGCCGGCAAGACCCTTCTTCTCGGCCCCTCGCGCGGGCGGTCATGGTCTCAAAATAGACAAGCTCCTGCACCCGGGCAGCGTCAATTCAGGAAAATATGTTGAATTTCCACGGGGCGGGCGGTACCATTTGCTGGACTTGCGTCACCGTAGTGCGTGCCCAGGCGGTCCATGGAGACCCTCGGCTCGACTGACGCCGCGCCGGCGGAAAGGAGTCGGGGCCCGAAGCCCCGAGATTCTCGTCGAGAGGTTTTGCGGGTGGGTCGAGCGACAAGGTTGGTTAGGTATGGCTGAGCCGGTCCAAACGAGCAACAGCCCGGACAGGAGCGTCGAGAACGGGCCCGCAAGCGCGAAAGATCGCGTTTGCGACCCCAAGGCTGTCAGCGACTATGTCAGCAGACTCGGGGAAGAGCATAAGATGCTCGTCGCCCTCAAGACCCACTTGTACGGCGGCTCGTGGGAGCCCATGCTCGATGATCTGCGCCATCGCCTGGCCGGCAAGCCCTACATTTTCAAGCTGGTGCATCGCATCCAGGATGACATCGAACGCATTGAGGCGATGCGGAAGTTCGAGGTCGAGCACAAGATCGATCTGGCCGAATACGTGGACACTTGAGCGTGATCAATCCGTCATTTTGTGAGGAGTTGGATATGCGTAGGGTGCTGAGAAATGGGGCCTTGGTGGTGCTGGCCGTCTGCACGGCGGGGTTGGGGACTTCGGGGTGCGGGTCGAACCGTGCGGCCAAACCGGCCTCGAGCGAGAAATCCAAAGTGTCACAAGTCGCGCCCTCGGGCTCGGACTGGATGGTCTCTCCGACCGTGCTCGACCACGCCGATCTCAAGACCACCTGGCAGCAGAAGCTGCCCCTGAAAGAGGGCGAGAAGTTCGTCTCCGTCCTGCTCTTGGGCGACCGCCTATACCTGCGCTCGGACCAGAATTATCTCTGGTCGTTGGACCGGGCCAAGGGAGATGTGATCTTCAGCCGTTCTATCGCGCCGCCCGGCATCCCTGTGCTGGGCCTGGTCGCCTATGAAGACAGCCTGATCTCCGTCATCGGTAACCGGCTGGTGGAGCTGGACATCAGCAGCGGCCAAGAGCGGCGTGTCAGCAACCTGGAATTGAGCATTGTGGCCCCGCCCGTCCGCAACAGCCAATTCTTCTACGTCGCCGCCGCCGACCGCCGCCTGCACGTCTTCCAAGCCAAGAACTTGGTGCGCATCTTCCCGGTGACGGCCGACAACGATTCCCTGATTACGACCGTCGTGGCGGATGACGGCTTCGTCGCGTTCGGCACGGACGCCGGCAATCTCATGGGCATGGTGCCCGATGCGCCGACCAAGCTGTGGCAGTTCAAGGCCACGGAGGCCGTGGCCGGCCCTATCATCCGCGACGGCAATTCGTTCTACTTCGCCAGCATCGACACGAACGTGTACCGGGTCGATGTCGCGGAAGGCACGGGCGCGACGATGGCGTGGAAGCACCAGACGGAGGCCGTTCTGGATCGGCCGCCGCAGGTGACGAAGGACTTCGCGTACCAGTACGCCGTGGGTCGGGGTCTGACAGCCATTGTCAAGCAGACCGGCAAGGCGGCGTGGTCGCTGCCGGAGGGCGTCGATCTGCTGGCCGAAGCGGGCGCCAAGGCGTACGTCATCACCAAGAACCGCACGCTGGCCGTCATGGACAACGCCGCGGGCCAGAAGCTCTTCTCGGTTAACGTTGCCCCGGCGGCCAACCATGCCGCCAATACGACCGATGCACGAATCTATCTCACCGACGAGACCGGCCGGGTCGCCTGTCTCGAACCAGCCATGTGAGTGTAGGGTGAGGTCTTGCCCCACGCGCTGCCTGCGTATCGATCCGGCGGACGCGTGCGTTAAGGACCCACTACCCAGGGAGTAGTCAGAAATGGACGTCACGATCAAGACCGCTCTTATCAGTGTCTCCGATAAACGAGGCGTGGTGGACTTTGCCAAGGCGCTCGCGCAACTGGGCGTCAAGATCATCAGCACGGGCGGTACCGCCAAGGGGCTGACCCAAGCCGGCGTGCCGGTCACGAGCATCGACGCCGTCACCGGCTTTCCCGAGATGATGGACGGCCGGGTCAAGACCCTGCACCCGAGAATCCATGGCGGCCTGCTGGCCCTGCGGGACAAGCCCGAGCACGTCGAGGCAATGCGGCAGCACGGCATCTCCCCTATCGACTTGGTCTGCGTCAATCTCTACCCCTTCGAACAAACCGTGGCCAATCCGGGCTGTACCTTCGAAGAGGCGATCGAGAACATCGATATCGGCGGCCCCAGCATGATCCGCTCGGCCGCCAAGAACCACAAGTTCGTCACGGTCGTGACCAGCCCCGATCAGTATTCGCGCGTCATCGAGCAGATGCGCGGCAACAGCGGCGCCATCACGGGCAGACTGCGTGAGGAACTGGCGCGGACCGCGTTCGGCCTGACGGCCGGTTATGACGCCGCCATCGCGAAGTACCTCAACAACCAGGCCGGCATCGAGTTCCCGGACCGCATCGCCGTCGCCCTGACCAAAGAGACCGCCCTGCGGTATGGCGAGAACCCCCACCAGACAGCCGCCTTGTACAAGCTGCCCCGCAGCACGGAGCCGTCGGTCTGCAACGGCAAGCTCATGGTGGGCGACACGGAAATCAGCTTCAACAACCTGCTCGACGCCAACGCCGCGTTCGAGCTGGTCAAGGAATTCGACGAGCCGGCCGCCGTGGTCGTCAAGCACCTCAATCCCTGCGGCTGTGCCATCGACGAAGACATCAACACTGCCTATCGCAAGGCCTACGAGGGCGACGTCGTCAGCGCCTTTGGCGGCATCATCTCGCTGAACCGTCCAGTCGATGTCGAGCTGGCCCGCACGATCATGGAATCGTACAGTCGCTTCGGCAAGGCTCTCGGAGCCGAGGGTTTCTTCGCCGAGGTCATCATCGCACCCAAGTTCAATGAGGACGCCGTCCAGATTATCCGCACGCTCAAGATCTGGGGCAGCCGCGTTCGCCTGATCGAAACCGGCCCCCTCGACCGCGCCAAGGTCGATGCCGGCCAGTACGATGTCCGCCACATCGTCGGCGGCCTGCTGCTGCAAAAGAGAGACCTCGTCGGCTGGGAGCCCAATGTCCTCACGTTTCCCACCCGAGCCAGGCCCACGCCGGAGCAACTCGAGGATTTGCGGGTCGCCTGGTTGGTCGCCAAGCACGCCAAGAGCAACACGATCGTGCTGGCCAAGAACAAGAAGATCGTCGGCGTCGGCGTCGGCCAGATGAACCGCGTCGAGTCCGGCCAGATCGCGATTCGCCATGCCGGCGACGAGGCGAAGGGCTCGGCCATGGCCTCCGATGCTTTCTTCCCGTTCCCGGATAACGTGGAGAACGCGGCCGCAGCGGGAATTACCGCGGTCGTCCAGCCCGGCGGCTCCAAGAAAGACGAGGACGTCATCGCCGCCGCCGACAAGCATGGCATTGCCATGGTTTTCACGGGCAAGCGTCACTTCCTGCACTAACCGAGCCTGCGAAGCACATAGGTTCCATTCGTCCTACAGGTCCGACACGTCCCAGGGCTTCTTTCCAGGCGCGCCCTCGGCAAAAGCCGCACCGCACTCTCGGAAAAGGATCACCACTCTTTCCCCCGCCTGCCTGATAGCATAGAGCGGTATCGACCACACTATCGCTGATGCTGAATCACGGGGGACAGAACTATGGCGGCACCGAAGGCGACGTTGGACTATGAAATCGCTTTGGACGAGAACGCCTTGGCAAGACTGCGAAGCTCGCTGAGCGGTGAGCTCATCGGGCCGGGAGATGAGGCATATGAGCACACCCGGCGGGTCTACAATGGCATGATCGACAAGTACCCGCGGCTGATCGCCCGGTGTGCGGATGTCGCGGATGTGATGGCCGTCGTGAACCTCGCCCGCGACAACGATCTACTGCTGGCCGTACGAGGTGGCGGTCATAATGGGGCAGGCTTCGGGGTATGCGACGATGGCATCGTGCTGGACCTGTCCCTGATGAACGGCATTCGCGTGGACCCCCAGGCCCGCACCATTCGTGCCGAAGGCGGCTGTACGCAGGGGGCCATCAATCACGCGGGCAATGCTTTCGGCATGGCCGTGCCTGCCGGGATCGTATCCACCACCGGCATCGGCGGTCTGACGCTGGGCGGCGGCCACGGCTATCTCACGCGGAAATACGGCCTGGCCATCGACAATCTGTTGGAGGCGGACGTGGTTCTGGCGGACGGCCGGCTCGTCACCGCCTCGGCCCGGCAGAATGAGGACCTCTTCTGGGCCATCCGGGGTGGCGGCGGCAATTTCGGCGTCGTCACGAGCTTCCTGTTCCAGGCCCAGCCTGTCGGCGAAGTCGTCGCGGGTCTGATGCTCTGGGACTTGGAGCAGACCACCGAGATGATGCATTGGTATCGAGAGTTTCTGCCGGCGGCCCCCGAAGACCTGTACGGCTTCTTTGCCATCATGAACGTCCCGCCGATACCGCTATTCCCGGTTCATCTGCACAACCGGACCACGTGCGGCGTGATCTGGTGCCATCTCGGACCCCACGTACAGGCGGAGAAGGATCTGGATGCCGTGCGGGAGGCGTATCCGCCGGCGTTCGAGCAGATCGGTCCCATGCCCATCACCGCCCTGCTGAGCATGTTCGATGCCCTCCTGCCGCCGGGATTGCAGTGGTACTGGAAGGGCGACTTCTTCACGGAGATCAGCGATGCAGCCATCGAGCAGCACATCAAGCATGGCTCGCAATTGCCAACGCTGCTTTCCACCGTGCATTTGTATCCCATCGACGGCCAGGTCAACCGGATCAGCCCCGACGCGACCGCGTTCAACTTCCGCGAGGCGAGGTACTCGATGGTGATCGCCGGCATCGACGCCGACCCGGCCAACAATGAGAAGATGATCGATTGGGCCCAGGACTATTGGAACGCCCTGCACCCCTATTCCGCCGGCGGGGCCTACGTGAACTTCATGATGGACGAGGGCTTTGATCGCGTCCAAGCCACGTATCGCGGCAATTACGAGCGTCTGGCGGCGATCAAGGCCAAGTACGACCCCGGGAACCTCTTCCGCGTCAACCAGAACATCCGACCTCGGTCGTAGCATGGGCATCTTGCCCATGAGTGGGGTTCCCCGAACGCGTCCTTTCGCGTTTGGGGGGCTCAGTCGCAGGGCCATGTTGGCCCTGCTCGTCGCTGCCTTTCCACGGATGAGACGCCCGCAGGACACATGGGCAGGATGCCCATGCCACCTCTCACACCCTCTCGGGAAGGCGGCTCCGTGTGGATACGACGTGAGTCCCCCGCCGGAGGGTCTGGAGCACGACGCAGTAGCGCTCAGTCACTTCGACGAGCTTGTCGAGCTTCTCGTCGGGCGCATCCGAATCCAGCTCGAACCGCAGACGAATCTCGCGGAAACCGACGGGCACGTCTTTGGCAATGGCCAGCGTGCCCCGCAGATCGACGTCGCCCTCCGCGACAATTCGCGCCCCCCGCAACTCAACGCCAAAAGAGATCGCCACCGCCTGCAGCGTCACGCCGGAACAGGCGATCAGTGCCTCCAGGAGCATCTCCTCCGCCGTAGCTAGAGTCCCGTCGCCGCCGGCGGACGGAGGAAGGCCCGCCTCCACCGGACCTCGCTGCGTTTCGACGGTGAAGGCAAGATCGGTCGAAGCCCGCCCTGCCGCCCGCAACGTCAGCAAAGCCGCGTCCGGCTCCCGGCGGTATTTCTCTTTGAGCGGCGCCTGCATCGCTTTGAACTGTGCTTTGTCCATGATTCCTCTTGCCCTGCACAATCGGTGCTCCTGCATGAATACGCAGGTCTCGATGGCAGCGTTCGGAGTCCCGCCTTCAGGCGGTTCAGAACCGCGCAAACGCGGGACTCCGAACTCTTCGTAGGGCGACCGTCCCCGCTCGCCTGAGAGGGTGTGTGAGAAGCCGAGCCAACCGCACTTGCGGGACCGGAACGGTGGCAGCGCCAAGGCCGGAGGCCGTGGTTTGTAGTGTGCTCGTAAGAGCATATCAGATAACGCCTTACGGCGTCACTACAAACAGGCTTCGCAGCCTGGTTCAATTTCGCCCACCCTGCGGTTACAGTCCTGAGGTGGGACGGGTGGCACCGATAAAGGGTTCCCAGACGAGACGCATTCGGTGGCATCGGCATCCTGCCGATGACTCATGGGCTGGAAGCCCATGCCACCTTAGTCCGTGCCACCCGCTCAGACTGTTACCCGGTTTTGAACCAGGCCGGCTTCGCTTGACGCTGCCACCCGGAGACTATGTGGCTTTTCACACACCCTCTGAGAAAGTTGGGCGAGGACGCCCAACCGACGAGGAGCTGCTCCGAGCGCAAAAAATCGGATCTGGCGCAGGGCAGCCTGCCAGCAGGCTCGTCGAGGCGCACGGCTTACGTTCAGGCTGGTGGCATTCGCCCATGGAGTCTTCCTGATCCTGCGGTTAGCCACAAAGCGAAAAAACGCGTCTGGCGGCGGCCGAAGACGGCGTTGGGTCAGTCTTCCGTCGACTGCTTCTTGGTCTGCTCCCTAAGCGTGTGGACCAGGCCGGCAAAGGAACCGACCTTGGATGCGCCTTCGATCGCTTTGACCGCCACGTCCTGGATCTTCTGATAGGCCGCCTCCTGCTGTTGGGACAGCTTGGCCAGTTGGTCGGCCTGCTCCTTGGCGGTCTTTTCGAGCGACTGAATTCTGGCCGTCAAGACGTTCTTCTGGCCCTCGAAGTCCTTGTGCAGGAGGTCCTGCTGGTACTTGGCCTCGCGCTGGATCCGCTCGGTGGCGTCCTTGGCCGCCGCCGCCACGGCGGTTTCGAGTCTCTTGGGAAACTCCTGGACCTGCGTCTGGAGAGACTCGAATTCCTTCTCCCGCTCCGCCACCTGTTTCTCGCGGTCCTGGAGGTTTTTCTCGGTCTGCTCGCGCAGGACCTTCATCTCATTTTCGATCTGGGCCTTCTCGGCCAAGAGCTTGGCCTTCTCATCCTCGAACTTGTCCCGGGCCAACTGCTGCTCTCTCTCGAAGGCATAGCGATACTCTTCCTTCTCGCGTTGGCGGCGCTTGGCCTCCAGGACATCCTGCTCTTTAACCTGGGCGTCATGTTCCGCCTTCTCGGCCTTCCACTGCTCGCGCATCGACTCGATCTCGCCGCTGAGCCGCTGTCTTTCCTCGGCCATTTCTCGTTCGGACTGCTCCTGCTCCCGGTGCTGCGCCTCGATCAGGGCGGCCAGCGTCCCGGCGGCCCGGTCGATCTCGAACACCTCCTTCAACTCCTTCTCCTTGATGTCGATGGCCTGCTGAACCTGGTTGCACTTCTCCACTTCCGAGGCCAGCTTGTCACCGAGGTCGCCCAGAGTCCGGGCTACTTCCTGCTTGAGTTGGTTGATCTTCTGGATCACGCCGTCAGCGGTCGTTGCCTTGACCGCCGCCAGGACCTGGGCTTCCTTCTTTTCCTGGACCTTCTGCTCCGGCTTCAACTGGGTCTTGTCTTTCTCCTCCAACTGCTGTCGCATTTCGCTGTAAGCGTCGAGCAGCTCTTGCTTGGTGCTCTTGAGGCTGGGTTCTGCAGAATCGGCTTTCTTCGGGACCGCCATGTCACATCTCCTCGACACATCACGCACTCGGAACACCCCTTGGATCGCTGTCACCAGGGCAAGTGCATTATACGTCGCGGCAATCCCGCTTCAACCCTTTTCCGAAGGCCGGCCCAAGTGCACGATGGAATCGTGGCCGGCCCGGTACGGGTGACACCCTCACGCGAGACTTGTTTGTAGTGGCGCCGTAAGGCGTTTCTTATGCCCTTACGGGCACACTACGAACCAAGCGCCGCGGGCTTCACGATGCCACCCACTGCAGATGCCGCCTCCCTGTCGTGCACAGGCAGGATCTGGCATCCCTCAATTCGCGCCGATCACAATCACCGTCGGCGGCTGAAGGTTGGCGATGCGAGTCTGCAGTTCGGCGACCCGACGAGCAGTAATATCGAGCGACTCCTGGGCCAGGCGTAGCCGCGCCGCCTCCGGGTCAAAGGTCAGCGCTTGCGCCAGTTGTCTTTGCACCTCATCAAGCTGTTTGCGAACGATCTTCAGTTGGGCCTCTTTCTCCGCCTTGTCAATGGCCATTCGGCTCAGTTCCTTGTTGAATTCCTCCAGCTGACTGCCGCCCACCTGCCGGCTCAGTTCCTCCCGGCGATTCGCGAGCTCGATCTTAGCTCGGACCGCTTTTTCTCTTTCCTCGGGCGATCCTGAGGAATACGAGTAGATCTGCGACAACTTCTCGAGTTCGCGCATCACGGGGTCGGTGGACAGTTTCTCGCTGACGCGCTGCCTAACACCGGCAGTCTGCGCTGCGATGGCCGCTGCCCGCGCGTCGATACCCGCCAAGTCCAGTTCCAGGGCCTGAACCTTGCGCGTCAGCTCACTTCTCTGTCCGGCCAGGTTCACAGCATCCGCTTCGACCTTCGGCTGCGCCGCCGATTCCCGGGATCCCATAAGAGCAACAACGGTCCCGATGACAATCACATCATCCTGGATCTTCCAGGTAGGTCCGCCCGGGCCGAGGCGGCTAGGAATGCCTTTCACCAGGAGATCCAGGGCGGTCCCCAACCGGATAGAGGCCATCCCGTCGATATTGACCGGGGTCGTCGGCTTCACCTGCACGTAGTCGAACAAGTTGCTCCAGAGCACCACGATGTTCAGAGGAGGCTCCACCGACCTTTTCAGCAACTCGACAGCGTCGTTGAGCGCCATCGCAGGCTTCAGGGCCGAGAGGTCCACCATCGTGTTGAGCCGTCTCCGGACTTCCTGCGCGGCAGCCGGATTATCCGCTGTCCCCTCCAGGGCCATCTCCGCCGCGCGGCGTTGATCGCGAGCCTGACTCAGCCAACGATGAAGATCAACCTGATAAGCTTCATAGGCACGAGACAGACTATTCTGGAGGTTCCTGACGACTTCCCCCAGCAACTCGTCCGCTACCGGCGACATGGGGTCGGGCAGACTGACCCGTAGTTCGATGGTCGCACTTTGCTCCGCGCCCCGCTGGGGTGCGGCCGGCGCTCCGTAGAAGCCCCCGCCGCCCATACCACCATACCCGCCCATCATTCCGCCGCCCATACCACCCATGCCCATACCGGGCATAGCCATACCGCCCATGCCCATGCCACCCATGCCCCCGCCGCCACCACTGGCACCCATGCCGGGCATGCCGAAGCGCCCTCCGCTCATCCGATTGCCCTCCGCGCGGCCTGGCTGGCCGGGACGAGGACTGCTGCCTGTCTGCGAAGGCTCAGCCGCTTGGCCTTCTTTGGTCCCGCCGCTCTTTTCCTCGCTTGGCGATCCCATCATTTGCTCCATGTAGGCAGGTCCATAGAAGTCCCGGGGCATGCGCATCATCTCGTCAGCGTTCGCACCCTGGCCTTGTGGGAGGAATCTCGCTCCGGACGATGCCGGACCCGAAGAGGTATTCAGCCATCGGATCGTGATCGGCGAACGCTCGCCATCTTGGAGCTTGCTGAGCTGCTTGAAGTCTTCCAACGGCAAGGCATCGCGTGCGGCATTGAGCAGCACGCTCGGACTATGAACCAGGCTATCGACGGTCTCTCGGCTCAGCGGCAAGATGGCGGGGTCTACCGTAATCCTCACTATGGCACTTGCCTGTCGCGTGTTGGACACCCGGCGTTGGGACGATGGCGAGGCCGCCGACTTGTCCGGTTCTGTCCCTGCCGCCGCGGCGACGATGCCGGTCAGAGCCACGGTTAGAAGAATGGCTACGTGTTTCGAGGTTCCCATCTTGCTTCTCCTTTTTGTCCATCCGACTTGTTGAGGCGTCGTTGTTCGATCTGGGACAGTCGCTCCCGCGCGACATCCGCCCATTGATTCGTGGGGAAGAGTTGGATGACTTCCTTGTAGGCCCGCACGGCGGACTCGGTCTGGTTCAATTCCTTGTACAGCTTGTCGGCCTGGTAGACGAGGATGAAGGCCGTCTTGTCGACCTGCCGGTCGATCTCTCTCATCGGGTCAGGGATGCTGGCCAGCTCCGCGTTGAGGGACGCGAGACGCCGGTCCTGCCGGTCTTTCTCCAGTACCTCCTGAACCAGCCTCAGCGTCGCACTGTTCTGAGCCTGCAACCGCCTGACCTGCTCCTCCAGCGAGGCGATCCTTTGCGGCTCAGGCTGAAGCCCTTGCGCCCGCGTGCCGATCGCCCACAGTCCCGCCGCGAGCGTAATCACGGCCGCGACAGTCGTGGGCACGCCAATTCTCACCAGCCTTCTTCGACGGGCCTGCCGTCGAATCCCGGCGGCCGTGATGCGGCGGAAGGCAGGCTCACCCGCCGTCTCATCGGCCTGCGCCAGCAGCCGTTCCATCAGTTCTTCGCTCACGATTTCTCCTCAAGCACGTCACCCAACTGCTCCTTCAACCGTCGCTTGGCCCGGTTCAGACGGACCTGCATGACGTTGGGCGTAATCCCTAGAAGCTCGCAGATCTCACTAACCTCCAGCCCCTGGAAGTACCGCAGAGCGACGACTTCACGGTATTTCTGTGGCAGCCTCTGCACGGCCCGCCGGACCCGCGCGAGGGCCTCCTGATCTATCGCCAGTTCGTCACCGCTTCGATCCCGACTCGCTACCGCCTCGGCCTCCGCTGCTGTCACCGGCCGAAGGCGGCGGAGCCGACGAAACCAGCGGCTGCGACACTTGTTGACCGTGATGGTAAAGAGCCACGTCCGCAGGCTGGACGCGCCCCGGAACTTCTTCAATCCCAAGAACGCCGCGACGAAGACTTCCTGGACGACGTCGTCCACGTCCCCCGGCCAACCGAGCAAACGATTCGCCAGGGCCGCAACCTCGGCCGAATGCTGCTCCACGATCCTGTCAAACGCAGAATCATCTCCCCGGCGAAACCGCTCCACCAGGGCCTGTTCCTCGGTCACCTTCGCCATGGCTGCCATATTAGACTCGCCCGGCGTGCCAGACTTACAGAAAAATGGCGAGCGCGTGCCGGAAAGCGGTTGGGGCGGCAAAACGTTCTGGACCTCGGGGCAATCCGGCGTCGGTACAACGACGCTGGCCCGGATCATTGCGGCCGTGACAGTCAACGCCTCTTCTGTGCAGGAGTACGATTCTACGACCGGTAATGTCCCAAGACTCTTGCGCCACGCGAAGCCGCGCCGCCTACCGGTCAGACACCAGAGCCTGTGCCAACTGCTTTTGCACTTCCTCAAGTTGCCGGCGGACGGTCTGTTGCTGGGCCTCTTTCCCCGCCTTATCAATCGCCAGACGGCGCAGCTCCCTGGTGAATTCTTCAAGCTGCCCGCCGCCGGCCGACCGCTTGTTTGCGTCGTCTCCGATCATGGCGATCTGCTCTTGCAGGGCCTTGTGTCGGGCGTCAATGCCTGCCAAGTCCAGCTCCAGAACCTGCGCCCTGCGGGCCAACTCGCTCTTTTGTCCGCCCAGGTTCACTGCATCCGCGTCCGTGCGCGGGGTCAACGGCGCGACCTGCGCTAACTGCTTCTGCACCTCCGCAAGCTGCCTGCGGACGGTCTGCCGTTGGGCCTCTTTGCCGGCCTTGTCGACGGCCAGACGGCTCAGCTCCCTGGTGAATTCTTCAAGCTGCCCACGGCCGGCCAATCGCTCGGTTGTGTCGTTTCGGATCACGGCGATCTGCTCTTGCAGGGCTTTGCGCCGGGCGTCAATGCCTGCCAAGTCCAGCTCCAGAACCTGTACCCTGCGGGCCAACTCGCTCTTTTGTCCGCCCAGGTTCACCGCCTCCGCGTCCGTGCACGGGGCTGACGGCGCAACCTGCGCCAACTGCTTTTGCACTTCCTCAAGCTGCCTGCGGACAGTCTGCTGCTGGGCCTCTTTCTCCGCCTTATCAATCGCCAGACGGCTCAGCTCTTTGGTGAATTCTTCAAGCTGCCCACCACCGACCGACTGTTTGCTGGCGTCGTCTCGGATGGCGGCGATCTGCTCTTGCAGGGCCTTGCGGCGTGCGTCAATACCCGCCAGGTCCAACTCCAGAACCTGTGCCCTGCGGGCCAACTCGCTCTTTTGTCCGCCCAGGTTCACCCCCTCCGCGTCCGTGCGCGGTTGGCCTCCTGATGACCCTCGCTGGCCAGTTTGTGAGGACGGGACCTGTTGGTCTTTCCCTGCCACCGCGATGCCAGCCAAGGTCACAGTCAGAAGGATGACTACGTGTTTCGAAGCTCCCATTTTGATTCTCCTCTTTCACGATCAAACCATTCGCCAAGGCCGCCAGCTCGGCCGCGTATTGCTCCCCGATCCTGTCAAACGCAGAATCATCCCCTGGCGATGCCGTTCTACCGGGGCCTGTTCCTCGGCCGCGTTTGCCATGGCTGAGATATTAGACTCGCCCGCCGCGTCCAACTTACAGAAAAATGGCGGGTCCATGAGAAACCTGGGGTGTTGTCCCTCCGGATAACGCCGAAGAGACAAAAAAAAGCCCGGCGCGGGGCCGGGCTTTGGAGTCGCTGGAATTGTGAGAATCGGTGTTAGAGACCGGCGGCCTTGCGCAGGGCGTCGACCATGTCGGTCTTCTCCCAAGTGAAATCGGGCAGACTGCGGCCGAAGTGACCGCCATAGGAGGTCTGAGCGAAGATAGGCCGCCGCAGGTCCAGGTGCTCGATCATCCCCTTGGGCGTCAGCGGGAACAGTTTGCAGACGATCTCGCTGATCTTCGTCTCGCTGACCTTGGCCGTGCCGAGGGTGTTCACCAGCACAGAGATCGGCTGAGCCACGCCGATGGCGTAGGAAAGCTGGATCTCGCAGCAATCGGACAGGCCCGCCGCCACGACGTTCTTGGCCACGTACCGGGCCATGTAGCTGGCGGTCCGGTCCACCTTGGTCGGGTCCTTGCCGCTGAAGCAGCCGCCGCCGTGGCGTCCCCATCCGCCGTAGGTGTCCACGATGATCTTACGCCCGGTCAGGCCGCAGTCGGCCTTGGGCCCGCCCAACTCAAAGCAGCCCGTGGCATTGACGTGGTACTTGGTGTTCTTGTCGAGCAAGCGGGCCGGCATCACCGGCTTGATGACCTGCTCGATGATCTGCTCGCGCAGGTCCCGGTACTTGACGTTGCACGAATGTTGGGCCGCGATCAACACGGTGTGAATCCGCTTGGGTTTGCCATCCTCGTATTCGACAGTCACCTGGCTCTTGCCGTCAGGCCGGAGCCACGGCAACTTGCGCGTCTGCCGCATCTTCTCAAGCCGGGTAGTGAGTTTGTGAGCGAGCAGAATGGGCATCGGCATCAGCTCGGGCGTCTCCTTGCAGGCATAGCCAAACATCAGGCCCTGGTCGCCCGCGCCCATTTCCTTGTGCAGGCCCGCGCCCTCCGTGACACCCTGGGAGATGTGGGGGCTCTGCTTGGAAACCGCCACCAGCACGGCACAGTTGTCATAATGGAAGCCCAACTCCGGATCGTCGTAGCCGATTTCCTTGATCGTCTGCCGCGCCACCTCGGCGATGTTCACGTTGGCCTTCGAGGTGATCTCGCCGGCAATTACGACCATGTCGGACTTCACCAGCGTCTCGCAGGCCACCCGGCTGAGCGGGTCTTGCGCGAGCATCGCATCGAGCACGGCGTCCGAAATGTGGTCCGCCACCTTGTCGGGGTGGCCCATCGTCACCGATTCACTGGTGAACAGGTAGCTCCGCATGTCGCAATTGACATTGACAACGCTCTTTTTCTGTACCATCTCCTGTAACCTCACTCAAAGCCGTGGAATCGTCACCCGTCGCTCAGACGATCCGTGTCAAACCTCTACCCATGCACGACCCTAACCCACGCCGGGCTTGGTCGGAGTCCCTATAATAGGGCGATCCCCCCTGCCGTCAACAAAAAAACAATCGAACGAGGTTACTGCGGCAGCCTTTGGGGGTCCAGGACCACGTGCTTGATGCTCTGCCGCCAGTACGTGTAGGTGGTGTGGACCTTGCCGTCGGAGGTCTGGATCACCGCGGGATAGGAGTATTCGCCCGGCTGATCTTCGAGAGTCAGAGCGACCTTCCACTCCTTGCCATCGGAGGAGACGGCGACATTCAAAGGCGTGCGGCCTTTGGAGGTATTGTTGAACACCAGCAACTGCCGACCGTCTTTCAGCGTGACGGCGTCAATCCCGGAATTCGGATTGGGCAATGACAGGAGCGTCATTTCGCTCCAGGTCTTGCCTTCGTCCTGCGACCAACTCTGGGCGATGAAACCCTTGCCTCGGGTCCGGCAGAGCATTTGGAGCCGCTTGTCGGGATACGTCAGAATCGTGGGCTGAATGACCCCGATCTTCGTCGGGTCATTCAATGGGCCGATGACCTCCCAATTCTCGAAGTCCCTCGTGACTTCGATATGCACCCGCCAACCCGCATTCTCGCTGCTGGAAGGGCAGAGAATGCGACCGTCGTCGAGCTGAACAGGCTTATCCTTGATCGGTCCCACCACCTCCGGAGGCAGCCGCCGGCGATCTTTCCAGGTCTTGCCGCGATCCTCCGAGATCATCCGCTCGCCCCACCACTGGTCCGGCCTGGACCCGACTTTGAAGAACAGCACCAGCGGCCCCTGCCGAGCCTGGAACAACACCGGATTCCAACACGGAAATCGCTTTTGCGGCGACATCACGCCGTTGGCCACCTCAACGGGCTTGGACCAGCGCCCATCCTCCCGCCGCGACGACCAGATGCCGACATCGTCGGCGCCCTCGTCCTTGCCGGCGAACCAGGCGGCGACGAGTTGCCCTTCCCTCGTTTGAACGATGGTCGAAGCATGGCACCCCGGCGTCGGCCGGCCCTCCAGCGGAAAGATCAACTCCGCCTGCACGATAGCCTGCGCCGAGACCGGCTTATCGCCCGCCGCCATTGCGACCGATCCGCAACCAAGCACCAGCACGAAACCCAAGAACATCCCCTGTCGTCTCATCGCGTGTACTCCCCACTCTCATTCCAGGTCCACCGCCAACGGCCTCCGATCCGCCGTTCAGTCCACGGCATCCTAACGCCCCACAGGCTTGGCGTAAAGTGCGTTCCATTCTGACTCGGTCGCCTATTGGCATAAGGGAGATTTGCCTGTGTTCACGGCTTCCGCTACAATAGTCTGATCTGAATTGTATGGAAACCATGATCCGTGTGCTCGGAGCGGCGCCAACGACAAACGAATGTGACGAAATATGGCTCGCGATGTAGTAGACAACTGGCTCTCGCTCGGGGAGTATGATTTGGTCCGCGAGAAGATCCTGGAGTTTCACCGCTTGATCAGACAGGTTCTGCCGATCAAGAAGGTGCTCCTTTACGGCTCCTATGCCAAAGGCCAGGCCACAGAAGACAGCGACATCGACGTTGCCGTCGTGGTTGACGAGCCTGATCACTCTAAGCGGATCGAGATCACAACCCGACTGTTCGATTCCGCCTTCCGCGTTGATCCGACCATCGAGCCCAAATGCATCTTCTGGGATGAGTACAAGAACCACGACAGGGCGAGCATCTTGGCCGAGATCATCGACACGGCCATCGAGATCGTATGACGTGCGACGTGACGAACGGATCCACAGCATCCGGGTACATCTTCGACATCAAGAGGTACGCCATCCACGATGGGCCGGGGATTCGGACGACCGTCTTCTTGAAGGGTTGCCCGCTACGGTGCCGGTGGTGCCACAACCCGGAGAGTTGGCAGGCCCTGCCGGAGCCCGGGTTTCGGCCCAGCCGGTGCGTTCGGTGCGGTCGCTGTGCGGAGATCTGCCGTCAGAACGCCATTTCACGGACGGAAACGGGGCCGGTGACCGACCCCAAGAGGTGTCTTCTCTGCGGAGAGTGCGTCACCGCTTGTCCAGGCGGCGCCCGTGAGATCATCGGCCGCAGGATCACGGTGGTCGATTGTCTGGCCGAGGTGCGGAAAGACGTGATCTTTTACGACCAATCCGGCGGCGGCGTCACCTTCTCCGGCGGCGAGCCACTGATGCAGCCGGAGTTCCTGGTCGCCCTGCTGGAAGCCTGCCGGGCGGAAGGCATCCGGACCGCCGTGGACACGACATGCTATGCCTCGCCGGAGGTGATTCAACGCGTCGCCCACGCGGCAGACCTGTTCCTCTGCGACATCAAGCACCTGAACCGCGAGCGGCACAAGCAGTATACCGGTGCAGACAACGACCGGATTCTCGCGAACATTGCCCTGCTGACCCAAGCCGGCGCAGAGATCGTTATTCGGGTCCCGATCATTCCGGGCTGCAACGACGACCGGGCCAATATCGAAGCGACGGCTCGCTTCGTGCAGGGATTGAAGACCGTGCGCCGGATCGATATCCTGCCCTATAACCGGGGCGGTCTGGAGAAGGCGGGGCGCCTGACGGGTGGCATCGATTTGATGCAAACCCAGACCCCCACCGATGGTACAATGAACAAGATCGCCGAGGTCCTTCGGGGCTGTGGATTCGAGGTCAAGATCGGCGGATGAAGACAGAATCATCTTGCCACAGAGTGCACAGAGAACACAGAGAAGAGCGAAGATAACAAGGTAAGGACCCAAGAAGGTCGGAGCCGATTGTCGCTTCCTGACCGGCCTGCCTTCTTGCCTCTGTGACCTCTGTGTCCTCTGTGGCATTCACTACGAGGATACCATGAATGAGCGCGTGGCAAAATTGCGACGGCAGAGTATAGAAGCCAAACCCAGCATCTCCGTCGAACGGGCGGAACTGGTGACGGCCTTCTACCAGAGCGACGTTCCCCTGCGGGAATCGGTGCCCGTTTGTCGTGCCCTGGCCTTTCAGTACCTCATGGAGAATAAGACGATCTGCATCAACGAGGGCGAGCTGATCGTCGGTGAGAAAGGCACCGCTCCCAAGGCGACGCCCACCTATCCCGAACTGTGCTGTCACAGCATGCAGGACCTCCAGATCCTCAACGACCGCGAGAAGACCCCCTTTGCCGCCAGCAACGAGGTCCGGCGCATCTACCAGGATAGAATCATCCCCTTCTGGTCCGGCAAAACCATGCGGGAGAAGATCTTCCAGGCCATGGACCAAGCCTGGCTCAACGCCTACGAAGCCGGCATGTTCACGGAATTCATGGAGCAGCGCTCGCCCGGGCACACCGTGCTCGATAACAAGATCTATCGCAAAGGCATGCTCGACTTCCAGCAGGACATCCGGCGCAGTCTGGACTGCCTGGATTTTCTTGACGATCCCCAAGCGTACGCCAAGCAGGAAGAGCTCAAGGCCATGCTTATCTGCGCGAACGCGATCATTCGTTTCGCCGAGCGGCACGCGGAGAAGGCCAGGGAATTGGCGAAGCGCGAGTCCGATCCTCAGCGCAGAGCCGAGTTGCAGCAAATCGCCGAGGTCTGCTCGCATGTCCCCGCCCACGCCCCGCGTGACTTCTGGGAGGCGCTGCAATACTACTGGTTCGTGCACCTGGGCGTCACGACCGAGATGAACCCGTGGGATTCCTTCTGCCCCGGCCGGCTGGATCAGCACCTGTACCCCTTCTACAGAAAGGGCTTGGACGAGGGGACCTTGACACGCGAGCAGGCGCAGGAATTGCTCCAGTGCTTCTGGATCAAGTTCAACAATCAGCCGGCCCCACCCAAGGTCGGCGTCACCGCCGCCGAGAGCGGAACGTACACCGATTTCGCCCAGATCAATAACGGCGGTCTCAAGGAGGATGGGTCCGACGGCGTCAACGAGGTGACCTTCCTCATCCTCGACGTGATCGAGGAGATGCGCCTGGTGCAGCCCAGTTCCTCGATCCAGGTCAGCAAGAAGAACCCGGACCGGTTTATCAAGCGAGCGGCCCGAATCATTCGCACCGGTTTCGGCCAACCCTCGGTCTTCAACACGGACCTGATCGTTCAGGAGTTGATCCGCATGGGCAAATCTGTGGCTGATGCCCGTAACGGCGGCTCCAGCGGCTGCGTCGAGGTCGGCGCCTTCGGCAAAGAGGCCTACATCCTGACCGGCTACTTCAACCTGCCCAAGGTGCTGGAGTTGACCCTGAACAACGGCGTGGACCCCCGAACCGGCAAGCAGATCGGCCAGCAAACCGGCAACCCCGAACAGTTTGGCAGCTTCGAGCAACTCTTCGAGGCCTACCGCCGGCAGCTCAATTACCTGATCGACGTCAAGATGCGCGGCAACAACATCATCGAGCGGCTGTACGCGACATACATGCCCGCTCCTTTCCTATCGATCTTGATCGACGACTGCATCGCCCGCGGCCAGGACTACCACGACGGCGGTCCCCGCTACAACACGAATTACATCCAAGGCGTCGGCTTGGGCACGATCACGGATGCCCTGACCGCCCTCAAGTATCACGTCTTCGACCGAAAGACCCTCTCCATGGGCGACCTGCTTGCCGCCCTGCGAGCGGACTTCGAAGGTCACGAGGCGCTCCGCCAGACGCTCTGGCAGCGAACGCCCAAGTACGGCAACGATGACGACTACGCCGACGACGTGATGCGGTCGGTCTTTGAAGCGTACTTCCAGGCGGTGGACGGCCGGCCCAACACCAAGGGCGGCCGCTATCGGATCAACCTCCTGCCCACCACGGTTCACGTCTACTTCGGCTCGGTCATGGGCGCAACGTCCGACGGCCGCAAGGCGGGTCTTCCCCTCTCCGAGGGCATTTCCCCCGTCCAAGGCGCCGACCGCCAAGGCCCTACAGCCGTGCTCAAATCCGCCGCCAAGATGGACCACGGCCGCACCGGCGGCACGCTGCTCAACATGAAGTTCAGTCCCCAAGTTCTGGAAGGCGAAGACGGCCTGGACAACCTCAAAGACCTCATCCGCTCCTACTTCCGCTTGGACGGCCACCACATCCAATTCAACGTCGTGGACGCCGAGACCCTGCGTCAGGCCCAGGCCCGACCCGAGGAGTACCAGAACCTGATCGTCCGCGTCGCCGGCTACAGCGACTACTTCGTGGACCTCGGCAAAGACCTCCAAAACGAAATCATCGCCCGGACGGAGCAGAAAGCGTTCTAACCCGCATATTTCATCGAGGGCGGCAAGCGCTACGGGCGGTGGGATTGTGGCTATAATATAGCGCGATAGGACCGGCCTGCCGTAGTCGGCACACACCACCCCCTTACCCCCGCAGGAACCTTCCGGATTTTGCTCGCGTCAGCCGGAAGCGGGGCCACCTGCCGGCAGCGCACGCAGGCGGCCCAGAATTTGGGAAAACAGGTCTTTTCGCGGATAACTCTCCGCCAGATGAATGACGACACGCCGCACGGAACAGACGACCCGGGCCCCGATCTTCAGCAACTTTAACCGAATCGTATCCACTTGGGCGTGGGCCAATTCCGTATCGGCCAGCGCTTGCCGGCGCAGATGATCCACGAGGAGGTAGGCGGCCGCCGAGAGCAGTACGCGAAATTGGTTCGCCACGAAGTCATGGCAACTGGTCCGGTCGGCAAACAAGCCCAACTGCTGTTCTTTGATCCGATTCTCCGCGTCCCCTCGTTGGCAGTAGACCTCGTCGTACAGCTCTTGCGGCGGGCCGGCCAAATTGGTCACGAGGAAGCGGGTATTGGGTCCCTCGTCCCAGCGTTCGGCTTTGACGATCACCCGACGGGGGCGGTCCCAGGTCTCGGCCCCGTAGACCAACTCCCCAAAGAGCCGCTGCTTCTCGTTCGTCTGGGCGAACTGGGCCACGGCGGCCTCCGTCCAGGGACAAGCCAAGCGTTTCAGTACCGCATTGCGGGCCAGACCGATGATGTAGCCTACCTCGTGCCGGTCGCACCAACGCATCAATTTCCAACGACAAAAGCCGCTGTCGCCGCGAAAAATGATCCGCACGGTGGGCCATTGCTGCCGGAACCGTTTCACTAACAGCTTCAAGATCGCCCGGCTGTGCTTGGCCCCATCGATGTTGGCCGGCCGCAGATAGGCCACCAGCAACTGGCTGCTGCAGAAGACGTACAGCGGCAAGAAGCAGTACTGGTCATAGTAGCCGTGGAAGAACCGCATCTCCTGGTTCCCGTGTACGGGGTCGTTCGTAGGGTCAAAGTCCAGGATCAATTCTTCCGGTGGGGTGGTCTGCGAGCGAATAAAGGTTTCGAGGAAAACCTCGGCGATCTGGGCCAGGGCCTGGCGATCCACGCGGTTCTCCAAGCGGCACAAGGTGGGCGGAGACGCCAAGGGCAGGTCCACGCGAACGCCCCGTCCGGACAGAACTTGAAACAGAGGGTCTTCACGCAGACTCTGGTGATCGTTGAGGTCTTCGTAGCCCTGGGCAATCCCGAAGATGCGTTGGGCCAGGAGGGTCCTTTGCGAATGGGCGATGAAGAACGGATTGCGGGGATCGACGATACAGGCATTGATCGCATCGATCAGACCCAGAGAGCGATCCGCCTCCCGCAGCAGCAAGGCTCCTCCATCGGAGGTCAGCCGACCGCCGCGAAAGTCGGCTTGGATGTTCTGACGCTTGAGACTTGCAAACAGCAGGGGTTCGGTGGTACAGTCTGTCATAGAAATGGCCTTTCTGTTTGGGGGCTGGAATCGTTACAACTCCTTACCCTACCGGCAGTTAGGCCATTTGTCTACATATAAACACCGAAATTCGATGAAATATGCGGGCTAATCGCATTTGGCTACAGAGAGCATCTGATGCCACGATGAACCTTGACGGGCACCATCAGCCAGCTTAGAATAGGTGCTGTGGTTCTATTGAGGCAAGCCCATGACGCAGCGTATTCGATTCGACGAGTTGTTGGAGGCTGTGGAGAATCTGCCTGACGACGCGCAGGCGGAGCTTGTGGCCGTGATTCGCCATCGGCTCGCAGAGCGAGGACGCGAGCGCATTGCCAAGGAAGTACGCCAGGCGAGGAAGGAATTCGGCGAAGGCAAGTGCTCCGCAACGACCCCCGACGACCTGATGCGCGAGATTGAGTCGTGAACCGCGCATTGATTCAATCTCCCACCTTCGTGCACACGACGAAGTCTATTGAGCCATGAGAGAGGTGACGATCTACACGGATGGGGCGGCGGAGCCGAATCCTGGGCCGGGCGGCTATGGGGTCGTGCTGCTTTGCGGACCGCATCGCAAGGAACTTAGCGGCGGGTTCGCCCGGACCACGAACAACCGCATGGAAATCCTCGCGGCGATCAAGGGCCTGGAGGCACTCAAGACCCCCTGCAAGGTGCGCCTGCACAGCGATTCGCAGTATCTTGTCAACGCCATGACCGAAGGTTGGGCTCGGCGCTGGCAGGCCAAAGGCTGGAAACGCAACCGCCACGACAAGGCGGTCAACCCCGATCTGTGGGAGCAGTTGTTGAAGCTGTGCGACACACACGAGGTGGAATTCATCTGGGTAAAGGGCCACGCCGGCCACCGCGAAAATGAACGATGCGATGAGCTGGCTGTGCAGGCCGCGCAGCAGAGCAGTCTCCCAGTGGACGAAGGCTACGAGAAGCTGCCCCAACCGAGGGCCCAACCTCAACGACCACCCGTGGAACTCGATGCGGAAGGAGCAGAATCTACCGACCTCAAGGGTCTCTACTCACAGTGAGTCGAGCAAGCTTCGGGATAGCTTCACGAGCCATATCGAAGTACTGCTCATCCTTCTCCACGCCGATGCTCTCATAGCCCACTGCCTCCGCCGCTGCGAGCGTGGAACCCGCGCCTGCGAAGGGGTCCAGAATGACGCCCCTGCCCATAGGTAGAACGGCACGAACGATTTGGCGCAGGAAGGCTTGAGGTTTCAGGCTCGGATGCGGGGCCAGGTCGCGTTCCTTCTTTCGTGTGGGGGCGGATGAAATGACGTCTCCAAACGGCCTATCTCTCGATGGCCGGCGAAACCCACCCGTGCCCCATTTCCTAAGATTGTCCTGTACCCGACCCTCGATGGGCTTGCGGTACACGACCCAGGGCTCCCACATCGAGCGCGGCATGACGCTGATTTCCGGAAACTCGTCGTGGGCCGACTTGGGCCGATCACCACCTCTCATTGTCATCGTCAGGCGGATGATTTCTCCCCGGCGTTCGAGCCCGGCATCTGCCAATGCGCCGGAGACGATGTAGGATAGCAGCGGATTGGACGCGATAACCACGTGCGCTCCGGGGACAAGCTTGGGCATCAACAGGCGTGCCCAGATGCTGAAGAATGTCCTGAGGTCGGCGAGTTGTTCTCGTGTCAGCGTGGTGAATCGAGGCAGCGGAGACCGCAGGTGTCCGTCAAAGGAGGGAGGAATTCGCCACACGCCGCCTTTGCCACTGCGAAGCTTAGCCTGCTGCTGCGGCGTGTACTCGTGCAATCCATACGGTGGGTCCGTGACAACCGCATGAATGGTGTTGTCTTCCTGTCGCCCGATCCAGTCAAAGCAATCCGCGTGGTAGAGAATAGCCCTGCCAATGCGAACAGGCTCCCGCCATTGGAGCACGGCGGGCGGCTCCCTCGGGGTCCCTCCCGCCGCTCGCTCCCGAATGATGTAAAGGCCTCGCGTCTCACGCACAAACAGCCCCGGCGTATTCAGGCAAAGATAGGATCGAATGGACGAGGTCGGGGTGTCTCCCAACATCTGACACACTCGTTCTTCGATCTCCCTGACCGAGAGCGGACGCAAAGACAAGGACATCACCTGAAGAATGGCGTCCCGCACACGTCCTGGCGCACTTCTTATCTGTTGTCCATCCATGCCTTCTAGAGATGGACGTCTGGACGTCTTTTGTCAAGCAACAATCGGAGAAAACGTTGATGCGCGAACCTTGAGGACGGCATTCTGTGCTATAATCCCAAGCCGCTGGTACGTTGTGGTTCCGTGACGATAGGCAAGAGGTCCTATATGAAGAAGCTTCTGCTTGTGTGGTTGATCCTGGGTTTGTTGGCCTTGTGCCTGGGTTGTGCGACACAGCATAGCGCGGACGAGTTCAGCCAGTTCCTTCAGGCGCACGTGGCGCAGGTGGAGCCGCTGTCGGCGCAGGCGAATCAGGTGTATTGGGAGGCCGCCACGACTGGCAAGCCGGAGAAGTTCGAGGAACTCAAGCAGCTTCAATTGCAGATCCGGCAGATCTACAGCGACGCGAGCGACTTCGCCCGCCTCAAGGGGTTCGACGAGTCCAAGAGCGTCCGAGAGCCCCGGCCGGCCCGGCAATTGGACAAGCTTTACTGCGCGTATCTCCAGAATCAGATCGAGCCCACGCTGCTCCAGCAAATCGTGGAATCGGATACGAACGTTCAACAGGGCTACAATAATTTCCGCGCTCTGCTCGACGGCCGCACGGTCACTATGAGCGATATCTATACGATCCTGACGACCGAGAAGGATGGTGCCAAGCGCGAGGCCGCCTGGCGGGCCAGCAAGCAGGTCGGCAATGTCATTATCGACAACTTCCTCGCGTTGGTCCGTCTTCGCAACCAGGCGGCCAAGAAACTGGGCTTCGACAACTACCACGCCATGGCCATTATCACTGGCGAGCAGAACCCGGCGGACCTCGACGTCCTTTTCGAAGAGCTCGACTGGCTGACGCGCGAGCCGTTTGCCCGCCTGAAGGAAGAACTCGATGCGGTCCTGGCCAAGAGCTACGGCATCGCTCCCAAGGACCTGATGCCCTGGCACTACCACGATCCGTTCTTCCAACGGACGCCGCTCGTGTACGAGTTGGACTTGGACCAGTACTACAAAGGACGGAAGATCGAGAATCTGGCCTGGGAGTTCTACGGCAGCATCGGCCTGTCCGTGAAGGATATCCTGGCCCATAGCGACCTGTACGACCGCGAGGGCAAGTATCCCCACGCGTTCAGTCACGATGTGGACCGTAAAGGCGATGTTCGCGTCCTGGCCAACTTGCAGGACACCGAGCGGTGGATGGAAACCCTCTTGCACGAATTGGGCCACGCGGTTTACGACAAGTACCACGACCCGAACGAGCCCTGGCTGCTCCGCGAGCCGGCGCACAGCTTCACGACCGAAGCCATCGCGATGTTCTTCGGCCGGCTCAGCCGCAACGCCGCCTGGATGCAGAAAATGTTGGACCTCTCGGATGAGGAGACGGCCAAGATCAAGCAGGTCAGCGACCGGTACCTGCAATTTCAGCAGATTCTTTTCGTCCGCTGGGCGCTGGTCATGTACAACTTCGAGAAAGCCCTCTACGCCAACCCGGACCAGAACTTGAATGTCCTGTGGTGGGACCTGGTGGAGAAGTACCAACTCCTCAAGCGGCCGCCGGGGCCGCCCGACGCGGGCTGGGCCTCCAAGCTGCACTTCACGACCGCCCCGTGCTACTACCACAACTACATGCTCGGCGAGCTGCTCGCCTCCCAACTGCACCATCACATCGTGCACAAGGTCCTGGGGCTTGAATCGGATGAAGGTCTCAGTTATGTTGGTGAGCAGCGCGTGGGACAATATCTGCGCGAAAACGTGTTCGGCCCCGGCGCCCGGTACACTTGGCAGGAGATGATCGTCCATGCCACGGGTGAGCCGCTGACGCCGCAGTATTTCGTCCAGCAATTCGTGCGGTGATATGTTCGCCAAAGAGACCTACATCGAAAGAAGAGAGCGACTCAGGGCCCGGGTCCAATCGGGCTTGGTTCTGCTGCTGGGTAACGACGAGTCGCCGATGAACTACGCCGCCAACGTCTACCCCTTCCGGCAGGACAGTACGTTCCTCTATTTCATCGGACTCGATCAGCCGGGTCTGGCGGCGGTCCTGGATCTCGATGAGGGGACGGAGTGCCTCTTCGGCGACGATCCGAGCCTCGATGACATCGTATGGACAGGGCCCCGGCCGCTGTTGCAGGACGTAAGCCGGGAAGTGGGTGTCAATCGGACGGCTCCCAGCAAGGAATTAGGGCAAGTCTTGAGCAAGGCGACCAGGCAGGGAAGGACCATCCATACTCTGCCGCAGTATCGGGCGGAGAATGTCCGACGAATTGCGGATTGTGGCCCCGGATCGAAGTCCGGGGTGACAACATTGCGGATTGCAGATTCGCAAGACGACATTCGTCCATCCGCAGATCTCATTCGGGCTGTCGTGGAGCAAAGGTCGATCAAGTCGGCGGAAGAGATGGAGCAGATCGAGATTGCTCTGGGCATCACCGCGCGGATGCAGATGGCGGCCATGAAGATGGCCAAGCACGGGGTGTTCGAGTACGAGGTGGCCGGGGCGATGGAAGGGATCATGGCCTCCAGCGGCGTGCGACCGGCTTTCCAGCCGATCGTCTCCGTCCACGGCGAGATCATGCACAATCCCTATTACGACAACCGGCTCAAGGCCGGCGACATCGTCGTCAACGATTCCGGGGCTGAGTCGCCGCTCCGCTATGCCAGCGACATCACACGGACAATACCCGTCGCAGGCAAATTCTCGCTGATACAGAGGGAAGTTTATTCCATCGTTCTCGATGCCCAGGAGAAAGCCATCGCCGCCGCGGCACCGGGCGTCGAGTGGCGTCAGGTCCACCGGCTGGCGGCCGTCGCCCTGATGGAGGGACTGAAAGAGCTCGGCCTGGTCAGGGGCGACCCGCAGGAGGCAGTCTCGGCGGGAGCACACACATTGTTCTTCCCGTGCGGCGTCGGCCACATGATGGGACTCGACGTGCACGACATGGAGCCGCTCGGCGAGGACTACGTCGGCTACACCGACACGATCCAGCGAAATCCCGCGTTCGGCTGGCGGTACTTGAGGCTGGCCAAGCCGGTCGAGCCGGGCTTCGTCATCACCGTTGAGCCGGGCATCTACTTCATGCCGGAGCTGATCGACCGCTGGAGGGCCGAGGGCAAGTACAATGCGTTCATCGACTACGCCCGACTCGAAGCCTACCGCCACTTCGGCGGCGTCCGGATCGAGGACGACATCCTGATCACGCCAGACGGCTGCCGCGTCTTGGGCCCGCACATCCCCAAAGCCGTCGCCGAAGTCGAGACGCTCGCCTCGGCGTAAGGCATCATGGGACCTATGGGACTCATAGGACAGATAGGACCTATGAACGGCGTGGACCCTCTCAGGAGTTCTGGCCGGTGAGCTTGTCCAGCACCTTGGTGTAATCACCTGCCGGTCGGAGTCCGACCAGGCGCTGGACTTCTTTGCCCTGGTTGAAGACCAGCACCGCGGGGATGCCCTGGATCCCATATCGCTCGGCGACCTTGGACAGTTGGTCCACGTTCACCTTAGCCACGACCGCGCGACCGTCGTATTGCTTGGCCAGCTTCTCGATCGTCGGCGCCAGCATCCGGCACGGCCCGCACCAGTCGGCGTAGAAATCCACCAACACTGGCTTGTTTGCCTTCAGAACCACGCTGTCGAACTCCGCAGCGGTCGCGATGTGCCGGGGCATACTTTGCTGACCACCGCCGGTGGTTGCGGCATTCGCCACACCCGCCTGTGACACGGGAGTGGGAACCACCGACCGAGACGATCCGGCCGAAAAGGCAAAGAGACCGCCGATCACTGCCCCGAGGAAGCCTCCGCGCCACGGATTAGCCGTGAGCGGGCACGCACCGGTCGTGCACTTTCCGAAATAGCCCATCAACGCTCCCAAACCGCCGCCAATCACTAATCCAACCACCAACTGAACGAACAGTATCTTTTGCATTTTCAGTCTCCCCATTTCGTTTTGCATCTTGTTGTCTCCAACACTCAAAGGACCGCCGCCAGCAACTCCAAAGCACGCTGAACCTGCTCAATGCTCGCCTGATCCAGGCCGGCACATACGCGGCTCTCGCAGGCTTCCATGCGGCTGCCGATCTGTTGCCTGACTTGCCTGCCCTTCGGGGTCATTGCGATCACGATCCCCCGGCGGTCCGTGGGACGGGCGAGTGCCGTGGCATAGCCATCGCTCACCAGCCTGTTCAGCACGCGGCTGCCACGCGAAGGCGACAGAGCCATCCGCTCGGCGAACTCACAGCCGGAGATCTCCTGCCCCTCGTCCAGGACGATCAAGGCATTGAACTCAGCTTGCGAAAGCCCGAGCTCATCCTGAATCCGTTCTTCGTTTCCCTGGCACTTGCGTTTGACCACCAGAATCAGCTCAAACAAACGTCCGCTCACGAACCACCTGCTCACGCATCGAAATATTTGTTATTAGCACTGTTTGCTAATAGCAATTATACGAAGTGACAGCTTTGCGGTTGGGGGAATTTGCCGATTTTGTGCATTCTCCACGACCAGAAGAGGACGCCCAATGCTGTAAACAGCGACGTGGCAAAGGCTTACATGATACTGGAGCGATTCAGAAGCCGGCCGACCTTGTCCAGAGCAGACAGGGTGAAAATGATGGGGTAAAGCTCTTCGAAGTACCAGAGCCTGGCGAAATACAGGCCGATGGGAGATGCCGGGGTGGATCGGCCCTGATCTGTGTTCCGCAGCAGCCACTGGGCCCCCCGACAGACTGCCTCCATTGCGGATTTCGGATGGTGCATTGCGGATTGAAGCTGGACCGTCGAGAGCGCCTCGATGGCCAGAGCCGTCTCTTCAATCGAGGACGCAACAGAGGCGGCCCCGCCCCATCCCCCATCGGTATTTCGCACCGACAAGAGGTACTCGACCGCCTGCTCGCACATGGAGCGAAGCGATTGCAGATTGAATCCGCAATCCGCAATCATGTCACCCCCGGCACGGACCGGGGGCCGAAATCCGCAATTGGACAGATGCGTCAAGGCCCGGCTTGTGCCGTAGATAGGGTTCTCCCGCTTGGGGGCTTGCTGGTTTCCAAACCATAGGGGGACCCACGAGCCGTCCGGCCGTTGCGCATTCTGCAGATACCGCAAGGCCCGCCCCACCGCTCTCTCCGTTCGATTCCGCAGAGACTCCGGCAATGCGTGCAGCCACGCGCCCATAGCTCCGACCGCATGGGCCGTAATGTCCGGCGAACTCTTGTCAAAGGGCAGCTTGGTCCAGCCTCGACAGAAGGTCGGAATACCGCCATCGCCGTTCTGAAGTCCCAAGAGCCAGTTGACCCCGGCAGACGCGGCATGGATGACGGCGGCCTGGGTCCCGCCAGACGACAGTTCATGCAACGCGAGGAGCGCCCCCGCCGTATCGTCCGCATCAGGCACAGCCCCGGGCCGATTCGACCACGCCCAGCCGCCTGGCTCCGCATGCGTGTAGGGATGTACCCCTCGCTGTTGGCAAGACAATAGCCACTCCAGCCACTGACTGCGGATTGCCAATTGCGGATTGCAGATTGAACTGGCCGCCGCTGATCCGCAATTCGACAAGGCACCGATTGACAGCGTCGTCACCCAGGTAGCAAGGTTCGTGTCAATGGGCCAGCTTCCGTCGTCTCGGATTGAGGCGACCAGAAACTCAACGCCCTTCCCAACGACTTTATGGTCCCTGTGCCCACTGGCGGCGAGGCTCATGACGACAAACGAGGTCAAGGGTGCTGCCTCCAGGAAGCCGCCATTTTCAGGTTGAAGCCCCGTCAGAACGTCAAGGCTCTTCGCTCGTGAGAGACTTCGCATTGCTCTGGTCACAGGATTGCGTGGTCGCAAATACGAGTAGCGAGTCTGGCCGATCGCGATCAAGGCCGGCAGCGCGTAGCTGACTACGGGCAGACGCAGCCATTTGTACAGGCGATGCGGCAGAACCGCCAGCTCGAAAGGCAGCGGCCGGACCAGGCACCAGGCCTGTTCGCCAATCCCCAACCGGCCCGCGAGCGCACCCATGGTCAGGATCGGCACCGAGAACGTGCGATCCCTGCCGTACTGCCGCTCGATGGCTTTCGCCAGAACCTGCGGCTCCAAGGCCCCGACCACTTGACGCAGCCATGATTCCGTCCGAGTCAAGGATTCGTGACAAGCCGGCGGGCATTCCGGGACGGCCAAGGCCGAGTAGCAGAGCATCGTCGTGCTGAGATTGCTGGGACTTTGGACGGTGTCGCCCCAGCCGCCGTCGGCGTTCTGGTTCCGGCAGAGCCAGTGCAATCCACGGTCGATCAAGGTCGCGTGCTTCTCGCGGTCCACGACGGCCAAGGCAAAGACCGCCGTGGCGGTGGACAGGGCGCTACTGGATAGTCTCCCCTCCCAATAGCCCTGCGGTCCTCTGGCGGCCAGCAGGCGATCGCGCAGCGTTGCGATGGTGGCTTGGAGACCGCGTTGGTCGATGGAGCAGGTCACGTCACGAGGCATCCCAAAGAGAGCAAACCATAGTACGTGTATTCGCAATCGATCATCTCGTCACCCCAGTGACCTCGGAATCCGCCCTGGGTGCTCCAGAGACTATCGAGGTAGTCCAGGTGTCTGTCTCTCCCGTCCTCGGCCAGTGCTCCGACGAGGGAAAGAGCGTACAGGGCCGTGGCGGTCGAGAGCAGATCGGGGATCGCCAAGTCCCCTGCCAACGAAATGGCGGTGAAACCGCCTCGCGGACCGGCACGACCCAGGAGCCAACGGACCGCCGCCTCGGGCACGGACCGCTTGAGGCAGTGAAGGACGCAGAGCGCCGCGGCCGTTGCTGGCGTGGCACTGACGGCCATCGCAGGCTCATTGGAGTAGCCGCCGTCGGGCATTTGCAGGGACCCAACGGACTCCGCCATAGCTTCAAGGTCGGGCAGATCCAAGCCCAAGTCCTGGCACGCCCCTAAAGCAAGGAAGCTCCCGTACACATTGCCTCGGACAGCACCGGCGGCGGTGTTGAAACCACCATCGTCCGATCTGTACACCCGCAGATGGCTTGCCATTTCTTTCCGCGTGGCGAGGGCATCTTGCCCTTGTACTTCGGGCGCTGTGGGTGTCTCGGATTCAGCGAGGCAAGGCCAAGATGGCCTCGCGACGCAAGGGCGGGACGCCCTCGCCACGCCAAGCGGGCTACCGGATTCGGCCATATTAGCGCAGCATCGAATCAAGCTCGTCAGATGCACAAAGTCGAGCGAGTCACCCGCGCCGAAGCTGCAAAGATAGCCGTTGATTCGCTCGCGTGGAAGATCGACGCCTACCGCCAGCAAGGCTTCCAGCCCGAAGACGGTGTAGTAGAGATCGCTATGCCCATCTCGCCCTTGAAAGCCGCCTTCCGGGGTAAGTTGCCGGCGGAAGAAATCCCTGACCATTTCCAGGGACTCGCCCAGAGCGTCACCCGCCCCGCTCACCCTCCGGCGCATGTCGTGTCGGATCGTCATATTTTGTGATTTCCCGAATTCCGTGGTGTTAGGGCACTTGCCTCACCTGTCATTTCTTCGGGCGGCTCGCCTCCGCCGGCCTGAAGCGCCACAATGATCTGGCGTGTTTCTTGTCGGAGAGTCGGCAAACGCCAGGCGAACACAATCGCTCCGGCGATGCACACGATGCCGCCGGCCGCCACGGTCGCCGGGGCGCCCAGACGGTGGGCAAACGCACCGGCCAGCAAGGACCCGAACGGCGCCATGCCCATGAACATCATTGAGTAGACCGCCATCACTCGTCCCCGCAACGAGTCCGGGACCAGCGACTGAATGAGCGTGTTCGATGAAGCCATCTCGACCATGACCGAGAATCCGACGGGCAGCAGCAGTGCCACCGAGAGCCCAAAGGAGCGGGATAGCGAGAACAGAATCAGGCTGAAACCAAAACCCGTGGCAGAGAGAGCAACCCAGTGGCCCAGGCCGTGGATACCCTTCTTGGCCGCCAGCGTCAAGGCGCCCGCCAAAGCCCCGACTCCAATCGCGCTCATCAGGATGCCGAGCCCTCGGGGACCGCCGTGCAGGATCTGGTCGGCAAAGATCGGCATAAGCACAGTGTACGGCATGCCCACGAGACTGACCAGCCCCAGCAATAGCAGCAGAGCCCGGATCGGCCGCGTCCGCTTGACGTAGCGAAATCCCTCGACAATGCTGGCCAACGCCGTGCCGGGAAGCGGGACACGCGTCCGGACCATCATGCTCATCATCAGGAGCCCCGCAATCACCGCCAGATAGCTCACCCCATTGGCGAAAAAGCACCAGCCCTCGCCAATCGCATCGACCACCAAACCGGCCACGGCCGGCCCGATCATGCGGGCGCCGTTGAACATCGTAGAGTTCAGCGCGATGGCATTGACCAGGTCTTCCCGGCCCACCATGTCCACCACGAACGCCTGCCGGGCCGGGATGTCAAACGCGTTGACCACCCCCAGGAGGGCGGCGAGCACAAAGACGTGCCACACTTGGACGCGACCCGAGAGCGTCAAGCCGGCCATGACAAAGGCCAGCAGCATCGCCAAGGTCTGGGTGGCGATGATGATGCGCCGGCGGCTGTAGCGGTCCGCCGTCGAGCCACCCAGCGGCGCCAACAGAAAGACCGGGATCTGATTCGAGAAGCCGACAACTCCCAGCAGCACCGCCGAGCCGGTCAGTTGATAGACCAGCCACGACTGCGCTACGGTCTGCATCCACGTGCCGATCAAAGAGATGAGTTGCCCACCGAAGAAGAGTTGGTAGTTCCGGTGGCGAAGGGCGCGCAGCACCGACGGCAATTCCCAACGTCGCGCCGGCTGTTGGCCTCCGAAGGCTCCTGTATCCTCACGCGCGCTTCGGCCCATGTCCCGCCCCGGGGTCGTCGCAGCAACCCATCACGTCGAAGTCGTTGAACATCTTGGCGATGACACGCCGCAGCAAGCCCTTGAGGTGGGCGTTCTTCAGAGCAATCAGGCTGCCAATGGCCTGTGACTTGTAGGTCTCCATCAGACGCCACGCCGAAGCCTCTGCTTCCGCCCGGAGGACGGAGGACGGAGGACGCAGGACGGCGCTACCCCCCTGCATCCGCTCCTGCGCCAAGGCGAGAAGGATGGAAGGCCGCTTGCCATTGAAGAGATCTTCCTGGTGCGGCGCGCGCAGGTCTTCCAGGTCGTCTCGAATCTGATAGGCGATGCCGAGGGATTCGCTGTACTGCCTGAGCACCTCATGCACCTGCTCGTCGCACCCGGCCAGAATCGCCCCGAGGCGCAGGGCCACCTCAAACGCCGGGGCCGTCTTCATACGAAAGATGTCCAGGGCTTGCCGGACGATCAATGACTTCGGGTCCCGTATCCAGGCCAGTTCATCTCCCTGGCCCAGGCACAAGCTGCGATGTCCCTGGGCCGCCACCTGCAGCAGCCTCACCTTCCGGGCATCGGACCCCTCCACCTCCGCCAAAAGCCGGTACCCTTCGCCGAGGAGGAAATCGCCTACATTCAGGGCAATCGCAGTCCCATACTCCGCGTGTAAAGTCCTTTCGCCGTAGCGGGAGGAATCGTCGTCTTCGATATCGTCGTGGATCAGCGATGCCTTGTGGAAACACTCGACGGCCACTGCCACTTTGCGAAGATGATCTTGCTCCAGATGGGTATCGTCGGCTCGGAAGGCCTCGTACGCACAGACCGCAAGGAAGGGCCGCCACCGCTTGCCCGCCTTGGCCATCCATGCCAGGGCGATCTGCTCCGTCCGGTTGGTAGTGACGCCGTCAGGCGTTTTTTGTGTCGAGGGCGTCCCGCCCTCGAATCGCGGGCAGGATGCCCGCGACACGCCCGAGGATACCCTTACCGGCACACCACGAACGAACAGAGATTCCAGTGATTCTCTGGAAAACCAGCCATCCACCTGCCGGCGTAAAGCATCGAGATCGAACCTGCGTGTCTGATCGTCCGCCGTCTGATAGAGGGCCTCCCAGACCCAGTCAAGGTCCACGCTCGTATTGGCGCAGCCGTCCCGCAGCAGTGGGATGGCAAGGCCGGGGACCGCCCCCGCCTCCATGTAAGGAAACACCTTTTCGAGCACGGACAGACAACTCGCCCCGACCACGCCCTCGATCCGGCCGGTCTCGATCAGGGACATGACGACGGGCGAACCTTCCGCGACCAGCACGGCGTAGCCCAGCCGCTCGGCCTGAGTCTTCAGATCGTCGATGACACACCGGCCGCAATGTTCGCAAAGCAGGCCGATCTCGTCGAACTGTGCCGGACACTCCTTGGCACTGCGCAGGCACTTGGGAAGCAGCAGCAGGCGTTTCTCATAAGGGATGGCCGCCACGGTCTCCCGCCAAGCCTCGTTGTTCACCAGAACCGCCGCGAAATCGAAGTACTTACGCTCCAGGCCCGCTTCGGCCAGCACCGCCTCCGTGTGGGTCCGCAGTTCCTCCATCGTCAGAGGCGGGACCAACCGCTCCCGCTCCCCATACGCACGGATCGCCTCCAGCAGCCTCTCGCGCGATTGCTTGCTCTGCGGAACGTTATCTTGGGGCGGCCTCGAAGGCTTGGCCGCGATTACACGGTCATCAGGCATACACTGTACGTCCCTCCATACGAAACTCGAAATTCGAGGCTCGACAACTCCGTCGAAGGCGGACGCCTGTTGCCCCGCGTCGTTCGGGAAATCCGAAATAAGCCCGAATGTTCGAAATTCTAAATTCAAAACGGGGCAGAGCTGTCATAACGTTTCGGTCATTGGTATTTTGGGTTTTGAATTTGTTTCGAGTTTCGAATTTCGTGCTTCGAGCTTCCGCGCCTCGCGGCTGAACGCTCGTCGCCAAGTGACGATCTCCCCTCGTCCCATCACCTGCATGATGGCCCGTTTCAGCCAGGGCACACCGCCGGCCCGCTGGTTGTCCCAGATCAGGCGCGGCACCATTTCGAAGTTGATCTCGTAGCACGTTCGATAGAGCTCCAGATGCGCGGGTGTCATATTCGCCAGACGGAAGCGCCGGCCCGCCGCAATGTCCTCGGCCGACACCGGCTCGTAGAACACCGGGAACACGACAGCACGCTTCTTTCTCAGGTCTTCTACCAAGTCCAGCGTTGCGGCTACGTCCGCCGGTGTCTCCCCCGGCAGACCGAGGATGAGACTGAACACGGGGAAGAACCCACAGCGATTCATGCGCTCCGCCGCCTCGCGGAGCATCTGCCCCCAGTCATCCGGGTTGAAGGGCGCGATCTTGCCCGGACTATTCGCGGCGACGAGCCGGCCGTTGGCGTTCTCCGCGCCCATGTTCACCCATAGATAGTCGCTCTTTCGCTCCCACGTCAAGAGCCGCCTGATTTCCTTGAGCTGCTCATCCGTCAGTTGCAGGACCGACGTCACGTTCGCGTGGTCGATCTGCATGAAGGACAAGCCCTGGATCTCTCTCATGCGGGACAACAGGCCGCGAAGCTTCTCAAAGTCGGGACGCGACCCACCGGCCCCGTACCGGAAGAAATCCTCGCTGCCGCTGACGACCGCCCGGCGACCGCCCGCGACGTTCGTCTCCAAATCCGCAAGAATCGTCTCCTCATCGAGATGCGCCATCTTCTGGCGGGCCATCGCGCAGAACTGGCAGCCCCGCCCGCAGCCCCGCGACAGCTCGACGATTCCGAGCATGGAAGGCCCCCGGATCGGTTGGATGCGAGCCACGCCAGTATCGCTCGTAGCATGGGCGTCCCGCCCATGAGTAGCACGGCCGTCCCGGCCGTGAGTCCCCTGGGCATCCTGTCCGTGGATGCCCCCGACGCTCATGGGCGGGACGCCCATGCTACTCACGGGCAAGATGCCCGTGCTACGGTTCAGCAAATCGGAGAACAGCTCCGGGCCGCAGGACTCGAAGTAGCCTTGGAAGACTAAGTCGATATCCACCTCGGGCATCTTGTCGCCATGAGCAAGCCATTGCCAGGCGCCGGCCCCGCCGACGACGATCTGAAAGTCATGTTTGCGCTTCAGGACTGTGAGCTGCTCCAGCGTCTGGCGGGTCCAGTGTTTCGAGTACAACTCCCCCTTCCAGAAGCTCGCCGTGGTGGTGTTGCTCATCCCGTTGCCCAGGGGATCGCTGGAGCTGAACGCGACGATCCGGGTCCACGGGCCGACCAAGTCCGGCAGCCGCTCCGGCGTCGTGCAAACGACATCTTCCGCCGTCAGGGACGTGTACTTCAACAGCGCCGACTCGACACGCCGCAATCCCAGCGGCGCCGCCTGCGCCCGTCCGAATCGGTCCGTGGGCATTGGCGGCGCCAGAAACCGGCGCATCAGCACCTCCGGCACGTGCGTCGTCTGCATCGTGGCGAACATGCCCTCGAACAGAATGCGATAGTCGGCACTGAGCGTCCGGTCGGCAACGAGGACGACAGCGGGTCGGAGGTGCGCATCAGTCATGGCGGTTCTGGTCCTCCCCGCCGTCACTCGGGCCGGCATCGGGTCTCGTCTGGTCCGGGCTCTTGCGCCCGGTGATTCGCTGAAGCTCTGCCGGCGAGAGCGACCGCAGCACATCGTCGGGAACCCCAAGCTCCCGCCGCAAGCCGTCCAGCGTCGGGCAGGATCGATCCGGGCCTTCCTCCTTCGGCGCGCCGGAGAACCGCTTTCGCCCGGCGCTGCGTTGGCGAATCCGGTCGTAGAGGTCGTTCAATTGCGGATTGGGGATTTCGGATTGCGGATTAGCGCCGCGACTCGAATCCACCATCATAGGGGCGACTTCGTCGCCGTTGATCGGGGCATCCGCGTACTTGGGGAAGATGATCGCCTTTTGCGGGCACATCCGGGCACAGGCGGGACAATTCGTTTTGCACCCGGCCGGATTTCGCACCTCGACCTTGCCCTCCGGCGACAACTGATAGACGCCAAACAGGCAGAAGTTCAGGCACTGCTTGCAGTTCTTGCACCGGTCGTAGTCAATAACCGGAAACCAGGGAACCCAGGTGGATTGATGATTGGCGATTGATGATTGATGATTTGAGGGAGCGGACGGCGCCGACCTGTCTTCAATCGTCAATAATCGATCATCCTTCATCAATTCCCGGAGGATCTCCTCCGGCGTTTGCGTCCTCATGTTGAAGAAGCGGACTCGCTCTGGTGGCAGCGAGACGCCGGCGGCGTGGAACAGCCAGCGCACGGCCCGGGGGAAACACGCCACGACGATCAGGCTGGGGGCCTGAGCCCATGTTGGCAGCCGGGGATCGTGACTGGCAACCAAGCCGCACAGGTCGTCAACCGCCTCCACTCGCACGCCGGCCCGTGACAGACCGGTCAGAATCTGCTCTCTGGAAGCCTGCGGAATAATTGCGTAGTGTGCGCAATTACAGAATACAAGGCACGGCCGCTGCGCGGTTCTGTCTGTTGTCATGGCATCATCCACAAAACCATCTGCGGGTCCCCCGAACGCGATGTGTCGCGTTTGGGAGCCCTGCGTATCGCGATGGCCGATTATACCCGATTCCGGCGCGGATTGTTCAACTCTTGGGGAGACTTAGCGATCGTCTGCCAGCTCGAACATGGCGAGGATGTGGTCGAGGGCATCATAGGGGGCGGTCCCGATGTTCACCGTGAAGGCGTCGCTGCTATTGGAGAGCGTGGACACATTGCCGGCGGCAAAAAGAAAGTTGCTGGCCTGTCGCTGGTGGCTGGTACGGGTCTTGACCTGGAACGCCGCCAACGACGGATGGGCCAGGAATTGCACGTCGGAGGCCAGGGCCGTGATGGGCTGCCCCTTGCTGTTGCGGCCCAGGTCGCTCAGTCGGATGTGAAACGCCTTGGGCGTCCCGGTCAACAAGGCCACCGAGGCGTGGCGATAATAGAAATCGCTCTGGGCCTGGCCCGAGCCCACCCGGGCCAATTGCTCTCTCGCCTCCGAGGGCTGGTCCGCCCCGGGGCAGAACAGGACCGTGGGCTGTTGGGCGAGATAGTGCTTCAGGAGCAACCCCAGCCCCACCGGCGCGCCATCCTCCAGGGACAGCAAACTGGTCACGTTGCCGATCACCGTGTAGAAATTCGAGCCCGTGACCGGCCGGCCCGCCGGCCCGAAGGGAACCGTGTCCTCGAAGTCCTGGGCATAAAGATGGACCGCGACACCTACCTGGTGGAGGTTCGAGGCACAGGCCGCCCGCCGCGCGTGGTTGCGGGCCTCCGACAGCGCCGGCGATAGAATCGCCAGCAGCAGAGCCATGATGGCGATCACGACGAGCAGCTCGATGAGACTGAAGCCACTCCCGGGAGTTCGAAGTTTGATTGTTGATCGTTGATTCATAAATCAGAAATCACAAATCAACCATGACACTCACTCCTTGGCCGTCGGCACGGGGTCCGGAGCCAGCCGCGACTCCGCGAGGCGGACCTCATCCAAGTCCCAGAATCCGCCGGCCTTGCCGGCCGCACGGATTGCTATCCCGATGGTCTTCCCGGCCCAGGCGTCGTTGGCCTGCACCACCGGCAAGTATACCGAGAAATCCTGCAATTGGGTCGAGGATAATCCTTTCGCTTCAACGGTCTGGTGCACGATGTCCACCGATCTGGCCTCGTCGCGATGGTAGAGCACTACCTCCAGGGTATCCACCGGCGCCGCTGCGGATGGCGGGAATCTGGCCGAGATACCTATCGCCGCCGTCAGCCGGTAGACACAGCCCACTCGGTAGGTGGCTGTAAGGTCCTGCTCCAGGCCATTGCCCTGCTGCGATCCTAAGAAGGCCAGTTGCCTGCCATCGGCGTTGGTCATGTGGTCCGCGTTGCCCGCGGGCGTGTTGGCGAACACGCCGGTGTTGGAACTGGCCACCAGGTCGAGATCGAGCTCCTTCCAGCCGTCCATAAAGGGTACGGCAGGAAAGCTATTGGGGTCTATCGCCGGGGTCTCGAAGGACGCATTCTCGATCACAATCGCTGTCGGCATCGACTCCACGAGGCGGACGTTGTCCAAATCCCAGAACCCGCCGGGCAGCCCGGCGGCCCGGATGGCCACGCCGATGGTCTTGCCGGCCCAGGCATCGCCCGGCCGCACCGTCGGCAGCAGCAACGAGTAGTCCTGCAATTGGGTCGAGGACTGTTCCTTCGCTTCGATAGCCAGACGCGCGATGTCCACCGGCTGGTTGCCGTCGAGATAGTAGAGTGCCAACTGAATGGTGTCCACCGGCGCCACGGCCGACGGCGGGAATCTCGCGGAGACACCCACACCCAGGGTCAGCCGGTACTCGCAGCCGACCCTGTAGACGGCCGTCAGGTCCTGCTCCAGCGCGTTGCCCTGTTGCGAGCCCAGGAACGCCAGTTGCTTGCCGTCGGCGTTGGTCATGTGGTCCGCGCTGCCCGCCGGAGTGTTGGCAAACACACCGGTGTTGGAGCTGACCGTAGCGTCGAGATCAAACTCCAACCATCCGTCCACAAGGGGTACCGCGGGAAAGCCACCGGGATCGATCGCCGGGGCTTCAAAGGAAGCATTGCCAATCGGAATCGATAGCGACGCAAGAGGAGCAGCCGCGCAAAGCGGCAGTTGCAGGAACACATTCAGGCAAACGACAAAACGCAACATCTTCTCCTCCTTCCGAAACCACAACACGAGGCGTATGCTACTACAACGGTAGCATTATATTGATCCACAGGTAGTAGGACAATCGGGCTTCGACCAGACACGCAGGCTGTCCTCCTTGCCCAAGCGTTGGGTGCGGCGAGAATCAAGCTTGCGGGTCCGGGCACCCCGGAGGCGGAAGACTACTTGATGTCGTAGCAGAGCAGTACATCCTGGTCGCGCAAGTACAGTTTGCCGTTGGCAATGACCGGGTGCGTCCAGGCCGGCTGCTTGCTGCGGTCGGGCTGGTCGAAGCGGCCCCGCTCGACATATTGCTTGGCGTTCGGCTCGAGCAGGAGCATAGTGCCGGTCTCGCTGCGATAGTAAAGTCGGCCATCCGCCAGCGCCAGCGAGCCTTTCGGCGCCTTGCTGTCGCGCCCATCCCACAGGACATTGCCGGTCTGGAAGTCGAGACAAACGAGGGAACCACCCTCATTGCCACCGTTGGCGCCATAGAGGCAGCCGTCCAAGACGATCATCCCGCCGTGGTGGTTTTGCATCTTCTTGGTGAAATAGACTTCCTCGGCCTTGATGCCGCCGCTCGCATCCTTGCTCAGCTTCACCAACCCACCGCCCGCACCATAGGCCGAGGCGGCGAACACCAAGCCATCGTGATAGAGCGGCGTGGAACAGATAATGCCGTTGCCGTTGGCGGCTCGGTTATACCGCCAGAGGAACTTGCCGTCGGACGCCGCGACTCCGACGAGCGCCTTCTGGGTGAACTGCACGTACTGGCGCTGACCGTCGAAGTCGATGGCGATGGCCGAGGTGTAGGCGGCTTTAGGACCGTCGGGCACCTGGCTCTTCCAGATTGTCTTGCCGGTCAACTTGTCGAGGGCCACCAGCGTCGCGTCCTGGCCGCCGGGGGTGTAGATGACCTTATCCCCATCCACGAGCGGCGATTCGCGGTAACTCCAGGGCGGCACGGTCCCGCCGAAATCGCGCGTCAGGCTGAGTTGCCAGAGGATCTTGCCGTCTTGAACCTGCAGGCAAGCCACTGCGCCGCCCATGCCCTCGACGTAGAGCCGTTCCCCATCGACCGTCGGCGTGCATCCCGGACCCTCCTTTCCTTGCGGCCACCCCGGCTGTTTGAAAGCCGGCCCCAGGCACGTGGCCCAGAGCTCCTTGCCATCCGTCTCGGACAGGGCCCAAACGACTTCGTCCTCGCCCCGATGACTCATGCCGAAGATCCGGCCCGCGGCAAGGGAGGGACCGCTATAGCCGCCGCCAAGTCCCTTGATCTTCCAGGCGAGCGACGGACCTTCTTTCGGCCATTCCTTGAGCAGGCCGGTATCCGCGGACTTGCCGTCCCGGTTCGGTCCGCGCCATTGCGGCCAGTCCGCCGCCCGGGCGCCGGTAGTGAGCAAACCACAGCAGCCGGCGATAGCCAACGCCAGCCAACGAAAGGATCGATTCGACGATGTTCTCATAAGACTCCTCTGCATTCTCTTTTTTGGTTATCGTGGCAGGTCTATCTGCCTGCCTTTCCCCGCGGAGTATGGACCAAGTCTGCAATTAAATAACCCGGTTATCGGAAAATGGACCGGACCCCTTCAGTCCCCCAGTGCCTGTTTCACCTGGCCGTAGATACTCTTGGCGCCATCTCAGCGATCTCTTTCATACAGAACCTGCCCTCGCGTCATCACCTCCCGGGCGAACATGCTATCCAGTCGAACAAACGCCTGATGCATCGGTCGGGTATGGACGATCAGGTCGATCGGGACAGTCTTGTTGATCTCCCGCAGCCGGGAAGATATCTTCAGGTGCGTTCGCATCGTCTCTTCATAGTTGGCGGGCAGGAAGTCGTCCTGCGTCACGACGTAGCTGTCTTCCGTCGGCTGGCCCCAGGCCCAGGACCCGAAGAGGATCACTTTCTCCGGACGCAACGGTGCCAGCGCGTCTTTGGTCCGCGTTTCCAACTCGTCGGAAAGCTTGATCGTGTTGGCAGCCATGCCGGTATTCTATCGACGCCGGGCCTCCCGCGCCAAGGGGTATCTCCCGGGTGGAAGGGAGAGAATCAAAGCGGTGCACCACGAGGCTGGACCACGCCCACGAGCCGGCCTCCGCTGCTGGCGGCTGCGCGTGGAATCCCCGCGAAAAGCTCCCGCGACCGTCCCTTCGACCGGCTCAGAGCCTGTCCTGAACGGTGCGAAGGAACAGGCTTGACGGCGGCTTGCTCATAGAGGTCCCCGGGATTCCGTCCGAAATGTGAAAGTGAATGCCTGACCCCTGTCCCTCCCCGGCTGTCACAGTTACTCTAACCTTCATCTCTTGCTCCGTTCAAGAATCATCGCACGTGCGGCCAAACCGGAACTTGCGCGACCATATGACTATGAAGTGATGTCACAGTTGTATGCTCGGAGTACACTATGCTCTATTCTACTTCTGCTCCTAAATACAGAACCGATGAGTCATCAATAGCGGCCTTCTTATCGAAGTCATTCAGCGACTTTAACACACTTCAACCGGCTCTGGTCTCGGATCAGGAGCTTGCCATCGGAAAGTGCCAACGGTGCCCAGTTCTGGGTGGAACCCCCAACTCTCGAAGCCAAAGGATCATTTTCTGATCCGGTTCCTCCTTCTGCAAGCACCTCTGCTGATGCCAGTGCCTTGAATCCAGAGGGATCAGGCGCTACGAGATACAGAGTCTTCCTACCGTCCGTAGCCAGAATCAGGCCGTCGGCCAGAATCATACTGCCTTTGTTGAAATCAGGGGAACGTCCTGTTTTCCACATGATCTTGCCATCCATGCTCATACACACCAGGCCGTCACGCCGGTCGTTGGTTCCGTTCTGAGCATAGAAATAACCGTTATGTAGTATCGGGGGCTTTGTCTGATCGCCGAATTCTACGGTTCTGAGAAGTTCTGTGGTGCCGTAGCTGCCGTCTGGCTTCTTCTCGACCTTTATCATAACGGCACCGAGTTCATATCCGCCTACCACGAGTACTTTGTTGTCACCGGCATCGACGGCACTCGGCACCGAAATGTGGCACTGCCACTTATCATATTTCCAGAGGATCTTTCCCGTAAGGGGTTCTATTCCAACCACATTACCCAAAGCATTTGCCAGTTCTGGATGTCCGAAACGATTAGTAGATGAGGTAACCATTACCACATGGTCTTTTCCGTCTATCTTTACGACTGCCGGACTGACATATGTTTCATTTCCAAGATTGGGCGTCTTCCAGACAATATTGCCCGTAAGCCTGTCATAAGCAACCACACCAGCTTCAGGAGCCTGGGATGCTACGATAAGCAGATCACCGTAAATAAGAGGGCACTGAGTAATGGCCCATATCGGAATTCGACCGCCGCCGAAATCCTTCCAGACGTTCTTATTCCAGACGGGCTTGTGTGTGTCTACGTTGATGCAATAGAGATCGCCATAGGGACCGCACGAATAGACATGATTGCCGTCCAGGATCGGCACACTTCGCGAACCGGGAAACATAACACGTCCGGGAGCGTCATAGGCAAAACTCCAGAGCTCCTTGCCACTGGAGAGGTCCAAACACCGCAGCTTATCGCCTACCTTGTCATCCCTGTCGAGCAAGTACACCTTGCCGTCCTTGATGACAGGGCCACCATAGCCTATGCCAACCGCAACAGTCCATAGCACCTCCGGCCCCTTCTGGGGCCAGGAGCGCAGAAGCCCTTTCTCCGGGGACGTTGAGTTTCTGGCCGGTCCAAGGTATTGCGGCCAGTCCGCCGCCCAGGCGCTGGTCGTGAACAGACAGCAGCAGCCGGCGATAGCCAATGCCAGCCAACGACAGCGGTGATTCGTCGATGTTCTCATAGGACTCCTCTGTATTCTTACTTGGGGGTTACCGTGGCAAATCTACCTGCCTTTACCCCTCCCAAGTATGGATGAAGACTGCGATTGGATCAATGCCTGAACCTACGAATGTCTTGCCTAATCCTACGTCGCGAGGTATGATCGCGATATGAAAACCCCGGCAGAAAACCGACTCGTGGCGCTCCTGGGTGCGCTGGCCACCCGCGAAGGGCCCAATCCCACCTCGCTGTCAGGCGTCAAGCTCTATCGCATCTCGCAGCCTTTGCCGAGGCATGCCGCCGTGTATGAGCCCTGGATTATCATCATTGCCCAGGGTTCGAAGCGTGTCCATTTCGGTGGGGACGTTTACATCTTGAGAGTACCGAGTTCCAAGCTACTCTGATCTCTCCTGTTTAGCAATCTGCATTCTGAGTTTCGAGTGTTCGATGCCGAGGTTGATCCATTGTTCGACCAAGCAGGTGAACTGCTTGTAGTTT
>Ga0315280_10001030_pt1 | contig 49722 bp, 58 predicted proteins | sample YL17G06_40_MG_FD_203697 | JGI IMG/M metagenome (GOLD analysis project Ga0315280, IMG submission 203697) | Sediment microbial communities from Yellowstone Lake, YNP, Wyoming, USA - YL17G06_40 | ecosystem: Environmental > Aquatic > Freshwater > Lake > Sediment | place: USA: Wyoming | collected... | reverse complement strand
CCTTCATTGAAGGTAAGTGGGTTCAAGCTTTTCCATACTTTGGGGCAGAACGGCGAGGCGCTCCAGTTAAGGCCTTTGCAAGGATAAGCGACGAACCCATACTTGTGCACAGCCAAGTTTACACCCCCAATTATGTAATAGTGCTTGATCATGCGATTTATAAGGTTGTAGACGTAACCGAGGGTTTGAAAAAAGATGGAATAATTATTATAAATACAACGAAGAGGCCTGAAGAAATAGGGTTGAAAGGTTGGCGGATCGCAACTGTTGATGCAACTGGAATAGCCCTTGAACTAAACTTGCTTGTTGCCGGATTACCCGTTGTTAACACTGCCATTGTAGGAGCATTTGCCAAAGCAACGGGTGAAGTTAAGTTGGCAAGCGTCTTAAAAGCCATAAAAGAAACATGGACGGGCGGTGCCGGTGAGAAAAACGCAAAGGCAGCAGAACTAGCCTATGAACGTTTAATAAGAGGATGGTGAAATTAAATGAGTTCTATTCCTAAGACTCGTAAAGAAATGCCCCTTACGCCAATATCGTATCCAACAGTTGGTAGCATGGGTAAAACAGGGTCTTGGAGGACTTTCCGCCCAGAGGTTGACTATTCTAAATGCACACGATGTATGCTTTGCTGGGTTTATTGTCCAGACGCAGCTATAACACGTCAAGAAGACGACTCTCCAAAAATAGATTATGATTACTGTAAGGGCTGCGGAATATGTGCTAACGAGTGTCCCGTTAAAGCAATAGCAATGCATCGGGAGGAAGAATGAATGGCGCAGATGATTATTGATACTGCAAATCACATTGCAGGATACGCCGCGAAAGCAGCAAGAGTTAAGGTTGTTGCGGCATACCCCATAACTCCTCAGACAACAATAGTTGAAAAGATAGCTGAATTTGTTGAAAGCGGAAAGATGGACATTGAATACATTCGTGTGGAATCCGAACATAGCGCCATGGTAGCATGTATAGGCGCCGCTGCAGCTGGAGTTAGAACTTTCACGGCAACTTCCTCCCATGGATTAGCTCTTATGCATGAAGCTTTGCATTGGGCTTCAGGTTCACGTTTGCCGATTGTAATGGCTGTTGTTAATCGTGCTATGGGCGCTCCTTGGAGTATATGGCCAGACTTCAGCGATTCTCTTTCTCAACGGGACACGGGATGGATGCAGTTTTACTGTGCTGACAACCAGGAGGTTTTTGACACCATAATTCAAGCCTACAAGCTTTGCGAAGATGAGCGAGTCTTTTTGCCAGCCATGGTTTGCCTCGAAGGCTTTATTCTATCACATACCTATATGCCCGTGAAAATCCCTGAACAAAAGAAAGTTGACGACTTTCTGCCACCATATAAATCTGGATGGATTTTAGACACTAACAGTCCTTTCTCCCATTCAAATCTTGTTTCGCCGGAGTGGTATATGGAGTTTCGTTATATGATCCAAGAAGCCATGGAAAATGCAAAACGCCTCATCCCAGTAATTGATAAAAAATATGGCGAAACCTTCGGTTTCAAACACGGCGGACTAGTTGAGAAGTACAAGTGTGAAGATACAGACTTGATACTCCTCACCATGGGAACCATGGGTAGCGAAGCAAAAATAGCGGTGGAGAACATGCGCAAAGATGGGCTAAAAGTTGGATCCGCAAGAGTTCGAGTTTTCCGTCCATTTCCAACAGAAGAAATCGTAAAACTTGCAGAGCAGGCGCAGATGTTTACAGCCATAGACCGCCATATATCATTTGGAATGGAGGGGTTTCTCGCCACAGAAATAAAGGCATCCCTATTGAATCAAAAAGACCCGCCTTTAGTTGCAGGGTTCATTGCTGGCTTAGGGGGAAGAGATGTAACCTCTGAGACAATTGAAAAAATCGCTAAAAAATCGCTAAAATGGATGCGTGGTGGCAAGGTGGAAAGAGAAACTGAATGGGTTGATTTGAGGGAGTGAAATTAATGGTAACAATAAAAGAACTTCCAAAAGAAGAATATTTACTTAAGGGTCATGCCGCGTGTGCTGGCTGTGGTTCTGCCATTTCACTTCGCTTGCTTTTCAAAGCATTGGGAAACAAAATTGTCTTGATCGTTCCCGCTTGCTGCACAACAGTAATTCAAGGGCCTTATCCCTACACTTCTTTTGAAGTTCCGCTCCAAAACATATTATTCGAATCAACCGCTGCCGCAGCGTCAGGGATTGTCGCCGCTCTGCGTCAAAGAAATCTTAAAGGCATAACGGTTGTCGGTTGGGCCGGAGATGGTGGAACCGTTGACATTGGAATTCAAGCATTGTCTGGGGCGGCTGAGAGGGAAACAGACTTCATCTATATTTGCTACGATAACGAAGCTTATGGCAATACGGGAATGCAGCGGAGTGGGGCAACACCTTACGGTGCATGGACTACGACAACGCCTTCTGGGAAGAGGGAGCGGAAAAAAGATATGCCTTTAATTATGGCTGCCCATCGAACACCCTATGTTACAACAGCCTGTCCATCCTACCCCATAGATTTGGTAAACAAGCTTAGAAAGGCTAAGGAGATTAAAGGTACAAAGTACATTCACATTTTAGCGCCATGCCCAACAGGATGGCGCTATGATACAAGCAAAACCATTGAATTGGGAAGACTTGCCGTTCAAACGGGTTTATGGGCTCTCTTCGAAATTGAGTATGGAAAGTTTAAACTTAATCCTCCTAGCGACAGGTTGATTGATAAGGCTAAACGTAAACCAGTTAAGGAATATTTGACTTTGCAGGGTAGATTCCGCAGTTTAACTGAGGAGGATGCTGAAAGAATTCAGAAATGGGTGGATGAGGACTGGGATAAATATCGTAAACTAGCGTCAAATAGTACGTCTGATTTTGCACCGTACTGAAAAATATAAGAAGCTCAAAGTTTATGATATAGTCTGCTTTGTGTTGCCATCCACTTTTAATCAGTATATGCAGGAGGCAAAACATGACAGAGGAGAAACGGAAGAAGCAAACTGCAGAAAAACCAGCAAAAGTCACATGGACCACGCAAGCCGACGAGAACATTGTGCTTATCGGCAAAAAACCAGTGATGAACTACGTGGTTGCCCTCATGACCTTCTTTAATTCTGACGCCAAAAAAGTTGTTGCCAAGGCCAGAGGGCGAGCAATATGCAGAGCAGTAGACACCATTGAATTACTGAGAAGGGCTTTCATGAAGGATTTGCAGCTGGAAGGCATAGCCATTCGCACTGAGGAAGTCACGAGGGAGGAAAGCCGAGAGTCAAACGTTTCAGCGATTGAGCTTACGTTAGCTAAACCCTGAGATGCTTCTCTTTCGTGAAAATGTGGAACAGCGTGCTAATAGACTATTCCGTGCCATAAATCTCATCCTGCTTTTCGTGGAAAACTTTAGATAATTATAAAAGCCATCCTGTGCCAGATGTTACTTTCCACAGGTGATTTGAAATGGCTACCTATCCGAAAATAGTTGTCTCACCGCCTGGACCTAAGGCAAGAGAGATGGTCAAGAGAGACGAGAGTTTAGTTTCGCCTTCCTATGCGCGGTTTTATCCACTGGTCATCGATTCTGGCAAGGGGTGCATTGTGAAGGATGTTGATGGAAACGAGTTCATAGACTTCAATTCTGGTTTGGTGTGCCTGAACGTTGGTCACAGCCATCCTAAGGTGGTTGCAGCCATAAAGAAGCAGTGCGACCGTTTCTTGCATTACTCAAACACGGATTTCTATTATGATGAGGTCATCGATCTAGCAGGGAAGCTTGCGGAAATCACGCCCGGAGACTTCAAGAAGAAGGTCTATTTCGGCAACAGCGGCGCTGAAGCAATAGAGGCGGCGGTCAAGCTTGCAAAATGGCACAGCCGCAGACAACTGTTCATCGCCTTCATAAGCGCTTTCCATGGCCGCACAATCGGAGCCCTGTCTTTCACCGCCAGCAAACCCACACAGCGGCGATATTTCTTCCCGCTGATGCCAGGCGTAACCCATGTGCCCTATCCGCATTGTTACCGCTGCCCGTTCAAACTGGCATATCCTGAATGCCACTACTGGTGCGTGGATTTCATAGACGAGTACGTCCTGCAAAAGTATGTGCCTCCTGAAGACACTGCCGCAATCCTCTATGAGCCCATACAAGGCGAAGGCGGATACGTCGTTCCACCGCCGGAATATCCGAAGCGCCTGAAGAAGCTTGCCGACAAATACGGTTTACTGTTCATAGACGACGAAGTGCAAGCTGGCATGGGAAGAACAGGAAAATGGTTTGCCATTGAACACTGGGACGTTGAACCAGACATCATATGCAGCGCCAAGGGACTGGCGTCTGGAATGCCACTAGGCGCAATAGTCGCTAATGCAAAAGTCATGGACTGGGCTGGCGGGTCACATGCCAGCACGTTTGGCGGCAACCCATTGTCATGTGCGGCTGCACTAGCGGTCATAGATACCATAAAGGAGGAGAAGCTTCTCGAAAACGCAGCCAAGCAAGGTGCTTACATAATGAAGAGGCTTGAAGAGCTGAAAGCGCGAAGCGAAATCGTTGGAGACGTGAGAGGCAAAGGCCTGATGATTGGTCTCGAAATCGTAGAGGACAAGAAGAGCAAGAAACCCGCGCCTGAGAAGGTCAAGGAGATCATGATGCGTTCTTGGAAGCGCGGAGTTGCGGTCATTACATGTGGAACCTCGACAATCAGAATCGCGCCGCCCCTTGTAATCACTCGAGAACTCGTGGATTCAGCTTTAGACATAATCGAGGACACTGTGAAAGAAGTCGAGAAAGAAGTGTAGGCATCGCCGTGCGTTCGCATGGAAATCAGAAGGCTGACAATAGACAACTATGAAAAGATGGCCGAGCTTTGGTCAAAGGCTAGACTGCCCTTTAGACCGAAAGGGCGGGACAGCAGAGAGGCAATGGCAGCGGAAATGAAGGCAAACCCAGAATTTTTTCTCGGAGCCTTCGAGGATGACCGACTCGTTGGGCTAGTAGTCGTAAGCTGCGATCTTCGGAAAGGATGGCTAAACCGCTTGGCTGTTGACCCTGACCACCGACATCGCGGCGTCGCCAAAAACCTAATTGCTGAAGCTGAGGAAACTCTCCGAAAGCGGGGAATCAGAATCTTCTGCGCACTAATCGAAGAATACAACGATGCGTCAAAGGAGCTTTTCAAGAGATGCGGTTATGTTGAACATCGTGACATAATCTACTCCAGCAAACGTGAAAGCGATGAGGTCTAACAATGTTTTCTTCCTACAAGCAAGAAATGCTCTGCGCTTCCGACAACTGACGGATGCGTGCAAATCTTCAAGAGCACGTTAATCCACATCTTCCATCTTTCCTGATCCTTGTATAGTCTGTTCGTTTCCTTTTTATGATGGGAAGACAGCCCTTCCAGCCCTGCCATCTCTAATACTTGAGCGCCTCGTGTTTCTAAGAGCTCCTGTAGTTCTTCAGGTAGAAACCAGTGCGCGGGGGTGAAGCCTTCTCCGTTCAAGCCTGGAATATAGTCGCCTGTTTCGAGGTGGGTTTCTGCATACTTCATTCATGCGGAAACTCCACAACTATGCTTTCCAGTAGTCCGATGCGGCTGATTACTGAGACAAAAATCGGTGCGCCTTTCTTTGCGGCTCGCGCAAGCTCGGAGGCGGCTTTCACTCTTTGCTTAACATTGAGCAAGTGGTTCAAAGGTCCTCCCAAACACAATACCGCATCGAATGTCTGGTCGCCAAACATGGACAAATCGTCAATGGAGCCTTCTAGGAGCTGTTTGACACGCGTTTGAACTTTCGCTCTCTTGATTTCTCTTTTTGCGATTTTCAGCATTTCCGGAACAAGGTCTAACAAGACAACGTCGTAGCTGCTTCTGGCAAGTTCGATGGTGTATCTGCCTGGTCATCGCCCGCATCCAAGATTAGACCCTTCTTCGGCAGATGCTTCTCCAGAAAATGCATCGTGGTGATGAACTCGATTTGGTGGTACGGGTTCCGTCGCAACCGTCTCCATTCGTGGCGAGCAGTTTCTGTGAACCACTTCTTGACGACTTCTCTGGTCTGTTTTTCGTTCACGCCCATTTTTTCACGTCAAACATAGTTCATAGCTTCTGTTACTTGTCTTATACGTTTGGAAATCTCTAGTGGTCCAGTTGATTCCTTCGTAGCGGCTTTCTTTTCAGCGCCGTGCCACATATGTCGCACGTTTTTGACTTGTAGTTTGCCGGAAATTTTTTGTGGCATGCGGGGCAGTATCTAATCCATGACAAGCGGAAGCGGATGCCAAATGTGGCTAAAGACGTGAATTCTATTGCCATTTGGTTTGCAACGTTCTGTATCGAATAGTCGTCTGTGACAATCAGAGGAGAACAACCCTGTGTCTTGAGCTCTAGGGCCAATGCCAAAACTTGAAGGTCTGCGTCTGACAAGAAGAAAGCATCCCCCACCGTGGTTGCCGATGCTTTAACCTGTTCCAAAAAGGCCTTGTCGGGCGATTTCATTTTGAGCTTTCCACTGTCGATCGCTGTTTTGAATCTGATCCAGGACATCGAGTTTTCTGACATCTCCTCTTTGACCATTGGAGCCGCGTATTCTTCTCCGCCTACTGAAAAAGGGTCAAACCCCGCCACGAATGCAGAAGTATCTAATACAATGACTCTTTTCCTTGTTTTATCAGCTGGTTCTGTCATCCAGTTCCCTTGAAAAGAAGCCTGCTTCCCAAGCGTTGATAGAAATTCGCTCTGAACCTTATGAAAGATGTCTCATACTTTGAACGTGTAACCGTCAGACTAGGAAGTTTGGAGCGTATGAGTTGCTTGTGGCGACCATCAATCAGTATGAGCATTCTTCTCGGTCGTTCAGCTTCGATTGTAATCTTTGAGTCTGCTGGAAAAACAATGGGGCGAATAGGACTCAGGGGGCATATCGGCGTCAGCACAAAAGCATCCACGCTCGGGTCTAGTACTGGGCCGCCTGCTGAGAGCGAATATCCCGTGGAGCCAGTTTGTGTGGATATCATTAATCCGTCTGCTTCACAGTCTAGGATTGGGACTTTGTCTTTCAGGATTCGGGTGTAGAGCAGTTTTGCGGGATCATCGGGGAAGATAACAACGTCGTTCAGGGCATCTGGCAGCTTTATGCTGTCTGCGGTTGCCGCGAGCTTCATGCACTTCTGGATTCTGAACTCGCCTTTGAGGCACCTGTCCACTGCAGCCAAGGCTTCCTTTGGTTCCACTTCGGTCAGAAAACCTCGAACGCCCATGTTTATGGCAAGTATAGGCGGTTCAGGCTTCCCGAGCGAAATGCATGTTCTCAGGATCGTGCCGTCCCCGCCGATTGTGATTACGAGGTCGGTCTTCATTCGCTTCAGCTGAGCGAACTCCACTTCAGCCTTCAGCTTGCCCTTCAGTGTGTCTTCAGCAAATACTTCGACCCCTTTTGTTCGCACGTGTTTGCCTAGTTCTTCGGCAAGTTCCAAAGCTGCTTTCTTGTCATAACGGGCGACTAGACCGACACTTTTGAGCAGAGTTTTCACCGTTCAGCTATTAGCAGCGCGTTAATCTATAAAGATGTCGAAAAAGGCGCCGCCTTCACCGAGAGAGCGTATGCGCTGCGGGACTGGTCTGGTAAGGTTTCAGTTTTCTGAGCATCTAAATCTATATATGGGTGTTGTTCAAGATTGCTGTGAACAGAAACCGCTGTAGGTTGGTGAAGCTATGAGCAAACCCGTTGATGTTGGAAGCTTGCGCGTGGGCGGATACATGATTATTGACGGTGAACCCTGCCACATACTTGACATAACCAAGTCGAAACCTGGGAAGCACGGTTCAGCAAAGGCTAGGATTGTGGCCATCGGCGTCTTTGACAATATGAAGAGGCAGTTTGTGAAGCCGGTTGCTTTGAATGCTGAGGTGCCGATTATTGACAAGAGGATGGGCCAGGTTTTTGCCGTTAATCCCACTGGCATTCAGATTATGGACTTGGAGACCTACGAGTATTCAGATGCTCCTTATCCTGAAGATGCCGAGCTTAAGGCGAAGCTTGTTGCGGGCGTTGAGATTGAATACTGGAAGATAATGGGCAGAATGAAAATTATCAGAAGCAAGTAGGATGAAAGAAGTTCCATCCTAGCCGTTTTTCATGTACTTTGGGCGATGCTTTTGTATACGGCCACGCTGAAAGACGGAAGGGTTGTCCTCATAAGGGAATTCAGGATGGAAGACAAAGAGAAGCTTTTTCAGATGTATGAATCGCTTTCCGCCGAGGCCGTGCGTTGGGGGATGCCTCCTTACACTAGGGACAGGATTGAGAAGTGGTGGCTGAGTAATCTGCAGAATCTGATTCCTATTGTAGCTTTGCATGGTGACAGAATCGTTGGGCACGCTCAGATTTTCACGCTTGCTCACGCTCGCAGGAAGGGGACGGCTGACTTGGCGATGTATCTTCACCAAGACTTCCACAATGTTGGATTGGGTGCGGCTATGCTTCCCAAGCTTTTAGAGCTTGCACGTAGGGAAGGGCTGCACAGGGTAGGTTTGACTGTTGTAGCCGAGAACGCGCGGGCAGTTCGTCTTTATGAGAAGTTTGGGTTCAAGGTTGAAGGCGTTTTGAAGGATGCTTACTTTGGGGAAGATGGAAAATATCATGATGAGTTAGCTATGGCATTGATACTCGAATGATGCGTTTAGCTCCACCAGTCCCACCCGAGTGCCCTGAAACCAACATAAAGAACTAAGAGGATTGCTCCCCAGCTCAGTGCGATTCCCGCGATTTCCAGTATTAGGTTGTCTTTGAGGTAAGTGTAGCTTGCCCATGCGCTCAGTGAGCACAAGCCTATGAGTATGAAGATGAATATTGCTATTCGGATGGCTCGTTCACCAGGCATCTAGTTCTTTCGCCTTGTCTGATTGTCTACGTTATGTTTATGTTAAAAAACTTTCCATACAAGGTTTATCTCGGCGGGTGCGTATAGGTCGTTTTTGGAGCCGATGATGCAAGAAGAGCCGTCTGAAACGTGACGAATATCATTAAGGGCTGAGGCTTCAACATCAAACAACAAAACAGATTATGAATGCCAACGCTCTCGCCTAATCAAGCCAGAATGCCTGCTAGAAGTCTAACCCAAGATTCAATCTATATATAAGGGAGACTAGGCATCTCAGAGCAGACTAGAGCCACTCAATGTTAGCGGTCTGGACCAAATGGCTCATCCGACCTACTGTCTTCAGTGTCGTCGTTTGCGTGGTATGTGGATTTCCAGCATTCCCTTCTTGAACTTGGTTTTCATCTTGTTCATCTGCACAGGCACGGGAACGCGCATGTGGCAATGAAACTTTTGGAACTCACCTTTGTGGTGGGTTATGCCCAACTCCTTGAAGGTCATCTTCCGCTTCATCTGAGCCGAAATCTCAAGAGTGCTTTCGTCTAGCGCCTTGACTTTCAAGGAGCTCTCCTTCGTTAGAGGCAAGTCCACGGTCACAACCACCTCAGTCGGCAAAACCCTCATGTTCTTCAACGGCTCCATCGTACTGGCCTTCAAATTCCAGCTAGGGCCCTCCACAAACGACTCTCTCCACCTGTCAAGCTCCCGCTCCATATCATCAAAATATTCGTCAAAAATGTCTATGAACGAACGCCTTTTCCTTTCAATCGCCATACCCGCCAACCTCCCTACGACACGTACATCGGAATGTCGTATTCCTGTCCCTTCTTCATGTTCGACATCTCCTGCTGCGTCCGCTTCATCACGTCCCTCGCCTTCAAGCGGATCTCCTCACCCTTCTCTAAAAGCTTCGCAACATCAACCTTCACTCCAGTGATTCCAGCCAGCCCCTTCAAAACCTCCGCAGCGGCCTCTGGATCAGGATAGTTATAGAAACACTGCGCAAGCAAAGTCACGGCAGGCACACTCAACTGCGAACACCGCTGCAGCATGATAGCCTGAGGACCAACCATGTACCCCTCACTCAATATCTCCACGCCTCTGTCTTTGATAATCTTCAGCATTTCAGGACTTGAACCGGCAGCAAACACCTTCAACTCCTTAGCATCTTGCCTCTCTTCAAGAGGGATACCGCTCAACGAAACCATCATCTTAACATTCTTGCTCGTTCCCCAATCAATCAAAGCGTACATTATCGGATAAATAGTATCGGCAGCCAATGGCGTTTCTGAAACAGCCAACGTGACATTGTCGTTGCCAAAAACTCTGATCGGCGAATGCGGCAGCCCTTCATGCAGAACAATAATCGGTGGCAGCAGCGTAGAATCCAGATACGCCACTTCGTCCAAGTCAAGTTCCTCTATCAGATGCGAGGCGGCTATGACGCCGACCAATCCAACATCTGGAAAACCGAACATCATGATTGTGCCAGACGGGATTTTCTTTTTCTCGATAATCTTGACTTCTTCAGTCAACTTTGACCCCCAGGATAATCCTCTAGCTTGCTGCGTGTAAAAAGCTTATGGAAGTTAAACTTAAAGAGCGGAATACCTATTTAAATCCGTAAAGAATCCCCTATCTGGAGAAGACAATGTCTATAGACCGTTTGGGCTCCTCGCTTTACGAAGCAATAAGAAAAGTGTTTAGAGCGTCAGTGATTGATGAGGCCACTGTCAAGGAGCTTGTGCACGACATACAGAAAGCTCTGCTCCAAGCAGACGTGAACGTTCAGCTCGTCCTTGACATCTCCAAACGAATAGAGGAAAGAGCCCTGAAAGAAAAAGTTCCGCCGGGCGTCTCAAGACGTGAACACCTGATAAAAGTTGTTTACGAAGAACTAACCCGTTTCCTCGGCGAAAAGTCAATCCCAATCAAAATCGAGCCGGGGAAACGAAAAGTCATAATGCTCGTCGGCATTCAAGGCTCAGGAAAAACAACCGCCGCAGCGAAACTGGCAAGATACTTCCAGAAAAGAGGACTGAAACCAGCAGTGGTCTGCGTAGACACCTACCGACCAGGCGCATACGCGCAACTTCAGCAACTGGCAAACAGAATAAACGTGCCTTTCTATGGCGACTTGAAGGCGAAAGATCCTGTCAAGGTGGCTTTTGACGGGCTGAAGCAGTTCGGCGACAAGGATATCGTGATGATTGACACTGCTGGCCGCCACAAAGGAGAACAAGAGTTAATCAAAGAAATGAAAATGGTTGAGAAAAGCCTCAAACCTGACGAAGTCATGCTGGTGATTGACGGAACCATCGGTCAGCAAGCAACAGTCCAGGCGAAAGCGTTCCACGAGGCAACACCGATAGGTTCGATTCTCGTCACAAAACTGGACGGCTCTGCAAGAGGAGGCGGAGCTCTGTCAGCGGTCGCAGCTACAGGCGCCCCCATAAAATTCATCGGCACAGGCGAAAAAGTGGAAGACATCGAATCATTCGTCCCCTCCCGCTTTGTCGGCAGACTCCTAGGCATGGGCGACCTTGAAACTCTGATCGAGAAAGTGCACGAAGCAGAAGTCAAGGTTCCTGAAAAGAAAGCCAAGGCCATCTTGAGCGGAAAATTCACGCTGACAGACATGTACGAACAGTTCGAGGCCATGAAAGGAATGGGCACCTTCCGAAAGCTTCTGAAGATGCTTCCAGGCATGTCCTACAACATACCTGAAGACATGCTGAACACGGCTGAAGGGCGCCTGGAAAAATGGCGCGTTATGATTCAGTCCATGACGCCTGAAGAGAAGGACGACCCAAAAATCTTCAACGCCTCAAGAATGAAACGCGTGGCAAAAGGCTCAGGCACAAGCGAGAAAGAAGTAAAAGAGCTTCTGAAACAGTACGTCATGATGCGCCGAATGCTGAAAACGCTGCGGAGGAAAAAGAAACTTCCATTCTTCGGCAAAGGAATGCCGCTTGAGTTTAAGTGAGCTCTACCCGAGACTTGGAAGGTTCATAAGCATGGACATTTTGGAAAAAGCGTTGAGAATGCTCGAAAAACACCCCCTTTGCGACCACTGTCTGGGGAGGCAGTTCGCATTGCTTGGCCACGGCATGGGAAATGACGACAGAGGGAAAGCAATCAAATCAGTTTTGACATTTCAGGCTCATGAAGAGGCTCTTTCAGGGGGCAGAGACGGAGTAAGAGTTCTGAAGGTTCTGGCCACAAACGGTTTCTCAGACACAGCAAAACAGATACTAGCAAGAATGAAGAAACGCGTGCCGCGTAAGGCTTTTCCTAAAACATGTCTTCTATGCGAAAACAAGTTCATGGTGGTTGGCGATTTGGCGAAGAAAGCCCTCAAACTTCTTGAGGAGTATGAGTACAGCAACTTTTTAGTAGGCGTAGAACTGCCTATGGAGGCTGAGGAGCGCGAAGACGAATTCAGAGCCAAGTTTGAAGTGAGCCAAGGGGAAAGCATGCGAAACGAGTTCGGAAGGTTGACAGGTAAAAGACTTGCCGAGCTTAATGGAAAAACCGTAGAATTCAAGAAGCCAGAAATCGTCGTGCTCGTTGACCCGTTTGCTCAAGCGGTTAGGCTTGCAGTGAATCCGCTCTTCGTTTCAGGACGTTACAGGAAGCTTGTCCGAGGCATACCGCAATCAAAATGGTTCTGTTCAAACTGCCGCGGAAAGGGATGTGAAAAATGTAACTGGACGGGAAAAATGTACGCTGAGTCCGTGGAGGAACTGATTGAAAAACCCTTTCTGGAGGCAGCAGGCAGCATGAAGGCTTCATTTCACGCGTCTGGAAGGGAAGACATCGATGCTCGTATGTTAGGCTTGGGCAGGCCTTTCGTTGTCGAAGCCACAGCGCCCAAAAAACGGTTTCTAGACCTTGGGAAACTGGAAGACTCCGTGAATGCCCACGCGAAGGGCAAGGTTGAAGTGTCGCGTTTGAAGTTTGCGGATAAAGACGCGGTTAGAAGATTGAAGAGAGGTGAATCAACCCAGAAAGAATACCGTGTGACTATCGAGTTCGACGATAAAATCACGGTTAAGGACTTGCGGCTGCTCGAAGAAAAGCTGACAAACGTCATGATAAAGCAGCAAACGCCTCGACGTGTCCTGCACAGACGGGCAGATTTAATGCGGGAAAAGTACATATACGACGTGAGTGTTAAGAAGTTGTCGCCTAGAAAGGCTGAAATGAAAGTACGATGCCAAGGAGGACTCTACGTTAAAGAGTTGGTGAGCGGGGATGAAGGAAGAACAACGCCCAACGTCTCAGAGCTTCTTAACAACAAAGCGAAGCCTGTGAAACTTGACGTTTTGAAAGTGATTATGGAAGATTGAGCGGGTGAAAAAATGAGAAGTTCAAAAGGGTATCGCACTGGAACACGGCGCCTTCTGACGAAGGGGCCTAGAGAACGAGGTAGAATTAGACTAAGCAAGCTTCTGCAGGAGTACCAGCTTGGAAACCGGGTTGTCATCATGATAGACTCAAGCGTCCAGAAGGGAATGCCTCACAAGCGTTTTCACGGCAAAATTGGCACAATATTGAACAAAAGAGGCAGAAGCTACGTTGTAAGCGTCTCGCAGGGAGACGCAGTTAAGGAAATCATCGTCAGACCTGAACATCTAGAGCCTCATGAGAGCGATTAGGATGTCGAAGAAGGCTGCAGCCGAAAAGAAGCTAACGCTTCCAGAGGTCAAGAAGTCACTGGAGGGTATGGGCGAAGAGCATCTAGACCAGTTCCAGCGTCGCACGCTTGATTACGTGTCCAAGTTTGTCAAAGTGGATCCTGAGGCGGCTCAAGAACTCGTGGGAAAACTTGTAACAGACTTCAATCTGGAAGAAGATGAGGCTGTGCAGATAGTCAACTGTATGCCAAAAAGTATCGAGGAGCTGAGAATTTTTCTTGCAGGCGGTCGCAAGATTATCGAAACGTCAAAGTTAGAGGCCATAGTCAGTCTTTTGAACGAGAATCGAAAAACAACATAGTTTCCCTACTATTTTTTAAGCAATGAGAAGAATAAAATAAGGGCGAATATGACAATGATGGAAAAGCGGTACGAAGAGTACGCTTTAGTTCTGGATTTCCTGTCACACGGCCGCCCAGGAATACGCGTGTCAGGGAGGGCTGGTTACCGAGCGGGCGCTCTAGTTCAGTTGGTGGGTGAAGAGTTTTTCACACTCTTAGAGGCACTTGTCAAGGATGGTTCGTCGCTTAAGCCGCATGACCGTGTCTACGTTGGAAAGAACGCTCGTGAAGAGATAACGTACATCATTGGCAGGATAGGCTATGACGAATTGACGGCTGCTGCGAGGAACGAGCTTCCCGCGGTGATCAGCAGAATAGTGTTGAGCCGCGAAGAGTGGGTCATCAACTTCTTCAACACTGCCCGTGCAGTGACGCCGCGGATGCACGCCTTAGAGTTGATTCCAGGCATCGGAAAGAAGTACATGTGGCAGGTCATCAACGAACGTGAGAAAAAAACTTTCGAGAACTTCGACGAGCTGCAAAAACGCACTGATCTGCCTAACCCAGTCAAGCTGATTACCAAGCGGGTTTTGGAAGAGCTGGTTGGCGACAGCAAGTATCGACTGTTCACGAGGGCTCAATAGCAGAACCGTCTGACTTAACAGGATTATTATGAGTCTCTTAGAAAAGGCGAAGTCTTTACTTCGAAGGCATCGAATCGTTCCGAACAGGCTTATGGGACAGAACTTCATGGTTGAGTCTTCAGTCTTCGAAAGCCTTGACAAGCACGCTTCACTGGGTCAGAACGACGTGGTGTTGGATATTGGTGCAGGCTTGGGTTTTTTGACTCGTTTTCTAGCAAGCAGGTGTCAAACTGTTCTGGCTGTTGAAGCTGACTCAAAGCTTGTTGGAGTCTTGCGTGAACAGCTTGAAGAGTTTTCTAACATCGAAATATTCAAGGGAAACGTGCTCAAAGCGCAGTTGCCGACCTTCAACAAGATCGTTTCAATACCGCCTTACCAAATCTCGTCGCACTTGCTTCAGTGGCTCTTCAAGAAGCACCTTGACTGCGCGGTTCTGGTTCTTCAAAAAGAGTTTGCGAACCGCCTCGTTTCGCCTATTGGAAGTGAAGATTATGGGTGGCTTACGGTTCTTGCCTATTATCATGTGGGAGTTGAATTTTTCGACGAAGTTCCGAAATGGATGTTCTATCCGCAGCCAAAGGTTGACTCGGTCATTGTGCGCTTAAAACCTAAAGAGACGCGGCCATTCAAGCTGAAGGATGAAGACACGTTCATACAGATGGTGCGGTCGCTTTTCACGCAACGCAACAGGAAGGTTAGAAATGCCATCTTGCCTTTCCTGAAGGGAATACGTCACACCACAGCGGAAGAGGCGTTGAAACTGGCTGAAACTGTTCCGTTTTACGACAAACGGCCGAGAGAATTAGCACCAGAAGATTTCGGAGCACTGGCAAATGCCCTCTCAGACTAAGATAACTTCCTTTGCAGATTACCAGCTGCTCGTTTCAGAGCACGTTTACGACCCAGCTGAAGACTCGTTTCTCTTAGCTGAGAACCTAACGGTCAAACGGGGAGACTACGTTCTTGACATGGGCACGGGATGCGGGATTCTTGCGGTAGTTGCAGCGGAGAAGGCTTCGAAAGTGGTTGCTGTTGACATAAGTCCTTACGCTGTTCGTTGTGCAAAAGAGAATGCAAAGGCAAACCATGTCGCAGGAAAAACCTCCGTCGTGCAAGGTGACCTGTTTACGCCGATAAGGACTGCAGAGGAATTTGACTTGATTCTTTTCAATGCTCCGTATCTGCCTTCAACGAATATTCAAGAAGGCTCGTGGCTTGAGCGTGCGTGGGCTGGGGGGAAAGGTGGTAGACAGGTAATAGACCGCTTCGTCTGTGAATCGCCGAAATACCTCAAAAAAGGCGGGAGTATCCTCTTGATGCAGTCCACGTTGTCTGATGTACATGAAACTCTGCATAGGTTTAGGAGGCGAGGCTTAGAGGCGGATATCTTGGCGAAGCGTGCCCTGCCCTTTTTTGAGACGATAGTGCTTGTGAAGGCTAAACAGTTAAGTTAATTCTCAGATCTGCCTATTCCTAGAACTGTGGTTCAAATGGAGAAAATGATAGGGTTCTGTGGGATAGTCTGTTCTGATTGCCCCGCTCTCCTAGCCACCAAAAAAGACGATGAATCTGAAAGGAAAAGAGTGGCGAAGCTGTTCACCAAGGAGTATGGAATCGAATTTGAGCCAGAAGACATTAACTGCGAGGACTGCCCGTCTGGCAGTCAGTGCGTTTTCGCTTATTGTGCTCTTTGCGAGATAAGAAAATGCGGGAGAGGAAGCAAAATCAAGAACTGCGCTGACTGCATAGAGTATCCATGTGGAAAGCTTTTTGCGTTCTTCAACAAGTATCTGAAGGCCAAACAGACTCTAGATGAAATAAGAGGCGACCACGGCTCTGCGAAACAAGCCTAGCGTAAGATTTTCTGAAGTCTTATCTCGTCTCTCACTGGCAATCCGCCTATGCCCTTCAAAATCTTGCCATGTTTCTCTGCAATAGCGTTGGGTTTTACTTCATAAATCTGAAAGCCTAAACTTTGGTAAAATGCCAAAGCTGGCAAGTCGTCATTCGAAGTTGAAACCAACAGCTTTTGCTTTCTCCTTCTTTTGGCCTGAGCTTCAACCTCTTCAATCAGGCCTCTGCCGACGCCCGCGTTTTGACATTCTGGAAGTATGCCCAGGGCCACAATTATGACAGTGTTGTCTGTTTCTGCGAACGAGACGAACCCGACGATTTCTTTCCCCTTTCTAGCAACGCAAGCGGGGAGGTCGCTAACCATGAACCTTCTGTCGAAAGCTAGCTGTTCCTGCTCTCCCCAAAAGCGTCGAACGAACTCTTGAATCTTTTCTTTGTCCTTAGCCGGTAAGGCATTGTCAATGTTGTATCTTTTGCTGTTCTTCTTTATGCATGAAGGGCATACTGTCTGCAGCTTTGCATGTTCAGCGCAAAGGGTTCTTCCACAGACGCTACACCTGTAAACGGCGTCCTTCTCACAGTATTCGCAACCCATGGAATTCTCCCCGTTTCTGTCAATTAAGGATCAGTGTCACTATATGGTCTGCGAAGAATAAAGATATTAGTGATGCAATACACTCACACAATTGTGGCTGACGGAGAAGGTGTTTTGTGATGCCACGGAAATGCCACGTGAAACGGTCAGACAGCAGGCTTCAAACTGCAGATGGGTCGTTTTGGCAGCTTCGTTTTTCAGTTTCGTAGCCTATGCCATTGTTTTCCAGCTGGTCCCCCCGCTTTTGGGCGGTTTGCAGGCAGAGTTTGGTGTGAATGACGCTCAAGCCGGGCTGCTGATGTCTATGGCCGTGGTGCCTGGGATAATTCTGGCATTGCCCGCGGGCCTCTTTATGAACAGGTACGGTTTTCGCACGCTCGGTTTTCTATCGACGGTCTCAGTTGCCGTTGGCAGTTTGACAACCGCTCTGGCCAACGATTTCCTGACTGCGCTCTTGTGCAGGTTCCTTCTGGGAGTGGGAGGAACTTTCCTGATTGTCGGTTCGCCGACTATGATTCCGCAATGGTTTTCACACCGCGAATTGGGCAAGGCCATGGAAATTTATGAGACAAACATGCCGTTGGCAATTATCATTGCTTTTCCAACAGCAACTGTTCTAAGCCAGAACTTCGGGTGGCGTTGTCCCTTCTACGTGGGACGGTTTCACTTGTCGCCGCCTTGGTTTTCGTTGTGACAGTAAGGGAGGATCCTTTGAAAGGCGAGCCAAGACCTATGAAGCTGTCAGACTTCAAACGCGCAGTTGGAAGCAGTGCACGCGCTGCCCTGTCCCGAAATTGGTTTTAAATGGTTTTTACTCTTCTTTTACCTATTCGTGTCTAGTATGGGATTGTTTGACATGCAAATCCTTGCCGTGTTGACGGACAACGAATCACGGGAGCTCCGGCAAATCCTACAGGAAGCAGGATTTTTCCATGCCCGAACCTCTAGAAGAGGAATAAACACCATTTCTGACCATTTTAGGGACAAGCCAGCGCGCTAAATCAGTCAGGCCCTACGGCCTATTGCCTGAAGGCACAAATCCCCTCGTCTACTACAGCTTGTTTGAGAACGCTCAAGAAGCTGAGCTTGAGCTTGTTCTCAGCAAGTTTAGAAAGCGACTGAAGATCAGCGATACTTTTTGAACACCTGTTCTTTGGGTATACCGACAATTCCAAGAGGCTTTATTTGAATTTTCCTTTCAGGATCTCTCCTGGCATGCCCAAGTATGAAAGCGTCCTTACCATGTTCTTCTATTATCTGCGTTGCGCTATCAACATCTTCTTTCGGCAACACCATGCACATCCCAATTCCCATGTTGAATCTGTTACACATCTCTTCGTCCGTTACGTCTCCATATCTCTGGATAAGTTTGAAAATACCTGCGGGTTCGGGCAATTCTTCAATCACATACCCATACCCTTTGCCGACTCTGTCAAGGTTCAAGAAGCCTCTACTCGTTATGTGCGCCATTAGCTTAATATTCAGATTCTCCTTGAACATTTGCAAAATCTCAGGTACGTAAATATATGTAGGTTCCAGAAGTTCTTCGCCAAGAGCGCGTCCAAGTCCATCAAAATACTTGTCTAGATCAAAATGCATTTTTTCAAGTAATATTCTCCTTGCCATCGTGTAACCGTTACTATGCAATCCTGAACTTGATATGCCAAGCAGTGTATCACCTTCTTCAACCCTACTACCATCTATGATTTTGGCTATATCAACAATACCGACACACATCCCGGCCAGATCAAATCCTACACCTTCTCTCATTCCTCGTATCATTTCAGGCACTACAGCAGTCTCTCCACCAACAATATTGATCTTGGCGATTTCCGCACCTTTCTTGAGTCCAATAGCAATCTGTTCAATGATATCCGGATCTGGATCTTGAATAGCTATGTAATCCTCGAAAGAAATAGGTTCAGCACCCGTGCATATAATATCATTCACGTTCATTGCAACACAATCAATACCTATCGTATCATACTTCTCCAATAATTCAGCTATGAATATTTTCGTTCCTACACCATCTGTTTTTATTGCCAGCGCTTGTCGGCTATTGAGCTGCACTATCCCAGCAAAGTGTCCAATCTTTGCAACACATTTCCCCACTCCTGTTCTATAGCGGTGCGTCTCCTCAAATATGGGTATTATCCGTTCCATAGCACGATCTTCTTTTTGCATATCCACGCCAGAATTTGCATAAGTGATCCCCGCTCTATGGGCCATGCAGACGCCTCCTACTCTCCCTTGTAGCACATAATCCTCTATTTTCGTAGTCTTATCTATTTCTGTTTTCTTCATAACCCACCATCATCCTAACCCTCAATTTTCTTGAGCTCTCCGACCTTCTCCTCGTTAACATAATGCACCTGTGCCGTCTGAATCACCTTGTAGCCAACTACCCCCAAGACACAAAGTTGTGACAACAAATCCCTGACGGTGGAAGACCCCACACCCTGTCGCTTCGAAACATCTTGAATCAATTTGCTCTTCGTAATATCCTTCTTCTCTCTAATTACCTCAACAATCTCTTTGGCTATTTTCCTCCGCGACATAACCATTCCATATCCAATATCATATGATATACTTTATGGCTCACCATATGAATTATAATATTCTTAACACTTTCCAAAACCCACAAACCCAAAACATATTTGGCTCCAAATAGACGGCCTCTCACCCGTTGCGCGCACACACAAACTATAAAAACACAAAACACCCACAACACCCTAAAAGCATAGCATAAGAGAACATCAAACAAAATGTGCGTAATCGGCAAAGACAAACTCAAACAACTCATCGATCAGTACAAGTGCATCTGCCCATACGACCACAACCTGCTCGACGGAGACGGCTACATCCTAACCGTCAAAGAAGAAACAACGCTACACTACTTGGAGCACAAGAACCTGATAACCCACGAGATAGTGTTCATTCCGCCGAACTACGTGGCCCATCTGACCGCCAAGAGCAAGTATGGAAGAATGGGATTATCCTTCTTAAACGCGGCGAAAGTCCACAGCGGATTTGTCGGCAGGCTTGCCTTGGAGCTGGTGAACTTGAGCAACGACCGCCACCCGATTACAATTAAGCGGGGAGACCCCTTCATGCACATAGAATTCGTGACAAGAGAAGGCGAACCAGCGCCATACAACGGCGAATATCAATTCCAATACCTGACCGATGAGGAAATGCAAATATACATTCCAATATTAAAAAAGATCTTCAGCAACTACGATGAACTCGCCAAGACGTGGTTCAAAAACAAACGACTACCTCCATGAAGAAACACATCACAGAACGCTATTCTCGCAGACTGTAAACATCATTTCTGGAGAACATGAATCTCTCGGCCAATCTTATGTCTTTCTTCAATGTCAACAAACGACGACATATTGGCTAGGTCTTCAGTCAGTGAGGTTTCATTGACGAAGAATCTCCTTTCAATAGGACAGGATGAACTGAACCCGATTCTTTCAGCCTCCTCCTCAATGCTTAGCGTGACGAAGGTTCCGCTGCGTGTTCGAATGTAAGGCGATGTAATAACCAGCTTTCCCCCGCCCTTCAAAACTCTGTACGCGCCTTCCAAAAAGCTACCGTACAGAGGCTTCAGCTTGCCAGCAATTCCTCGTGCATAAGACTCTGTTGGAAGGTGACGCAAGGCAGGCCCCAGATCAGGCTCGGTGGCGATGCAGTCAACAGAATCAACGTCAACCTTATCAGTCAAACGGCGGGAATCTCCAAGCAGAACCGTGTATCTTCCATCTTCTATCTTGTATTCATCTTTGAGCCAAGCGAGGTTTGTGTATGATGCCTCAACGCACCAAGGGTTTATGTCTATCCCTATTACCTGTGCTTTCGTCAGCATCGCTTCTTGAAGAATCGTGCCCACTCCACAAAATGGGTCAAGCAGAACCTTCCCCGGCGCACATGAAGACAGGTTTGCCATGATTTTGGCGAGTCTCGGCGGGATTGAGAAGATCTTCCGCTGAACAGGTCTTTCCACATCTCTTTTCTGGAATTCGAACGGGTTGTGAACTGCTATCGTCTTTGCTACGTATGTTTGCTCTCTGCCTACGCAAAACAGTATCTCAGCGCTCTTTTCGATCAGACCCGTTTTCAAAACCTCAACATGGGTCAACTGGGGCAGCTTTCTGTTTCTTGGGAAACCCATAAACCTCGCTTTCACGCCGCGGGACGCCAGTTCTCCCTTAAAGTAATTGCCCATAAATCTCTGCATTTCCTTGGCATGTCTGAGAAACTGTCTGCCTTCGAAATACAGGCTCACTCCGAAAACACATTTCTCCGAAGAAGCCTTGAAAGCCTCGTCAGCAACGTAGTCAGCAGAGAGTTCTTCCTCTATCTCTTCTTGCGCTTGCTTCTTAGCATACAGAAAGGCGTTCATCACTGTTTCCGAGGAGAGGCGTGACATGACCCAGCCGATTTTAATGATACCTCCAAGATCGCCGATCAGTGACGGTTCTAACGCTTCCTCAACTGTTAGAGTGAAAAAGGATTTTGGAAGATCTGCTATTTTGAACTGGCACTTTCTGGTTTCAAGAAATGCTGCAACCTCGGCTAACGAGAGTTTCCAGTTCTTGCCTGGAACAAATACGTAACTTATTTGCTTATTGCTGGCCATTTTCATCATGCGGGGGTCTTCTTGATAGGCGGATCCTGCGTGTGATGGTTGCTAGTATTATGACTCTGATATTTTAGCGTTAAAGTTAAAGGGTCGACAACTTGTGGATGTTGAATATGTATTATTGAACCAGAAAGTAAATCAACAATCCTGAAAGTATATTCTGGTTTGCGCGTAAAATGTTTAAATACAACGGTTATGGTATGCAAAAGGGGAATCTTGCATGCATGCGAAAAATTACAGAGCCGTGAAAGGCCAATCCTACACACGGAAAGAATTTGTGAAAGGCTTCCCACCCCCGAAAATAACCAAGTTCACCATGGGCGACACCAAAACGAAATTCGAGTATGAAGCCAAGCTCATTGCCGAAGAGAAGGCTCAAATCCGCCACAACTCCTTGGAAGCCGCTCGTATAGCGTCAAACCGAGTTTTGGTGGATAAACTTGTGAACAATTATCGTCTGGACGTTCATCCTTACCCGCACACGATTCTTAGAGAGAACAAGATGATTTTCGGCGCACACGCTGATCGTCTTCAACAGGGAATGCGAAGGTCTTTTGGGAAGGCAATTGGAACCGCTGCTCGAGTGAGAGCCGACCAAACAATCATTACCGTTGGCGTAAATGCACAGGGCGTTGAAACTGCGAAACTTGCCTTAAAGCGTGGAAGCGCCAAACTTCCCATTCCATGCCACATAACCGTTGAAAAAGTGCAAGGGGAAGAGGCGAAAACAGTTGCCTGAAATGTTAACAGACCTTATCCTCTGGTTTGAAAGTTTGAGGAAGACTGACATTCCTTCTGTCGGGGGGAAGAACGCTAACTTGGGTGAAATGACAAGCGCCGGCATACCTGTCCCGCCGGGTTTCGCTATAACTGCTTATTCTTACAAGAAATTCATCGAAGAAACGGGAATAGCCCAGAAAATCTACGAGATCATAAAAGAAACGGTGACCAACCCTGACGACCCGAAACAATATGAGATAGCTTCTAAGAAGATTCGGGAACTGATAGAAGCGACACCAACACCAAAGGACATCGAAAGCGCCATCAGATCGGCATACGCAGACCTGTGCAAGAAACTCGGCGCGAACGACGTTTTGGTTGCGGTAAGGTCAAGCGCTACAGCTGAAGACTTGGCTGACGCCTCCTTTGCTGGTCAACAAGAGACATTTTTGAACGTTAAGGGCGCCGATGAACTTCTGAAAAACACCGTTAAATGCTGGTCCAGCCTGTTTACCCCACGAGCAATATTCTATCGCACTGAGAAGGGGTTTGCACACGAGAAAGTCTTCATCAGTGTCGGAGTTCAAAAGATGGTTAACTCCAGAGCCGCAGGTGTCACATTCACGATAAACCCAGTCACAGGCGACAGCAGCCAGATAATCATTGAGGGTAATCATGGTCTAGGTGAGGCCGTCGTGTCTGGGGCGGTTACACCTGACGATTTTGTTGTGGATAAGAAAACCTTGAAAATAGTTGAACGGCGTGTAGCCAAGAAGACGATACAGTACATTCGTGATCCGAACACTGGTAAGACAGTTCACGTGGAAGTGCCAGTTGAGAAACAAGAACAGCCTTGCATAAGCGATGAGGAAATACTGAAGCTTGCGGAACTGGCAAAACTTATCGAACAGCATTACGGGAAACCCCAAGACATCGAGTGGGCAATCGACAGAGACATACCGTTTCCAACCAACATGTTTATAGTGCAATCAAGGCCTGAAACCGTTTGGAGCCAAAAACTTGCAGAGGCGCCAGCCAAACCTGAAGTTGAGAGAATGAAGCCGACGGAAATGTTGAATGTAATTGTGAAGGGAATTGCGGCTGGAAAAAGAGGTTACGGTATCGGGCCGGCAAGGGTTGTTTCAAACCCTGAAGAAGCCGCTCAAGTCATGAAGAAGGGCGACATACTCGTTACTGACATGACTAACCCCGACTATGTGCCATTCATGAAACTGGCGGGCGCCATAGTCACCGACAAGGGCGGTGTAACCTGCCACGCAGCGATTGTGAGCCGTGAGCTGGGCATCCCATGTGTTGTGGGAACGGAGAACGCGACGAAACTCATGGTCACAGGCAAAGAATACACGGTTGACTCGCAAAGCGGAGTCGTTTACGAAGGCATACTGCCAACACTAACAGAGCAGCTTTCATCTTCCTCAGGCGTCAACGCTCGTCAATCCGCAGTCAGCGGCGGTATCTTTCAATCCGTGCCCGTCACGGCCACAAGGATTTATATGAACCTTGGTGTTCCAGAGAAGATTGAAGATTACAAAGACCTGCCCTTCGAAGGCATAGGACTAATGCGCACCGAGTTCATCCTAGCCAGCTACATAGGCGAACATCCGATGCACTTCGTGGAAACGGGCGAAGGCCAGAAGTTTGTGGACAAGCTTGCTGAAGGGATCGCTACAGTTGCAAGGGCGATACAGCCGCGGCCAGTGGTCGTGCGCTTCAGCGACTTCAAAACAAACGAGTACCGAGAACTGAAGGGCGGCGAAAAATACGAGATAATTGAGTCTAACCCCATGCTCGGGTGGAGGGGATGCAGCCGCTACATTAGTAAATGGTATGAGAAAGCGTTCAGACTTGAGTGTCAAGCCATCAACAAATGCCGCAAGGAATGGGGCCTCAAAAATGTGTGGGTCATGCTTCCAGTCGTGCGCACCACTTGGGAAGCAAGAAAGTGCTTAGACATCATGCGCGAAGAGGGCTTGGAGAGGACAAGAGACTTCAAGGTCTGGTTCATGGCGGAAACACCTTCAATCGCTATACTGGCCGACGAGTTCTCAAAGTTGTGCGATGGCTTCTCCATAGGTTCGAACGACATGACTCAGGGCATACTCATGATTGACAGGGACTCCGAACGCCTTGGACAAATGGGCTACTTCGACGAAAGAGATCCGGCGGTGAAGAGGATAATCGCTCATCTGATCAAGGTAGCTCATGAAAACGGCGTCACAGTTTCCATCTGCGGTGAAGGTCCATCGAACTTGCCTGACTTTGCAGAGTTCTTGGTTAGGGCTGGAATCGACAGCATCTCAGTGAACAATGACGCAGTGATTGCTACGAAGAAGCTTGTGGCCAGCATTGAACGAAAGATAATCCTTGAACAGCTTGAGGAACAGCATGAAAGAGCCCTTGGGCGAGCGAACAGAAAGCCGAAACAGGACTGGCAATGGGCGTCCCAGTGGGGCGAAACACCGGAATAGAAAACAAACCGTTCCTTTCTCTCCACTAAGGCGCGTCTCCATTTCCGCATTATTGTGGTCGTGGCGGAATGTTGCAGTTTGATTTTGAAGAAGAAAGAGTCAAAAAGGAAATACATAGTCTCAACGCAAAACGTGTGCTGATTCAACTTCCTGAAGGCTTGAAGCCAGAAGCTCCACGCCTAGCCAGAATTGTTGAAAAGTCTGGGGCTCTGCCAATCGTTTCCGCTGACCCGTGTTACGGTGCTTGTGATCTGGCAACGACAGACGCCGAGAGCTTAGGCGTAGACTTGATCATTCACTATGGTCATTCGAAAATGGTGAAGTACGAGCGAGTTCCAACAATCTACGTTGAAGCCAGAGCTGGGGCAGACATAACTGAAGCTGTTCAGAAGGCCTTGCCGCTGCTTGAAAAATGGCATAAAATAGGCTTAGCCACCACCGTTCAGCACGTGCAAACCCTTGACGCCGCAAGAGAGATTTTGGTTCGCGCTGGCAAAATAGTGGTGATAGGTGACACAGCCCGCGCAAGCTACCCAGGGCAAGTTGTCGGATGCGACTACAGCAATGCCAAATCAATCGCGAAGGATGTTGAAGCCTTCCTGTTCATCGGGGGTGGGCAATTTCACGCCATCGGCGTAGCGCTCTCAACTTCCAAGCCAACCATTGTTGCTGATCCGTTTGACAGCAATGCCTTTTCGGTTGGAAAGGAGGCTAAGAAAATCCTCAAGCAACGATGGGCAGACATAGAGGAAGCTAGAAGAGCGAAGACTTTCGGGGTTCTCGTGGGTCTTAAACCCGGTCAGAAAAGGCTTGAAGAGGCTTTGCAGATAAAACAGAAACTTGAAGGCGAAGGAAAGGTCGCATTCCTCTTGGCTGCCAGAGAGATTACGCCTGAGGCTCTGTTAGAATTTCCTTCAGTGGACGCTTACGTGAACACGGCCTGTCCGCGAATATCGCTTGACGATGCTTCAAAGTTCAAGAAACCCGTACTCACCATTAATGAGGCTTTGGTAATTGCTGGAGAGCTATCTTGGGAAGAAATATGCAGAAAAGGATTGTTAGAAAGCTAGACCTAGAACGGTTTCTTTCACAAGTTGAGCCTCATCCATCTCCGAGCCCGAGCCTTGAACAGTACACTGTTTCAACTGGCGTTGCGGCGACGATGCTTCACATTGCAGCTTATGTGAATGGGGACATTGTTGGAAAAACAGTTTTGGATTTAGGATGCGGCACAGGAAGATTGGCCTTAGGTGCAGCTTTCTTGGGTGCAAGGCAAGTTGCAGGTGTAGACATAGACACGACGGCAGTTGGAGTTGCGCTGAAGAACTCGTTGAAGACCGGCTTAAAGAAACGAGTTCGATGGGTTGCGGGAGACATAGATGCGCTGTGCGGAGTGTTTGACACAGTTCTGCAAAACCCGCCATTCGGAGTGCAGAAGAGAAAGGCTGACCGAAGATTCCTTGAGAAAGCTCTCGAGGCGGGCAAAGTCGTTTATTCGCTTCACAGACACCCACTTGCAGACGAAGCGCTTATGAACAGATTGAGGAACAGCAAGGGCAATGCCGAGGCAGTTTCGTCTTCTCCTTTTCTAGGCCAGTTCGTTGAAGAGCATGGTGGAAGAATCATGGGCGTTTATGCCATGGTGATGACGATTCCTCGCATGTTCGATTTTCACACGAAGAGAAGACATGAGTTCATAGTTGACCTTTACGTAATAGAAAGAAGACACTAGAGTTCAAGGCGGTAAAGATACCCTTTTTGCCTTGGCAGTTGTTTCTTCAACCTGAAGCCTAGTTTCTCGTAAAACTCCTTGCTTTCCGTTGGAAACCGTATATTCGGCGGCCAACTCGAATCAACCTCAGGCACATACACCTCCATTGCCGCAGCTTTCCTTCACTCGAAATGTGAAAGCGGAGTCGTTTTCAAAAATCCTATAAGATGCTGGAACAACGCCTAGCGCGCGCTAGCGTGTTGCTAAATTCGAGGAATTGACATGAATTTGTTCGATATCGTTGGGCTTGGATAGATACCTATGATCTGGTACGTAGAAGTGTGAGGAGGGCGCACGCGTGCTTGGAAGGCAACCAGAAACTGACACAAACAATGCGATTTAGCAACGCCCTAGCGCGCTTTAAGCTGCCAATGGTGAACTCTTGAAGAACACCATGCACGTTCAGGTCTTCTACTCTCCCAGCTGTCCCTTCTCGTTCCGTCAACTTGAAAGAATCCGCAAGGCAATTGAAAACCTCAGGGACTGCATCGTCTACGAGGAAATCAACGTCTATGAAGAGCCAGAAGACGGTGAAAAAATGGGGTTCTACGGTTTGCTGTCCCGCAATTTTGTCCCAGTCTTCATCGACGGTCAGCAATACACCGGCGACTTTACGGAGAAAGAGCTTGACGAGGCTGTCAAAAAAGCCCTGCAAGAAAGCAAATAGCCTTAAATGAATCAAAAGGTTTATTGAGCGGATAGAAAAGTACAGATATATCCATTTGGCAAATATCTGCGCTTCGTCAAATAAATGTCTAACTGAATGGAGCTCAAACAACAACAGAAAGGTAATTTGGATGAATTCACGACCTCCTGATCAGAAAAGCGGTCAACTGGTTTTGCCGGGCGAACGACTCGGCGTAATTGAAGAGTTCGTTCCAGACGCCGGAACATACGTGGAGAACGGGGTCATCTACTCAAAGGTTGTCGGCCGAGCGCTTGTGGACTTTTCAAGTCGGCGCGTTTCGGTCTATTCCTTAATTCACGGCGCAGGCGTTCCCAAGGTCGGGGTGACTGTGCTCGGGCAAGTTTCAGGCGTGCAAAGCAACACTGCGAATGTGCGCATTTTCAAGGTAGGCAACAAAGAGCTTTCGGGGGTCTTCACAGGCGTCTTACACGTTTCAGATGTGGCCATGAAATACATTGAATCGATGTTCGAAGTTTGCAAGGCAGGCGACATTTTGAGGGCAATGGTGATCAGTGACAAGAATAGAACCTATCATTTGTTTACGAAAGACAAGGAGTTAGGAGTAGTCTACGCCTTTTGTACAAACTGCGGGCACATGCTGGAGCTAAAGCGGCAAGGAATGCACTGCCCGAACTGCGGAAGAATCGAGAAACGCAAGACAGCATTAGACTACGCGAAATGAATGGAGACGACTTGATGAAAGTCAAAGTATTGGACAGAACTTCGAACGAGCTCAAGATCGAGGTTGAAGGTGTTGGGCACACCATTTGCAACTTGGTTCAGAAGAAGCTTCTGGAAAACAAGAACATAGATTTAGCAGGCTACGACATACCGCACCCTCTGTCTTCAAGTTCGGTGATTTACGTTCGCACAAAAGGCAGAGTCAAGCCCGAAGAAGCTTTGCGAGAGGCCGTGGAAAAGGCAAGAGAAGCGAACAAGGAGTTTGGCAAGGAACTTAAAGAAGCGCTCAAGAAAACGTGATTCTATTCTTAATAGCTGCAAGCAGTTCGCTGAAGCCCTCAGCAGCGTCGTCAATTTCCGCTAATACCGTGACGCTTTCTTCCAGCGTGACGAAGTTGTTGAGCCAAGCATAGACCATTAATGATTCTGCGGCATCTGCAAGGATGTGGCGGGTCATCCTCGACGGCAAATACTCCCTCAGCCCAGCCTTCTTAATCGCTTGCGCAAGCGCTTCCCCTTTGACTTTTTCGCCTCGAGGCTTTCCGCTGCGCTTCGATAAAGCTAACGAATAGACAAAATTCACATACGCATCGCCAAGGGAAGCCAGCTTGTGATCAGTTAGCACTTCAGTCAGGTTTCTATGTGTCTTCACGAAACATGGTATGCTTTCGCTCTTCAGAGCCGTCCACCTTCTCATTGCTCTTGCTCTTCGCTAGATTTATAATGTGTCTTTCCTCATATTTTGTGGCATCGTTGAGGAGTAGTTTTGTTTCCGAAGAAATTTCGTGTGATTAAGCCTGAAATCCGTGTTTTGGGGGTCGATGACGGAGTCTTCACTCCGCATGTGAAGGGCTTCGCCCCACTGATCGGCGTCGTTTTTCGCGGTGGGTACTGGCTTGACGGCGTGATGAGCACCAAAGTGGAAGTAGACGGGTTTGACTCCACCGCCAAGATTGGTGCCATGGTCGTCAACTCTCCACATTACAAGCAGTTAAGAGTCATGATGCTTGACGGAGTGACCTTCGCGGGCTTCAACGTCGTCGACATCAAAAAGCTCAACGCAGAGACAGGGCTGCCAGTGATTGCAGTCACGCGTGAAAAACCAAACTTTAAAGACATTCGTGAAGCTTTGAGGAACTTGCCGCAAAGCGAGAAACGGTGGAGGGCTGTTCTGAACGCAGGCAAGATTCTAGAGGTGTACACTAGGAGCAAGACGGAGAAAGTGTACATGGAGATGTCCGGGATTCTGGAAGAGGACGCACAGAAGATTGTGAAGTTAACATCCACACGAAGCAGTGTGCCTGAACCTTTGAGGGTAGCACATTTAATCGCCTCTGGAATCAGCTTCTGAATCGTCTACTGTCGATATGAATTGCAGCAAGCAAAAGTTTAAAAGAGACAATGTTAAGGGAAATGAGACGGACAACGGAGTAAAACCTATGGAATTTTGTCCGAAATGCGGGTCCCGTCTTACACCTAAAAAAGAAAAAAACGGCAAAGAAACATCCATAGTCTTGGCTTGCCCAAAATGCGGCTACAGGAAACCTGCTTCAGGCAAAAAGGTTGAGCCCAAAGTTGCCAAAGTCATTGAGCACAAGCCGCAGCAACTAGTAGCCGTGATCGGCAAAGAAGAGCAAAAGCTCAGAACCTTACCAACGGTCAGAATCGAGTGTCCAAAATGTGGCAACAACTTGGCTTATGTGTGGCAGGTGCAGACAAGAGGTGCAGACGAATCATCAACGCAGTTTCTACGTTGCACGAAATGTAATTACACATTCAGAGAATACAGCTGAACACTGACTTCTGGAATACAGGACACAAATCTCGACTCCTTTAAGCACGACGTTTTCTGACGGCGTTGCCGAAGAAGACTCAGACTTACCTTTTTCGGCAGTTTGGAAGCTCTGGTCTTACGATAGAACAAATGCCTACTCGTAGAATAACAGCGGAGTATTCTAGAACGGCGATGTCGTTCTGCAATTCAGAGCTGCTCGCGAGGAACAGGCTTCTTCGGGAGATCTGTTCCATCATCACTTCTTCATCGACATAGAAACCCGAAGAGCCCCTTTGCCTTCAAGAGCGATAACTTCACGACACAAATCGTGGGCGTAGATAGCTGAAGGTTAATATGTGAAACCTTTTATTAACAACTAGTCATAACCAATACGAAGGGATCGTCATGTTCAAACTCAAAGTAGCCGACGCCAAACTCCTGAGAGACATGATAACCACTATATCCATTCTCGTAGACGAAGCAACATTCAAAATCGACCCAGAAGGCCTCAAACTGCGCGCAATGGACCCATCGCGCGTCGCCATGGTTGACTTCGAATGGCCCAAGACAGTCTTCGAGGAATACGTCTGCACTGAACCCACAAAAATGTGCATAAACATCACCGAACTGCTGAAACTGCTCAAAAGAGCCGGGAAAGGCGAAGTCCTGGAGCTTTCTCTGGACGAGAAGACAGGAAAGCTACAGATAACAATTACTGGAAAATACACACGTAACTTCACCATGCCAACGCTCGAAGCTTCAGAAGAGGAAGTGCCCACTCCCAAAATCACCTTCAACGTCAAAGCCAAGGCCACAGCCGAAGGTCTAAGCCAAGCAATCGAAGATGCACAGCTGGTAAGCGACCACGTCAGAGTCGAGGCGGACGCCGAGAAATTGGTCTTCAACGCCGCAGGCGACCTCATGGGCGCCACGATCACGATTCAAAAGGGAAGCGACACTCTGCTAGACTTGGAAACAAAAGAGCCTTCAAAGGCAACCTTCAGCCTAAGCTACCTCTCAGAAATCATAAAAACCGCAGCCGCAACCTCCGACATCGCCACGCTTGAGTTCTCGTCAGACATGCCCATAAGACTTGACTTTCAGCAAGTAAAAGAAGGAAAACTAACTTTCTACCTGGCTCCGCGGATCGAAACTGAATAACGGGAAAAGCAGGATGCAACATTCATTTTCAAAGTTTGCCAAGAATGACTACGCAAGGTATCCTTTCTTGAAAGCCGCTACCAAGTACATGAAGATGCCAGATTTGAAAATCCAGGACTTGGCAGACCCCGGCTTGAAGGGTATCCTTAGACGTGCAGAAGAGAGACTTGACGAAGCAATACTGAGCGCTCTTGTCAGTCGAAATCCACAACATGACGCGGACATCGAATTAATGTCCTTTCCTGTGGCAATAATTCTGGCGACAGCAACTGAAGACTCTTTCGTCAAAAAGAGGTATGCTCTAGCAGAGGCAAACCAAACCTACGAGGACTTGAAAGAAGAATCAAGGGAAAAAGTTCTCGAGTTCGCGCAGAATTTTGGATGGAACCTTGAAGTGAACAGCACAAGAAGTATACCTTTTGAGTGTTCGCTGGCCTTCGTGGACTATCTTCGTAATACGACCCCTTTACGGGACAAGCATTGGAAGCTTGTCAACAGAATCTTGTCATGTGGCAAAGTCTACTTGAGCATAGATGAGGCTGCAAGGTTGCTGAAGGAAGAGGTTCAAAGGTATATTGAAAAAAAATTGGAAGTGAAGGAACTGCCGAGGTTCCCCCCAAACATCATGGAGGCAGCGGAAAGAATAAAGAAGCTGAAAATAGAGATAATAGGCGAGCAAGAGGTTGAAGGCTTTCCGAAGACCATCGTCCAAGAAGCCTTTCCACCGTGCATAAAAGCGCTTTATCAATCATTCTCTTCTGGGCGTCATCTCTCACACATAGGCCGGTTCACTTTGACCTCTTTTCTCATAAACATCGGGATGCCGCCTGAAAAGGCTATCGAGCTGTTCAGAAGCTTTTCAGACTACAGCGAGAGGATGACCCGTTATCAGGTTGAGCATATCGCAGGCGAGAGAGGTTCTAGAACCAAGTATACGCCGCCGAGGTGTGAAACGTTGCAAACTCATGGGGTCTGCGTGAATCAGGATCAGGATGAGATGTGTCGAAGAGTGCGTCATCCGCTTGGTTATTATCGAAGAAAGTCCCGGACGGCTTGACCTGAATCTTTTGGGTTGGGTTGTCTAAAGGCAGAGTTTATATAGCAAGTATCCGATTAACTGAACACTATCTTTGGAAAGGTGAAAGCAGCAAGATGGGTTTTCGGTCAGTGGAAGGAAATGTCGAAGTGGGTTCCGAGGTTGGCGTGATCCTTCCAACTTATTGTGAAGTTGGGAACATAGGTAAACTTGTTGATGAGATTGAAAACCTAGATTTGAATCTTTCCATATTGGTCATTGATGATTTGAGCCCTGATGGGACGGCAGAGGCGGTCAGGGATCTTCAGAAGAAATACGGTAATATTCTGGCTTTTGTGAGGCCTGGAAAGTTTGGGCTTGGCACGGCGATCACGGATGGCTTCAAGATTTTCCTTTCACTTAAGAATCCGCCTCGGTACATAGTGACAATGGATGCTGATTACTCGCATAACCCGAAAGATGTGCCGCGTGTAGTTGCCGCTGCGAAAGATGGAAAGGGACTTGCCATAGGAAGCAGATATTGCAGGGGCGGCAGGATTGAGAATTGGAGCCTGTTGCGGCTGGTAACGAGCCACGTGGCTAATCTTGTAGCCTCCATTCTGGTGAAGGCCAAAATACATGACTACACGAGCGGGCTACGTTGTTACTCGACGAAGCTTGTGAAGGCGATAGTTTCTGACTTGCACAGCCAGACTTATGAGATACAGATAGAGACCATACGTCAAGCCCGTAGGAGGCGGTTTGACGTGAGAGAGGTTCCGATGACTTTCGTGAACAGAAAGAAGGGTAAATCGAAGCTTAGTTCTAATGAAATCAAGGAATTCATATCGTATATTATAAGAATCAGAAACTCCTAGACACCAGCAGTGTAGTTGCTGGTGGACTTCAATGGGGGGCTTACCTAGGATAGTAATTGGAATATGCGCTTATAATGAGGAAAATAACATTGGGCGCACTCTTCGAAATCTTGTCTCGGAGCAAGGCCTGCCCGAGACCTGTAGGATTTTGGTTGTTTGTTCCGGGTGTACTGATTGGACGCCTCAGATCGTCAAGGAGTTTCAAGCTGAAGACTCTAGGATCGAACCGATATTTGAGGAACGGCGTACAGGAAAGGTTAACGCCCTCAACAGAATTTTCAGGGTAGCGCGTGAATGGGGGGATGTGTTGGTACTGGTTAATGCTGATGCTTTGCCCAAGAGTGGAAGCGTGGTGACGCTTGTTTCTAAGCTTGAGAGCAGTGATGCAGGCGCAGTATATGCGCGGCCGGTTCCCTTTGAAGGTTTTCACGGAACTTGCTACAGCATTGTGCGTGTTATATGGCGTTTGCACCACATGATCTCACTGCGCCAGATGCCCAAGTTGTCAGGGGAACTCTGTGCTGTACGTGCTTCTTGTCTTCAAGAGATTCCTGGGAATGTTGCTATAGATGAGCCGTATATTGAGCTTGCGATCCGCAGGCAAGGATACAGGATACTTTACGTTCCAGCCGCATTGGTGAATATTCGTTGTCCGACAAATGTCGTTGATCTGTTGAAGCAGAGGAAACGGAATTGGGTTGGACATATGCAGCTTCAGAATGAAACAGGCTTCAGGGTTTCGACCACAAGTTTCGGCAATATTCTGAAGGTGGTTTCTGGGCTGAAGCCGACTGAAATCCTGTACTTGTCTCTAGGCGCCTTCCTGGAAGCAATTGTTTATTTCCAAGCGAAGATGGAAGTGAGGAAGGGCGCGATTCCGTCTGCTTGGGAGCCTATAAGAAGCACCAAGACTTGAATAACTGATGGCCAAACTTCGCTATGGAGAATCGCACGATGCGCATTCTGCAGGTCACTCCACGATATCCCCCTCACATGGGAGGTGTGGAGACTGTCGTACAGAGGGTGAGCGAGCTTCTCGGTGCGAAGGGAGTGGATGTGACTGTCTATTCTGCCGATCTTGAGCGCTGTTTGCCGCAAGAGCAAAGACTTAATGGGGTTTTGGTTAGGCGTTTTGCGCCGTTATTCGGCGATCCTCTGTATTTTCCTGAGCCGAAATTCATTAGGAGTCTACGTCAGGAGAAAGCGGAAATCGTTCATGTCCACAATGCTCATACGCTTCTGCCTTTTCTTGCAGCGTTGTCAAAACGCCGAGAGCAGAGATTTCTGTTGCAACCGTATTACCATCGGTTTGGGCAGTCTTCTTTTAGAGATTCTCTGTTGCGGCTTTACAAGCTTGAGTTCAAAAGCATAGTCCTCCCACGCACCGATGTAGTCATAACCAATTCGATATATGAAAAAGACACGTTTTGTGAAGATTTTTCTGTGTCTGGCAAAACGGTTTTGATTCCGCTCGGCACGGACTTGGAGGAGGTCAAACGCGTAAGATGGGCTCCTGAGGAGCCTAAGCGGATTCTTTATGTTGGAGCGTTGAAGCCTTACAAGAATGTTGATAGGATTCTTGAAGGTTTTGCGTGGCTTGTGAAAAAGAAGAATGTGGACTTTAGGCTTGTTGTAGTGGGCCAAGGTTCTGAATACGATTCTTTGGTTAGTTTGGCTCATAGGTTGAGTGTAGACCGACTAGTGGAATGGAAGCACGGGCTGTCCAGGGAGCAACTGCTGGATGAGTACGCAAGAGCAAGTGTTTTCGTGCTTCTTTCATCTTTGGAGAGTTTCAGTTTGGTCGTTTACGAGGCGTTAATAATAGGCGTTCCCGCAGTGATTCTAAATTTCGGTGCACTGACAAATCTGGTCAGTGCAGGGTTAGCAGAGGGGGTCAATTCTCTCGATGCGAGGGAAATTGCTGATGCTCTATTGCGATCAACGAAGAAGACCTACGTCCGGATTTCGGGTGAGATGAATATTTTTCTTGACTGGCAGGATTATTCGAGGAGGATTATTGGTATTTACAATAGATTACTGGAACAGGAGTTTCGAGGTACTCAGCGGATTTGACGTTCATGTTTTTCTGGCCGGGCGAATATGACGTATCCAACTGGAAACAAGCGGTGAAGACCTGTTCTGCTGAGCAAGCGTCCAAATGGTAGAAATGAGGCCTCACATTTTTCTATAGTATGTACCCCAAACCCACATTCTTTCAAGGAGTGCACGACGTTCTTCAGGGAAGGTACAGCAACATATCCCCCTCTATAGGCAAATGAGTGCATGTTTGAAGGCAGGAAACCAAAGAAAGGAAGAAACGTGTGGCTTTCAATAATAAAATACCTGTTAGGCAGTTGAATCACGAGTTCCTTTCCTGCTACTCTCTGCATCTCTTTGTAGAGTTGCTTCCTGCCAGTTTTTGGTATGTGTTCCAAAAGACTGAAAGCGGTCACTAAGGAAAATGCGTCATTCTTGAATGGTAACCTTGTTGCGTCAGCAACGATATGTTGATATCGTTTTCCTTTCTTCCTCTGCAAGTCAACACCTATTAGGAGCTTGGATTCGTCGAGATTTTCAATATGGTTAAAGAGCAGTCCTTTCCCACAGCCTACGTCAAGGATAGAGTCAAAGTGGTATTTGGTGACAAAAGAGGAGAAATACTTCATCCTCTCCGTTTCTGTTCCAAACTTTGCATTCAGAAGCCTGAATATGGAGGTTCGAATTCTGTTGTAGACGTTGTACGTTTCTGTGTTCGCCCCAAGATTTCTTCGCGGTAAGCGTCATCAGTGTGTTGGATTTGGTTCGCTTTTAATTCTACTGCAAGAATGCATTCAGGATATCGGGAATTTATCGTGGTCTGGAAAAGGTTATAGATAGGTCATTTTTTATAGAGTGTACTTCATGAGGGGTTGCCAGTGAAGTTCATCGAGATAATTCTTGAACTTCTGTTCTTTGTGTTTTGCTTGTCGGCTCTTGGCGAACCTTGGAGAATGCTCATTCGGAAATTCACTGGGCTATTCAAGGGTTTGGATTTTTTGCGAGTATTCTTACTCGATGTGTATCTCGGCGGTTTCCTGCTGTATGTAATCGCTATTGTTCCCTTGCATCTTTTCAGCGCGGTTGTGCTGTACGTCATTACTTTGGTTTCGATTGTAACAGTTGTTTTGCTTCACCGTAGAAGACTCAAAGATGCTCTTTCGCCAGCACTTTCTCATCCGGTGACTCTACTTAAGAAGCGTCCTTCCCTCGAGCTTGCTTTAATCTTGGTGATTTTTGCATTCAGCCTTGTCACACAGACCTATCCTCTTAATGATCTTCTTCTAGGAAGTGTTCGGGATACTGGCATTCATTCACTCTTTGTTCAGGTTTTGATAGAGAATAGGCAGGTGCCTGTGACATTGGAGCCGTATTTGAGTGAAGGGATAATCTATCCCCAAGGTTTCACTCCAATGGTTGCTTATTCCGTGTTTATCTTTGGCTACACGGCTCCACAAGCCGTTCTTTACGTGACGGCCCTGTTTAACGTACTCGCGGTGCTGGGGGCATATTTCCTAGGAAAAACCTTACCGTTGCCTGAAAAACTGAAAATGGGTCTGTGCTTGGCTTTCGTCTTTGCCTTTGTGGCGTCGTGGCCAAAGTACATCACTTGGGGAAGCAATGCTCTGGTTGCAAGCTTCCCCTTCTATTTTGTCTGCTTGAGCCTTTTTCCTTTTCTTGTGAAGGGGAAGCTGAATGTACGAACAATCCTTGCGGTAGGTTTACTTTATGGGTACTTGTCGGTTTTGCATCTTCAGGTGTATGAAGCATTAATTGCATCATTATTTGTGCTGTGGGTTTACATGATAATCAAGAGAGAGAGAGGCAGGTGGCTCAGATTTGGATACTTGGCGGCAATCACGAGTGTAAGTCTGGTAGTGTTGAGTCCTTTCATTATGAGGCAGCTTACTTTTTACTCGAATCCTTACCACAACATAGGTGTTCCCTCCGATGTAGAGATGCCGATTCCCCAGCCTAGCCTTTCAACTGTCATATCGACCGCTAAGTGGTTGTTCGAGAATTTGGCAGTTGACCCTGTACTCAAAGGGGCTTCCTTTGCTTTGGTCTTGGTTGGCGTTGTAGTAATACTGGCCTTACGACGAAAGAGCAGTAGCATCCAAACTAGTCAACTCCTCAAATTGGGGGTGGCCACGTTGCTGGGGGAGTTGTTGATTTCCCTCTTCGCGGCTGTCTCTCCTGGTACTTTGCCATTTTATCCGCAACAGCTCTTACTGTACATCCCAATGTATCTCTTTTTTGCAGCAATCATCTATCCCTTGTATGATCTTCTTTTTTCCTCTCTGTCAAGGAAGGCGGTGCCAAAAACAATCGAGTTTGAACCCAAAACAGAGCAAGTTTTAGTTGGGGCCATTTCGCTGATGCTACTTATTGCATTATTTGGTACCTTCGTATATCAAAGTGTCGCCTTCGACGCCGGGAGACTCTACGGTTCTTACAGCGTCTTTGGTGTCACAACAGAGCAAGACCTTCAGCTAATCTTATGGATTAGAGACAATTTGCCAGCTAACGCCACAATTCTAGTCGATAATTTCCAAAGCGGGGCTTTCATACCGAGCATCGCAAGCCGTAAGGCTGTCTTTCCTTCATTCGGAAGTTCAACTTCGGCCTCTTATCAGAAGCTCGTCTCCTTGCTGGAAGAAGACGTGCTCAACACCACAACGTTAGACCTGATGAAACACTTTAACATAACAGACATCTATTCCGGATCCGGCATCAGTCCTTGGGATGGCTGGATGCACAAGTGGGACCCTAGACTGTTTCTGGGCAACCCTCAATTCACATTGATGAAAAACTTCGGCAATGCCTACCTTTTCCATTGCAACTATGTGAATACGAGTGTCGTCTTTCTCGATGATTTTGAACATACAGATTGGGATCAAAACGGTTGGCTAACTCAATACGTTGGCAATGGACTTGGAAACGTGACGATAACGTCAGACTTCGGATATAATTCGCAAAGATCTCTGAGAATAACAGCTCAGGCAATTTATACGATAACAGAAGGGCGATATGCGCGTTCAGTTTCGCGAGAAATCTTCCTGCCAAACGACTCTGATGTCACTTTCTCATTCTATGTAAATACGGTTGAAGGTTTTCATGGGAAAGACACGTTTGCGGTAGTTATTTCCAACATTTATCGCAATCAATCTGTTATCATAACAACTCCAAAGGGAGTTTATGAAGGCTACCGCAACACCAGACCGTTGGATGGCTCTGTAGAATTGTTCAGTGATGACTTAAGCATCTCATGGCATGAATTCTTCAATTCACCTCTACCCAATGCTCTTATCTTAGAGCTTGTGAATTGGGACTTTGACGGTGTTGAAAACGTCGCTTATATCGACAATATTAAAGTTACTTCCACACCCACCGTTTAATCCTCAAAACAGAATGAGGTAAACCCATGGAAAAACCTCGGAAAAGCCAAAGGTGGCGACAATTATACGTACTTATAGTTCAGGTGAAACTCTTGTGGAATGCCTTAAAGCGCGCAGAAAGGTTTGATACATGAGATCATATTCTTTCACGGATGCATATTTACGTCGTAAGAATCTTGGTGGACACCTTTCGTCAGTTGAAAAGTGGTGGCTCAAAGTTTCAGTTTGATTTTGAAAAGCATAGACTGTCTGTGATAGACTGGTTAATACCATACGCTAGAGATTCCTTAAAGGCTCTTGATGTGGGATGCGCGATTGGTGTTTTTACAAACCTGCTGCACCAGAAGGGCTACGAAGCGTTAGGTATAGATACTAACAAGGAGCTCTTGGCCTTCGCCAAGAATAGATACCCACACTGTACGTTTAAGCCTATGAATGCCTTGCATCTAGACCTCTCCCCTTCCACTTTTGATTTTGTTCTAGCCCTAGAGCTCATAGAGCATTTATACAATCCATACAAATTGCTCAAAAATATTCATCAAGTACTCAAAGAAGATGGAGTGATTCTATTATCAACTCCCAACAGGCTGTCACTAGAGGGCGCCAGGGGGGTAGTGATGGAAAGGGCGGCAAGGATTAATTGGAATGCATGGGACGCCGAACATAAACATGTCTACACTTCAATCGAAATAATACAGTTGCTGAGGCGATTTTTCAAAATCGAGAAAGTTGTAGGCTACTACTATACGCCAATGATCCCTTGCATGAAATACGATATTGTAAAGAAAATTGGTTTAGACAAAGCTCATTATCTCGCTTTTGACAATCGAATCTTATCTATGCTTGGATTTATTACTCTTATAAAGGGTGTGAAATGCAAATTAGATTCGGTTGAATAAGTATCGTCTAGATTGATTTGAGGCAGAATGAATTGATTGACGATGTGTCAATAGTTATACCTACACACAACTCAAGTGGTATTCTAAGAGCATGTCTTGAATCTGTTAAGAACCAAAACTATCCGTTACTAGAAGTTATTGTTGCCGACAATTTCAGCGAGGACGGGACAATAAACATAGCTAAGGAATTTGGGACTACGATCATAGAGCGTTGTGGTAGATCAGGCAATCCTGGTTCGGCGAGAAATGTTGGTATATTAAAGGCATCTGGCAGATATGTGCTGCTTCTTGATTCAGACGAGATTTTAGCAGAAGATGCTGTTCAGAGCTGTGTCAAATTACACGAGAAAGAAAATGTGGGGATCGTAAAAATTCCGTTGCTCTTTGTTGGAACCGACTTTTGGGGGAAGTGCTCAGCCTTCTGGAAAAATTATCATTATTTAGTTAACAAGCAGACCATTGGCAGTATTCCTCGATTTTTTATCAAAGAAGTCATTCTAAGGGCAGGTCTCTTTAATGAGGACTTAGTTATTGGAGAAGATTGGGAACTTTACGCACGCTTGAAGAGAACGGGTATAAAAGAAGCCTACTGCAATTCCGGCATGCTACATCTTGAACCTTCATCTCTTAGAAAGATCATGGCCAAAGAACTGCACTATAGTAGGTTTGTCCCTTTATATTCCCGTCGCTTCAAGGAAGAACATGTGCCAATCTATAAAAATTCGTTGCTGTCTCTCAGAGAAGCCCTAAAGGGCTTCCGTAGATCGCCACTGTTAGTTGTTGGATGCTTATTCTTACTCTTTGTCAAAACTTGCATGTGGACGGTCAGATTGACGTTCTTCTAATGCGCGCTAGCCTGTTTAGAAATTGTTTGTTGGATGCTTGTTCTCCGTTTTTCACTTCTTTTTGTTTGCCCATCAATAGATGTTTCTTTCATCTTGCAGGTTTTGGCCCCTTTTCTGACCTATTCGTTGATGGTTAATCTAATTTCTAAACACCCTAACGCGCATCTCTTGCCACCTTAAGAAAGCTAGCACGAATGTCGCAAACTTTTTCTGAAATCGTTGGAATATTTATCAGCCAGGATAGGTTGTCTAGTTAGGAAAGAGCGAATATGAAAATAGGCGATTTTTACGAAAGAAAAGAAGTGATTCACGAAGTTGTCGAAGCTAGGAGAAGCGAAGTTTGCTATAAGTTGCTAGTTGAATTGATAACCAAAAAGGTCAACAATGTGGGAGAAAAGAGAATTCTGGACGTTGGGTGCGGTGACGGCAGCTTCGCAGTCAGGCTGAGGAAGTATTCTAGAGTTTTTGGAATCGACCTTTCGCAGAAGGCAGTTGATCTAGCCAGAAAAGCTGGCTTAAGTGTGTATAAGGCGGACGCATCACGTGAGGAATTGCCTTTCGACAGCGAGTATCTTGATGTAGTCTATATGGGGGATGTGATTGAGCACTTATTCGATCCTGATTTTGCTATATGCGAAGTTCTAAGGGTGCTCAAGCGGGGTGGTTTCTTGGTGCTGTCAACGCCGAATCTTGCCAGCTGGTTGAATAGGTTGTTACTGTTTCTGGGTCTGCAACCTCGTTATTCGGAAGTGTCAACTGTGAAGCAGTTTGGGAGACTTGGGAGGCAGGATTTTGCTCCTGTCGGCCATCTGCGACTGTTCACCCATCGAGCCTTGAGGCAGTTCTTGACGTTTCATCATTTCAATATCGTCAAGGTGGAAGGGGTTGCATCTGAAGGTCTTCCAAGAGCGTTGGGTCATATTGATCGGACTATTAGCAGAATCCCCTCATTAGCTTCAAGCATTATAGTGGTTGTGCAAAAAGGCCAATGAGAAAAGGAGATTGGGGGTTATTGTCTTCAAATGTCATCCGGTTATGATTATGAGAGCGTCAATCTTATTTATAGGGCTGGGCGTGTAATACTGCATTTCAGTGACCTTTCCTAAGAGGATGATTGTTGATGAGAGTGCTCGTCACTGGCGGAACGGGTTTCATAGGCTCTCACCTCATACCGAAGTTACTCGAAAAAGGACACGATGTCTGGGAACTGCAAAGATACGTGACGGGAAGAATAGGAAAACCCCACAATATCAAAACAGTTTATGCAGACCTGAACGACGGCTTTGCCGTCAACAAAGCAATCAAAACAGTCAAGCCTGAGGCGGTAATACATCTGGCTTCTGTAAGCGCTGTCGCTTATTCTTACGAACACCCGCAAGAAGTCATGGAGACCAACCTCATAGGCACAACAAACCTCGCAGAAGCCTGCCTCAGAGAAAGCTACAATTTCAAACGGTTCCTATTCGCTGGCACTTCAGAAGAATATGGAAACAACGGCTTTGAGACTCAAGTAGAAACCAACTCGCTCAAACCAGCATCGCCATATGCAGTAAGCAAGGTTGCCTGCGAAAACTATCTAAACTACATGAGCGACGCCTACGATTTCCCAATAACAATCCTTAGACCCTTCAACACCTACGGCCGAAAAGCAGACTATCACTTTCTAATCGAGAAAACAATAGTCCAAATGCTGAGCCAGAAAACCGTGCGGTTAATCGACCCCACACCAGTCCGAGACTGGATGTATGTTGAAGATCACATAAACGCCTACCTAGAATGCCTCGAAAACGAAAAAGCAGCAAACCAAATCCTCAACTTCTGCACAGGCACAGGATATACAGTCAAAGACACAGTAGACAAAATAGCCAAATTAACAGACTTCATAGGCGAAATCCAATGGGGCTCGGCTCCACGAAGACCAACAGAAAGCAAAACTATAGCAGGCTCATACGAAAAAGCCAAACGAATTCTAGGATGGGAACCAAAGTGGACTCTAGAAAGAGGACTTGACCAGACAATCAAATGGTGGAAAGAGAATCTTCCAAGCAAGAGATCACATGGAAAACAAGGTTAGGCTCACAACACCCATTTCTGATGTAGCTTTTCTTTTGAGAGCGAAACACTTTTTACAACTCAACCAAATCTAAGGTTGAGTAAGCTTGAAGTCGCTGGCTTTTATACAGAACATGTTCCGCGAATACTACACCAAAGACTTCACCCCAAACCAAAACATCCCTGCAATCGAAAAACGCGAATTCGGCTTCGTCTCATTCGAAGGCTGGATGCTCCGCCACAAAAGCTTCAACAACACAGACGAGTTAGCATCCTTTCTCCGCGACACAGTTCCACAACACGCCTACGTGTCAGGCGCCTACTACGAAGACCCACAAGCCGAAATGGAAAAAAAAGGCTGGCTCGGAGCAGACCTAATCTTCGAAATCGACGCCGACCACATCCCAACACCCTGCAACAAAATCCACGACGAATGGACATGCAACAAATGCGGCTTCTCAGGAAAAGGAACAGTGCCCGAAAAATGCCCAGCCTGCGGCGGCGAGAAATTCGAGGACCACACGTGGATATGTGAAGTCTGCCTGGCCTCGGCAAAGTCCGAAGCCATCAAGCTCCTAGACATGCTCACACAGGACTTCGGCTTCCACGAAAAAGAGATACGCGTATTCTTCTCAGGACACCGGGGTTACCACATCCACGTCGAAAGCGAAACCGTCAAAACCCTTGACTCAGTCGCGCGCAAGGAAATCGTTGATTACGTCAGCGGCCTAGGCCTTGAAACCGCGCTTCACGGGCTAGACGAAAACGACCTAAGAAACCTGGGCGTAAATAACTCCGGCTGGCGCGGACGAATCGCCAAAGGAATGCACAACTTCATCCTCAACGCTGGGCCAGACGACTACAAAAACATAGGACTGGAGAGACCCTCCGCCACTTCGATAATGAAAGCCATAACAAACAACAAAGACGCAATCCTCAAAAGCCTGAGCGGGTCACAACCTTGGAGAGCAATCAAAGGGATAGGCCCAGAAACATGGAAAAGAATCATAGAACACTCCGCAAAACAGCAAACAGCCAACGTAGACACCGTCGTAACAACAGACATCCACCGTCTGATCAGACTAGCCGGTTCGCTGCATGGAAAAACGGGTCTAAAGAAAGTTGAGTTTCCCGCCGCAGCCATAGACAGCTTCGACCCATTCAAAAGCGCGATAGCCTTTAAAGCAGGCACGACAACCGTTTCCGTCTCCAACGCACCAGAGTTCAGACTGGGTGATGAGACATTTGGCCCCTACCAAAACCAAAAAGCCGACTTACCAACTGCAGCAGCCATGCTTCTCATCTGCAAGAAAAGAGCAGAGGTAGCGCAGTAAAATGTATGCCGAGCTATGTACCGTCTGGAAACAAGAGCTTGAAAACGCCGAACTGGAAAAGCTTCCTCCAGACTTCTACTCCACCGTTGCCGATTACCTGAGAAGGCTCAGAGAAGAAGGCCGAATGCTAGACAAGAGAACAGTGAAGGCAACTCTCCTCAGAAAAGAGATGCGAAACGTAAGACACATGGTCAGGGGACTGATTGAAGCCCGCTACCGAAAAATCGTCAGAAAACTGTCTGCAGGCGAGGAAATCCCCCCTGATGTCTTGACGCCTGAAGAAGAAAAAATATGCCTCAGAGTCTCCCCGCTAGCAGAAACAATGCAAAACTTTGCCAAAGAGATTCTTCGAGGCCGCCTGACCGACGCAGACGTTCAACACCAACACAAGAGAGCCGTCCTGCGCTTCCTGAAGGCTGTCCCAGCAATAATCGGGGCAGACATGAAAACCTACGGGCCATTCAAAGCTGAAGATGTCTCCTCAGTGCCCACCGAGAACGCGAAAATCTTTGTCAAGCAGGGCTTGGCTGAGAAGGTTGAAGCTGATCAGGCATAGGCGTTTTCGCGATTCTCCAGTTTTGGATTCTTGTCCATAGCATTCGACTACCGATTATTATCAACGGATATGATATGATCCAAATGATGGAATACAACATGCCATAGTAATTGTGGAACCTTTGAAAATCGGATTCCAAGACGGTAAAGCTCGGGCCTTTTTGTATCGCAATCATAAAAAGAGTGACTATCCTCAATACGTTGATGACGTAGGTCACAAGAGCGCCGATAGCAAAATAGACTACTCTCTGCCACCAGCGGATGTCGGTGTTCTTCAAAAACAACAGCAACGTTACGCTGTAAATCAGAAGACTCTCTATCCCTGAGCATGGCCAAGCAATTGCAAAGCTAGCCCACGGGTAATTCTTAACCGTCAGCACTGGCATCATGCCATAAGCGGCAGAGTTGGGCATCGTGCTGTATATGGTCTCATATCCCATTAGACCCAAGACGCGTGCTGCAACTGTGACTGTTGCTGGGACAAGAACCTGCAACGGTGTAAACCTGCCATAGGGATACAGGTTATCCACTAGAAAGAGTGCTCCGATTATTCCTAGGAAAGATGCTGGAAGCAAAAAATCCATGAGACTACCGGTTCCGTATTCCAGAGCAACGATTAGATAGAAAAGAACTGCAAAGACTAGATATTCAACTGAGAGCGGTGTGAGACTTGCAAGCTGGTCTCTCGCGGGTTCTTCCGCTGGAATGAACGTCCTAGCACAATCTGCAATTGCCCCGTTCAGCCCGTAATAGTTGGTAGCAACTACGTACGCCGTTGGAAGCAGAAGCGCCACAACTAGAAGAACTGATCTCAGGGATTTTAGTCTAGGTATTTTTTTGCTTTGAAGTTTTTCCCAGTTCAATATTGCCTCCAAGAAAACCAGCCACAAGAAGAAGAGATAGAGTGTTCTGCCATGGTAGGTCTGTTCAAAGGAATAGGCATAGAGAGAATATAGTATGGCAAATGGAGCAACGAACGCGAGTATCGGCTGGAACCTTGTTAAGACGGTAATGACTTTTTTCGCTTCTTGCATTCAGTAGCTCCTGAAGTCTACCCCACTGTTGCTCAAGGATAACAGTTTGGCAATTATTTAAGCGTAGCATGACTGAGGAATGTCTTTGCATGCTTTTGTGATCAGAGGAGTGATTCGGTGGATATGGCGAAAAAGTATAAGTGCATGCGTGTTTTCTTTATGCAAAGCTGGTAGTGGTTAAGGTGAACGTTCCAAAAGAGATCACAACTTACTGCCCAAAGTGCAGGAAGCATCAGGCCCATGCAGTCACGCTTTACAAGCCTGGAAAGAGGAGACCCATGGCGAAGGGCGAGCGGGCACATGAGAGAAAAAAGAGAGGGTACGGTGGGCAGAAGTATCCTCTTCAAAGAGAATTTGCCAAGACGACCAAGAAGCAGACTTTGAAGCTGAAGTGCAAGGTTTGCAGTTACACAAGACATAAAGATGGCGTACGACTGAGAAAACTAGTCATTGCATGAGAATTGAGGTGTGAGCTATGGCTGAATGGGAAAAACTTGTTCCGAGACCGAGAAGCAGTTTCTTGCGCGTGAAATGCCCAAAATGTGGCAACGAGCAAGTAGTCTTCGACAACGCGACGAACAAAGTCAACTGCAACGTCTGCAAAGCTGAACTGGCAGAGCCTTCCGGCGGAAAGGCGAGAATTAAAGGCGAAATAGTAGCCGTTTTTGAATAGAGATGAACGTCATAATGGCGGCTAAGAACCAAGAGTGGCCAGAAGCAGGCGATCTGGTAATCGCTACCATAGAAACCGTCACTGACTATGGTGCTTATGCGAAGCTGGACGAATACGACAAGAAGGGTCTACTGCACGTTTCAGAAATCTCTTCTTCATGGATTCGCAACATCCGCGATTTTGTGCGCGAAGGGCAGAAGCTCGTATTGAAAGTCTTACGCGTGGACACGGAGAAAGGACACATAGACTTGTCCCTGAGGAGAGTAACCAAGAGAGAAAGAATCGAAAAGATCATGTCATGGAAAAAGGAAAGAAAAGCTGAGGCTTTAATCCGAAGTGTAGCTGAGAAAACTGGGCTGCCGCTTGAAGAGGTCTACGAAAAAGCTGTAGCACCTATGGAAAAGGAGATGGGGCTGTATGAAGGTTTCGAAAGAGTCCTCAAAGAGGATGCAGAGGCTCTGACGAAAATCGGCGTGCCGAAAGAACTTGCTGATGCTATTGCAGAGGTTGCGAAAGAAAGGATACACGTTCCCATGGTCAAAGTCAAAGGCACGATTGAGCTTCGCTGCATGAAGCCAACCGGGGTAAAAATCATCAAGGAAGCCTTTTTAGGTGCCAAGAAGGCTGAAAAATCTCGGGATGTCAAGATTCGCTTTTACGTGATTGCCGCGCCGAAATACCGTGTTGAGGTATTGGCAGAGAATTACAAGCATGCTGAGGATGTTCTGCAAGAAGTGGCACAAGGTGTCGTTTCGAATGTTGTCAAAGCCGGTGGGCAAGGCACTTTCCGAAGGGAAAAATGATGGTTTGGCTCCTTAGGAAATGTGAAAAATGCGGAAAATACACGCTTCAGACGATTCAGTGCCCCTATTGCGGCGGCAAAGCCAGAATGCCGCACCCGCCAAGATTTTCACCTGATGACAAGTACCTCAGGTATAGGATGGCTCTGAAAGAGGGGAGTTCAGCAGAGTGAAGGAAACTTTCATCAAAGAGCTTGCGAAAGTGGAATTGGACAATCCGATTCTGATCGAGGGGCTTCCCGGTCTGGGGCTTGTTGGCAAGATCGCCACTCGCTACTTGGTGAAAAAGTTGAAGGCTGAAAAGTTTGCCTACCTTTATTCGCCTCATTTCCCTTACTTTGTGCTTGTTGGCAAGAAGGGAAGTGTCAGGCTATTGCGCGGAACATTTTACTACTGGAAGAACAAGGGAGGGAAAAACGACATAATGTTCTTTACGGGCGACAGTCAAGCGCAGACGATTGAGGGGCAATATGAGATTTCTGATTGCATACTCGACTTTGCTGAACGGCACAACGTCGAGATGATTATCACGATAGGCGGTTACCGAATGGAAGCAAAAGCTAAGCCTAAGGTCATCGCGGCAGCCACAAGCCAAGAATCCCTAGACAAGGCGCTGCGAGCTGAAGCCATCCTCAGTCCGATGGTGAGTCCTATCGTCGGGACGGCGGGCTTGATTCTAGGTCTAGCACGTTTCAAGAAGATTGACGCGCTTTGTCTTTTGAGTGAGACTCGGGGATACTTGCCAGATCCGAATGCAGCCAAGAGTGTCTTGGAAGTGTTGCAGAGAATGTTCGGTCTTGATGTGGATCTGGCAGGGTTGGATGAAGAGATCACCAAGGCGGACAAGATGGTTACTCGTTTGCAGAAGATTGAAGAGAAGAGAGCCTTGCAGGCTGAAGAAGTACGGAAGGAAGAAGACAAGAAGATAACTTACATCTCTTGACGGGAGCTAAAAAGCCAGTTCTTCCTTGATTATTCCAACAATCTTTTCAGCTGATTTTCCGTCTCCATAAGGAGATACTGTTGGCAACTGTTTTGGATGCTTCAACGTTTTCCTCATGCCTTCCAGTATCTTCTGTTTTTCTACCCCGACGACTTCAGCGAAGCCTGCTTGGACAGCTTCTGGTCTCTCAGTAGAGAGGCGAATGACCAAAACGGGTTTGCGTATGCATGGCGCGGTTGCCTCTTCTTGTATGCCGCCTGAATCTGTAACTATCATTTCACATTTCTTCATCAGCACTAGAAAGTCCAGATAGCCTAGTGGCGGCAAGATCTGCAGGTTTGCCGTTTTCTTGATTTTGGCGTAGGTTTGGTTTTGCTTCAACCTCTTTTTGGTGCGTGGATGCATAGGGTAAACGACTGGTATTGGGGCTTCGGCAAAGGCTTCCATGAAACCCTTGAGAACTGCGAGGTTGTCCACATTTTCTGCTCTGTGAGCGGTTGCAAGTGCAAATTTTTCCAAGTTAATGCTGTTCAGGATTTTTGATTTTCTTTCTGCTATTGGCAGGTGCTGGGTGACAGCGTCGATGACGGTGTTTCCTGTCACGTAGATTTTCCCCCACACGTGTTCCGTTTTCAGGTTGCTCTCAGCCGTTTTTGTAGGTGCAAACAGGTAGTTGGATAGGTGGTCTGTTAGGCGTCGGTTATGTTCTTCTGGCATTCGCAGGTCAAAGCTTCTCAACCCTGCTTCCACGTGTCCTAGTGGTATGCCGAGTTTGGCTGTTGCTAAGGCTGTTGCTAATACTCCGTTTGTGTCTCCTTCTACCAGTACAAGTGCAGGTGAGGTTTTGTTCAGCAGTTGTTCCATGCGGGTTATTATTCGCGCGGTTTGCGTTCCCTGGGTGTATGCTTTGATTTTGTATCCGTAGTCTGGTTTCGGAAGCTCAAGGTTTTCAATGAATTGTTGTGACATGTCGTAATCGTAGTGTTGGCCGCAATGGACGAAAGTGGATGGTATCTTGCTGCGGTGTAGAGCTCTGATGAGTGGAGCCATTTTTATGATTTCGGGACGTGTGCCCACAACAACCATTACTGTCTTCATTGAGCTTTCACTATCCAGCAAATGAAAGTTTAATGTACTTTTAACATTTCTCCAAGATGTGAGACTATTGTTATTGAAGCTTGATTCTGAGTATTCTTATTCAGTCTTAACTCTCGATTGTACACATGAATAGTGATTCCTAGATTGCTTCTTGTTTTTGACATACAAATCATCTTATTGCTCCTAACAGCTTTCTTAGGCCAGTAAAGTCTAGTACAGGAGATAGCTGTATGCACGTACTGAAGAATAGGACAGCCTTGAGCACGGTAGTGACAACGTTGATCCTCCTCGTTGTATCCGTCTTGCTTGCAACTGTTGTAACGTTCTATGCGTTTAACGTGACAACAACCAGAGTCCAAGAAGAAGCACTACTCCTAACTAAGCACCACGTGTGGTACAACACGTCAGGCTCATGGGCTCAAGCGGCGATAGTGACAGTGAACACTGGCGAAAAAGATGTTGTTCTGGACAAAATATCAGTGCGAGGACAAGAATGCGCATGGGACGATGTTTACTATTGGCGGACAAGCAACGTGACTGTTTCGAATGACCTGCATGTGACTCCAACCAACATTACTGGCACAACCTTTGACATTGTCGTTCAAGGAATTGCCAGAACGTTCCAACAAGCCACTGATGACTTGACGTTAAAATCTGGTTGGACGATTGTCATTTACGTGATGAATCCTGGCAGCATAGCCTTGAATGATGTTGGTCTTACGGTTGACACAACGGTCTTAACTTCAAACGCTCAGTATTACAAGGAAGCTAACGTTGAGGCAGCACAGTAACAGCATCTTCTTTTTCTATTAACAAACATCATCGCATGCCTACGTCTTCTTCAGGTATCCTTCTCTAGGTTCATAGATTGTTCCTTCGCGCAATAGCTGTCCCAAGAGGCGTTCTGCTTCTCCTCTCGGAATCTTGTATCCCGTTTCCAACTCGTTCAGAAGAGCCGCTTTTTCAACTATTCCCGTGTCTTTTTCCATTGCCATCAAGGTTGAGAGGACCGTTTGCAGTTTGTCTCGTACGCTCTTGGGTTTTCCAGTCATTATGATGTCTATGTCTATCTTGTACGAGGACAGGTCTATTCCAACCTCTTCAAGAGACCTCTTCATTATTGCAACGGCCGCTTCGGCGTCTTCAGCCGTAACTTCCTTTCTGAGGGATGCGCGGGCTCTTGCCTCTGATATGCGCACCAGCGATTCGAGTTGGCGTGCGGTTATTGCCACTGGCGAGCCTTCTGCCTCGCTTGCGGAACGCATTGCCAAATAGAAGTCTTTTAGGCGTTGCAGC
>Ga0315280_10001029_pt1 | contig 49730 bp, 39 predicted proteins | sample YL17G06_40_MG_FD_203697 | JGI IMG/M metagenome (GOLD analysis project Ga0315280, IMG submission 203697) | Sediment microbial communities from Yellowstone Lake, YNP, Wyoming, USA - YL17G06_40 | ecosystem: Environmental > Aquatic > Freshwater > Lake > Sediment | place: USA: Wyoming | collected... | reverse complement strand
TCGATAAGGAAGGCGAGCGCGTCGGAAATGCGCGCTGGAGCCATCTCCGCCAGAAAGATAGCCGCACCAACGCCCAGGGGGACCGCGATCAGCAGGCCTACCGCCGACGTCACCACCGTCCCGAAGATAAAGGGGAGGGCCCCAAAGTCCTCGAAGACGGGATCCCAGGTGCGCGTAACCAGGAACTTCCAGCCGAACTTCTCGCGCGCCAGCGCGGAGTTCCGGTAAAGCTCGAAGACCAGCAGCGCGGTGATCAGAAAGATGGCCGAGGCGAAAACCAGGGTAATGAGATGTGCAACCTCATCGCCACTTCGCAAGCGAAGAAGAAAGGCGCGCGCCCGCCCCGGGCGGGGCGCGCCTTCGACCACAACTGCTGTGCTTGCCATGCTATTTGATCTCGGAAATGGCTTTCATCTCTTTGGTCACCACTTCCTTGGGAAGGCGAGCGTAGGCCAGCGGCTCGGCGAACTTCTGCCCGTCGTTCAACATCCAGTGCAGGAAGTCCGTAATGACCTTGCGCTTCGCGCCGTCCTGAATCGTCGAGGGAACCAGCAGCCAGGTGAAGCTGGCGATCGGATAGGCGTTCTTCCCGGGGGCGTTCGTAATGGAAACCCGGAAGTCATCCGGCATCTCCTGGGCCGCGGCTGCCGCCGTGACGCTCGCCAGTTCGGCCTTAATGAAATCACCCGAGGAATTGCGCGCCTGACCGTAGGGCATCTTGTTCTGGATGGCGTAGATCAGCTCGACGTAGCCGATGGAATTCGGTGTCTGCTTGACCAGGCCGGCCACGCCCTCATTTCCCTTGCCGCCCAGGCCCACGGGCCAGTTGACCGACGTGCCCTTCCCGACCTTGGCCTTCCACTCCTCGCTGACCTTGGAGAGATAGTCCACCCAGACGTAGGTTGTGCCACTGCCATCAGACCGGTGTACCACCACGATGTCGTCACCGGGAAGATTCGCGCCTGGATTGGCCCGCGTCAGTTCCGCGTCATTCCACTTTGTGATTTTTCCCAGGAAAATCCCGGCCAGGGCCTCGGGCGTGAACTTCAATTCCTGGCTCACACCCGAGATGTTGTACGTCGGAACAACGGCCCCGAGCACGGTCGGGAAGTGCAGAATCTTGATTTTCGCCTGGCCAAGTTGCTCGTCGGACATGGGCCCGTCCGTCGCTCCGAAATCGACGGTCCCCGCCAGAACCTGGCGAATGCCCCCGCCCGAGCCGATGGACTCATAATTGATCTGAATGTCGGGGTGGAGCTTGTGGTATTCGTCAAACCACTTGGAATAGATGGGGTATGGAAAGGTAGCCCCGGCTCCGTTGATCAACGACGCCGGAGGGGGAGAAGGCGCTGCCCACTGCTTCTCGGGCCCCCAGGTTAAGGCGACCGCCATCCCTGCCACGACAAGCGTCAGCACTAAAGGGAAGGCCGACAGCTTTTTCATTGGATTCCCTCCATAGTAAGATTGAGGCTGTTTTGTTGCAGCCATGTTAAGCAGCCGTTAAGCTGCCTTAACGAGTGAGGCAAGGGAATAGACCCCTCAACGCACTCCGAGCACTGAGAAACTAGAACTTGTAAACCAAGTCGAATTGCATACGACTTAGCCACTTATCCGTAGGATCGTTCAACCGCTTGCCCAGCAGATAGGTCCATTCCCCACTGACGTTCTTGATGATCTGGTAGCCAACGAAGAAGACGTGGTTCTGGACGTTCGTCGCCGTACGCAAATCGCTGAAGTTGAAAGCTGAAATGACCGCATCCTTCTCGATGCGGTAGTACTGATAGCCAAACTTTACGTCCTTGGGATTCACTTCTTGACCAATGCTGGCTTCCGCCAAGTAGCCCTTGCGCTGGTCGGTGGCGGCCTGCGTGTTTTGGACAAAGTCCAAGCCCACATTAAACGGCCACCGCGGGGCCATCTTGTACCCAGCCCTTACGGCAGCGTTGAAGTACAAGAACTGCCCGGCGTACCCGGTCACATTCCCGTTGGCGTCCTTGACCACAGTGTTCGTCAGGCTATTGGCCACTGTTCCTTTGCTCTGCGCCACGGCGATGGAATCAGGTCGGCTGAACTTGATCCCGCCCCCGTATAGTTCAAATGTACCTTTTTCGCCGGCGTTGAATTTCAGTTGGAGCTGACCCCCGTAGAGGGCGCCGTCACGGCCGCTGCCCACTTCGTTGAACGGCAACTGGAAACCCATCACGGTCACATTCTTGAGGAACGACTTCGAATTCAGAGAGAGTGCTTCGCTGAAACCTTCGGGGTTGAGGTCACTGTCGAACGTGAGCTGAGTCCGATACCATGGGTAGACCTGTTTTCCACCCGTTACGGTCAGCGCCCTGAAAGCCTTGGGGTTAATCGTCAGGTAGGCCTGGTCGATTCCGATCGTCTTGCGCTGGTAAAACGAGGTGAGCGTCTGGTTCGTGGAGATTGGGTCATTAAGGTCCCCTGACGCCACCGAGATGCCACCAAACATGTCGTCCGAGATTTTCCCCTTCAAGTTCAGACGGGCGCGGATTCTCTGCCGGTTCCGCGTCTGAGTTTGGTCCTGGATGAAGTTCTCATAGCGGACTCGGACGTCCCCGCTCATATTGAAGTTGCCGAGGCCCTTGCCGATCGAACCCACCGACTTTTCCAGTTGATCCACTTTCTTGGTGAAGCCCTGCATCTGCTCCTGCGTAACTGGGTCCGCTCCCCCCGCACGTGCGGCAGGAAGCGCAAGGGTGGCCGCTTGGGTCTGGCTTTCCGCCTGCCCGCGCGGGACCTCACGTTGCAGGCTCGCGACCTGCCCGAGGTTGGGAGCTTGCTGGGTTGAGGCCTGCGAGTTCTGGAGGACTTGCTCCAGCATGCGTTTTTGGTCTTCGAGCGCCAGACTGAGGCGCTCGATCTGCTTTTGCTGCAGGGCGAGCTGTTGCTTAAGGAGGGTCACTTCATCGCTGTTGTCTGAAACCGGAACTGCCTTGGCTTTGTCTGGCGGCGCGGCTTCGGAAGGCGCGCGCTTCGCCGCGGTGCCGGGTTTCTTGCCCGTCTCGGCGCTTGCCGTGAGCCCACCTACCGCGAGGATTACGGCCAGAACAAACGCGCCCCACGCAAATTGAAGTGTCGTGCTTTTCGTTCGCATTTTCTGCTCCTTGTTGGTATTCGACACTCCGGCCTGAGCTTCAGCGAGGTCCCTTAGGCCTGTGTCGGAGTAACTTTCCATTAGGGAAGCAGACCATTCTGGCTGCACCGGGTTAAAGCTCGATGACCCGTACATGAAAGTTTGGTTACAGACTCGGACCTTCATCCACAGGTTCGCCGGCTGTCACACTGGTTAACAGGGGGTTGCGCCGGGGCAGCGCGGTCTGGGAAGTCCCCGCACCTTTGGCGCAATCAAATAAGCCGGGATGGCGGCGAGAGAGGGCGTTCTGTGCCGCGCTCCGGATCACGTGCGTAGCGTCCGAAACCTCAAAAGGCGGCGTCATGAAGTCGAAGGCGCCGCGCTCGATCACTTCGACGTAAAACTTCATATCCACCTGACGCGAGACCACAATCACATTCACGGGGAGACGGCATCGCCCCGCCAGTGAGATCACATCCGACCAGTTCCCATCTGCAAGCTGAACGTCTGTAAACACCAGGTGCGGTGGCTGCTTCCCCCAGATAGAAAACAGGGCCTCGCCACAGCTTCGCGCGACCTTCGCCGTGATGCACTGGCTCTCCAGGATGGGTTTCAGGGTGTCAAACGTGCCTTCCCGGTCGTAAACCAATAGCGCCGAAATCATCTCGACCATAACGACTCCTTTCAGGCCCGGAGACAAGCTCCAGGGCTGGGCTGAATCCGGGCCGAAGCCTCCGGATGCTTCGCGGGGCTCTCTTCACAGGGAACGAAGCCTTACCCCGACCATGCCAACCGGACTCAAGCGAAGAAGTCGGAAATCCGCGACCCGGGCCTAGCGTCGAGGCCGACGGTTTCGTGCGCATCGGTTGACTTGGCGGATTCGCCCGTGTCTTCACCGCTTGCGGGAAGGTCGTGCAAAACGGCGAGGAGAAACGCCCTTTTCGGGTCCGACGTTTTTCTGCGTGCGAGCCCCAGCGCCAGGGCTGCGAGCAAAATCAGCGGCCCCGCCAGCATCAGCAGTAGAAATTCGATACTCATCGTGAGCCGCGAGTATCCCTCCGGCGTATTGACACCCGATGACGGGGCCGTAAAAGTCCGGTTAACTTTGGCGAATTGGGTGAAGGTGCAGGCCAGCGAACTAGAAGTTAAACGCCAGTTGGCCTTGGTAGCGGACTGCGGTGTTCGCCCCCGGTGCCAGGGGGACAAAGAACTGCTCGGCGGGGTCGCTCGGGCGCCGGGAGTTCTGCAAGAAGAAGAGGTTTTGCCACTGCAGGAATCGCGTCAGACCGAGATCGAAACGCACCGCGTGTGCCTGGAGATTCACGCCCGTGCCGATTCCCAATTCGTCGTCGGTGAACTGGGCGATCAGGGAGTTCGCGTCCTTGATGGCGAACTGGTAGAGGAAGCGCACATCACCGAACTTTCTCACCGACCCGAGATTCGCCGAAACCATAAATGCGTCGCGGAGTTTGCTGGCGCCGACGTTGCGGGTGGCCTGGAAGTCCAGCCAGAAAGGCATGGCGCGATCACCCAGCTTCCATCCCTGATAGTTGAGTCGGTACGCGAGCCGCACGATCTGGAAATGCGGGGCGTTGTACACCGCCCCACCGGGCGTCGTGGTCCCGTTGCCGGAGCCGCTCGCGGGACCAGAGAGCATGATGCCGAGCGCATTGCTCACCACTACCGGGAATCCGCTTGAAAGCGTGGAAAGCAGAATCTGGTTGGGGTTGCGGTAGATCTCCACGTCACTGATGAATTGATGGCTCCAGTTGGAAGAGAGATCGCCTCGTACGACGACCCCGGGATGGAACAAGTTGGCAGCGCGCACCTTCTGGCCGGGCTGGTAGTGGGCACTGACGAACGGCGAGGTCGCAGAAAGGATGACGACGTTAGGATTCGTCAGGATGTACTCCGCGGAGCGGAACTCGACGCTCTTAATCCCCAGGGAATCCCCCTCGATGGGGAGCTTGACCACCTGCTGGAATCCATTGAAGCGCGCGTCGTTGTCCCAGAGGAAACGGCTGTCGTCGGCGAAGACCTCCTCCATGCGCCCGCCGCGCAACGAGAAGCGCGCGTTGGGGTGGAAGTCCATGTACGCCTCGGCGATTGAGAACGGATGTTTGGCCACGATCCCGCTGAAGTCCTGGTCGTTGGTGAGGCCGTTGTTGAGTGGGCCGGTCGAAAGCTGCAGGTGGAAGCGAAAGCGCGGATCGATCTCCTTGTCCACGTTCAGGCGCAACCGGTAGCGACCGCGAATATTCTGGAGTGGCGGGGCGATGCTGTTTCCCGAGCGGGTGATCGCATCGAGACGCAGGCGGAAATCACCGCTGAATTCGAACCCGCCGAGGCCCTGCGCCGTGCGTTCGGCCCCCTTCTCAAGCTCATCAACCTTGCGCATGTACTGCTGGACCTCCACTGCACTGACCGTCTGCGGGGCTTCGGAAGGGGGTGCCTTGGCTGGCGCGAAACTGTTCGATTTCTCTGCTCCTGCGGACTCGTCTGCGCCACCTCCATGGAGATCCGCCGCGGGAGCGCCGCTCGCCGCTGGCAGCACCTTAAGCACACGGTCGAGCGCTTCCTTCTGCTGCGCGAGCGCGGCACGCAACTCGTCGATCTGCGTTTGCTGCTCGGCCACTCGCTCGCGCAGCTTCGCCAGTTCATCCTCCGCCCTGGAGAGACCCGGGTGGAAAAAGAAGCTGACGAGCCCGAGAAGGAAAAGGTTCCGTGAAGTGCTCATCATTTGCTCCCGTGGGAAGTCGGTTTGAATCAGCAGCAGGAAGATGTGTGGCGCGCGGACGCTTCCACGACGTCCGGGCGATCGGGCCCGCCTTGATGCGGGCGCACTAATCTAGCATGAATGATGGGGATCGACCTACGGTTGGCGGGGGCACTTCGTCCTACGCGCGGGGCAGGAGCACCGTGAACCTGGACCCTTTCCCCAACTGACTCTCCACCGAAACCGACCCACCCATGCGCTCGACGACATGCTTGACGATGGAGAGCCGCAGGCCCGTGCCGCCCATCTCCCGCGAGCGCGCCTTATCCACACGATAGAACCGCTCGAAGATGCGGGATAAGTCTTCCGAAGGAACTCCGATGCCCGAGTCGGCAACGGCGATCCGAACCTGCCCGTCACCGACGCGCGCGACGTCTACGTGAACTTCCCCTCCCGGCCGGTTGAACTTCACGGCGTTATCGAGCAGGTTGATGAGCGCTTGCTCCAGCCGGACCTTATCGCCCATCACTTCCGCGTCTTCCAGCGCATCGCAGTGGACCGTCACACCGCGCAGCCTAGCTTCGGACTCAACCGTATGAAGGGCCGTTTCGAGCGCGCCGCGCACGGAGACCCGTTCCGGCTCCGCGGGCGGCTTGCCGGACTCGAGCTCGGAGAGTATCAGCAGGTCCGAGGCAACGTTGTTGAGCCGGATGGCGTGCGCCTTAATGATCTCGAGAAACCGCCGGTTGTTCTCCTGATCTTCCAGCGCGCCCTCGAGCAGCGTTTCGGCGTAACCGCGGATGGCGGTGAGCGGCGTGCGCAGCTCGTGCGAGACGTTAGCGACGAAATCCTTCCGCACGCGCTCCAGCCTCTCGAGGTCCGTGATATCGTAAAGAATCGCGATGGCGCCGCGGTGCGAGGTAGCGGAGAGCGGCGCGGCCTGGACCTCGAAGATCCGACCCACCGCCGAGGCCAATTCCAGCCGGCGCTTGATGGAATGGCCCGAGACCAAAACGTGCGTAAGCATATCCAGCAATTCAGGGTCGCGCACCAGCTCGAGCAACGGCAGCCGCTGGGGGATCTCCCCGCTCGCTCCCACGACGCGCGCGAAGGATTGGTTGCAGAAGGTGACGCGCAGCTCGTTATCCACGGCGAGCACGCCCTCGACCATGCTGGCGAGGATGGCTTCGCGCCGCGCGGATTCCAGGCTCAAGCGGTCCACCAGCTCGCGGAGCTGCGTCGCCGTGCGGTCGAGCGAGCGCGCCAGCGCGCCCAACTCGTCTTCGGCGTCCGCGACCAGCCCCCCCGAGACCCGGGCATCCACCAGCCCCTCCGCGAAAGCTCGCAGGCGGCCGATGCGCCGCGTCAGCGAGCGCGAAAAAAAGTAGGCGACCATCAGCGCCACGAGGGCCGCGGCCAGCGAAGCGCAGAGAATCCTCCAGCGCACGGCAGCGATCGCCGCGTCGACGTCTTCGAGTGGAACCGCCAGCCGCAGGATATGGCCTAGCCTGCCATCGTAGGCGAAGGTCACGGCCAGGTAGCAAAGGTCGCGATTGAGCGTGGCACTGTGCCGGATCGCCGCACCCTGCCCGCTACGCGCGGCTTCGCGGACCTCCGGGCGGTCGGCGTGGTTCTCCATCGTCTCCGGGTCGTGCTGGGAATCGGCCAGCACCACCCCGGCAGGATCGATCACCGTGACGCGTGCCTGCGCCCGCGCGCCTGCGTCCCTGGCCCAGGGCTCGAGAGCCGGGCGCGGCACCGTGGCCCCCTCATAGGTGAGCAGGCGAGCCTGCGCGGCGAGCCGCAGCTCGACGTTCTCCCGCTGCCGCGCCGCCATGTACCGCGTGAGATAGAAATCGAGCACGAAGAGAGTGGCGGCAATCAGCAGGCAGGCGCTCCAGAGGAGCTTGCGGAAAATTGGGCTGCGAAGACTCAAGTTATTGCCGATTGATCATTGTCGATTGACGATTGACGGAAGGATGGCCTTCGATAGTCAACAATTGCCAATCTTCAATCGACAATCGGCAATCGGAAATTCAAGAATGGTCGTCCCCTTCCGCCTCGGCCGTGAACCGATACCCGGCCCCGCGCACGGTCTGAATGTACTTGGGCTTGTCCGCCTGGGCCTCGATCTTCTCGCGCAGGCGGCGGATGTGGACGTCCACAGTGCGGGGAGTGACGAAGCGGTCGCGGCCCCAGACCTCGTCGAGGAGGCGCTCGCGGCTGAAGATGCGGCGGGGCTGCGAGGCCAGGAAGTGCAGCAGTTTGAACTCCAGCGTGCTCAGCTCGACCGCTTCCCCGCGCACGGTGACTTCCTGCGTGCGCGAGTCAAGCCGCAGACCGCGCGCCTCAATCACCTCACGCTTCTCGGCGGGGCGCGCCTGACGCCGCAGCACGGCCTTCACGCGCGCCACGAGCTCCCGCGGGCTGAAGGGTTTGACCACGTAATCATCCGCACCGATTTCAAGGCCCAGGATGCGGTCCAGCTCTTCGCCCTTCGCGGTGAGGAAAATGACCGGCAGGGATCTCAGGCGGTCTTCGGCGCGCAGGTGCTTGCAGATCTCAAACCCGTCCAGGTCCGGCAGCATGATGTCGAGCAGCACCAGGTCCGGAGGGTTTCGTCGCAGCTCCTCCAAGCCGTCGCGACCCGAAGCGAAGCTCGAAACTTCAAAGCCTTCTTTGCGGAAATTGTAGCGGACCAGTTCGACGATGTCCTTCTCGTCTTCGATGAGGATGACGCGGGGACGCACGCGGGCATTATAGCATTCGGAAACTATCTGCATGGAATTCGGCCTTACGGAACTCGAGGCGGGTACATCTCGCCCCGCCAGGTTTCGCCGACAACCGTCGTGTTCGCCCGCCAGTGTCTGACCGGCGATTCTCGGTCAGCTTTGGTATGTTATTGTAATTGCGGAACTTGAAGGTCCGGGGTTTGGAAGGGCAAACGCTCAGAACCAAGCGACGCGGCGGCAGGTGAGGTTTGCCTGCTGGCGTGAGCGCAGATTGAGGTGACGAACTTGCCCTTTTTGATCGAATCTATGACATCCCGGACGCACGAGGCGCGCCAGCCGGCTTCGGATATGCGGTCTGACCTCCCGGCAGTCCTCTTCTACTGCTACTTCACCTACATGACCGTCGAGGTCTTTCTTTCCCCGCTGTCACTTCGCGAGCGGGCGCTCGTTCTCGGACTCAATCTGCTCGCGTGCGCGACGGTTTTCATGTTGGAGAGGAATGCCGCGACGCGCCGCAGCCGCTTCCTGGCGGTGGTGCGCGACTGGCTGCCCTGCATCCTCATTCTCGTCGCCTACCGTGAGGCTGGCCTGCTCTTCCTTCCCGACCCCTCGCATTGCCTGGATCACATCTTCATCCGCTGGGACGCAATGCTCCTCAGGAATCCCTGGGTCACGGCCGCGCTGACCGTGGGTTCTCCCTGGCTGCAACGCTATCTGGAATTCTCTTACTTCCTTTGCTACCCGGTAGTGCCGCTGGGCGTGGCAACACTGTATCTAACGCGACAGCACGTAGCGCCGGTCCCGCCAGCGGGGCCGGCAAATGCCGCCCCGAAGAGCGGCGCTACGGGCCGCCGCCTGGTATCCGCCCTTGAGCACTACTGGACCGCCGTGTTGATTGCCGCGCTCACCTGCTACGTGCTCTTTCCTCTGTTCCCCCTTACGCCACCGCGCGAGCTGTTTCACGATCTTCCCGGACCGCACGGCGCTTCGGGGCTGCGCGGATTGAACCACTGGCTCCTCAACCGCTACGCGGTGGGTGCGAGCCTCTTCCCCAGCGGGCACGTCGCCTCGGCGACTGCGGCGGCTCTGGTAATCCGCCGCTACGCCCCGCGCGCGGGTTCTGTATTCCTGATCGTCGCTACCAGCATCGCGCTCGCCACCATCTATGGCCGCTACCACTACGCCGCCGACGCCCTGGCTGGCGCCGTGGTCGGACTTGCTGCTTATCTTCTTTCATGCCGGCTCGGCGGCCGCGCATGACCCGAATCCGCTTGACGCTCTTGCTCCCGCTCGCTTAGCATGGAAGTTTGGCCTTCTCTCGAAAAACCTCGCTGTAGGGCTCAGGGCGAATGATCGACCGGATTACGGTTCGGGGTGCTCGCCAGCATAACCTGAAGAACATCGACGTGGAAATCCCGCGCCATACTCTGACCGTGGTGACGGGGCTGAGCGGCTCGGGCAAATCCAGCCTGGCTTTTGACATCATTTACGCCGAAGGCCAGCGGCGCTACGTCCAGACGCTCTCCGCCTACGCGCGCCAGTTCCTCGACCAGATGGAGCGGCCGGACGTTGACTCCATCGAAGGCCTGAGCCCCGCCATCTCCATCGAGCAGAAAACCACCAGCCGCAGCCCGCGCTCGACCGTGGGCACCATCACCGAAATCTACGATTACCTGCGCCTGCTCTACGCCTCGATCGGCGTCCCCCACTGCCACCAGTGCGGCCGGCCTATTGCCCGTCAGACCACCGAGCAGGTCGTCGCCTCGATCATGGCGACGGTCGAAAAAGGCCACGACGGGAACGGCAACAACGCCGAACGCATCATGATCCTGGCGCCCATCGTGCGCGGGCGGAAGGGCGAATTCCGCAAGCAGTTCGAGCAACTGGCGCACGAGGGCTTCGTGCGCGTGCGCGTGGACGGCTCACTGCGCCCGCTCGACGAGGAGATCAAGCTCGACCGCCGACGGAACCACACCGTGGAGGTGGTGGTGGACCGCCTGCTGCTCAAGCCGGGCATCGAGAGCCGGCTGGCCGCTTCCATCGAGACGGCGATGAAGCTCGCTAAGGGCATCGTGCAGGTGGCGGTGGTGAACGGCGAGGAGCACCTCTATTCGCGGGAATGGGCGTGCGTCCATTGCGGCATCAGCATTCCAGCACTCGAACCGCGCTCGTTCTCCTTCAACAGTGTTTACGGCGCCTGCGACGCCTGCCGCGGCCTGGGCAGCCAGTTCTCCTTCGATCCCGCCAAGGTGATTGTAGACTGGTCGCGTCCGTTGCTCGAAGGCGGACTGGGGCCGGGCGCGGGATCCTCCTTCCTGCAGCGGAGCCTGGCGCGCGCCGCGGAGCAGTTCCGCTTCAACCTCCGGACGCCGTTCAATCAGTTCCCCCGGCGGCTCCAGAACCTTCTCCTTTACGGAAAGCAATCGGAGCTCGGCCGCGCGGACTTGGGCTTTGTCGGCATCATTCCCCAGCTCGAGCGCTGGTACGCGGAGTCGAGTTCGGAAAGCTACCGCGAATGGTTCGAGCAATACATGTCCGCCGTGCCCTGCCCCAAGTGCGAAGGCAGGCGCCTCCGGCCCGAAAGTCTGGCCGTCACCGTGGCGGACCTGTCCATCGCCGACTTCACCGCCCTGCCGGTAAGCCGGGCGCTGGAGGTGGCGGGAAAAATCCGGCTCACGCCGCGGGAGGAAATCCTGGCACGACGCATCCTCCACGAAATCTCCGAGCGACTGGAATTCCTCCGCGCCGTCGGTCTCGGCTACCTCAGCCTCGACCGCTCCGCCGCGACGCTTTCGAGCGGGGAGAGCCAGCGCATTCGCCTCGCCACACAGATCGGCTCGAAGTTGCGCGGCGTGCTCTATGTGCTCGACGAGCCAAGCATCGGACTTCACCCGCGCGACAACCAACGCCTGCTGCAGACGCTCGAACGACTGCGCGACCTGGGAAACACGGTGCTGGTGGTCGAGCACGACGAGGAGACCATCCGCCGCGCGAACTACGTCATCGATCTCGGCCCCGGCGCCGGGAAGCAGGGCGGCTATCTCGTGGCCTCCGGGGGACCGGAGAAAATCGCCGCCTGCCCCGAGTCGCTGACGGGCCAATACCTGTCCGGCCAGCGGCACATCACGATTCCGACCACCCGGCGCGCGACCAACGGGAAATACATCTCCGTCCTCGGCGCGCGGGCGCACAACCTGAAAAACCTCGACGTGCGCTTCCCGCTGGGATTGTTGACCGTCGTGACGGGCGTGTCGGGGTCCGGCAAATCGACGCTCGTCAACGACATTCTCTATCGCGCCCTCGCCAAGAGACTCTACCGCGCCCTCGAGGAACCCGGGCCGCACCGCGGGCTCGAAGGCGCGGAGCACATCGACAAGGTCGTTGTCATCGACCAGGCGCCTATCGGGCGGACCCCGCGCTCGAACCCAGCCACGTATTCCGGCCTCTTCACACCGCTGCGCGAGCTTTTTGCCATGCTGCCGGAGTCGCGCGAGCGCGGCTACCGAGCCGGGCGGTTCAGCTTCAACGTCAAGGGCGGGCGCTGCGAAGCCTGCCAGGGCGACGGCCTGCGCCGTATCGAAATGAATTTTCTCCCCGACGTCTTCGTAACCTGCGAAGTCTGCCGCGGGCGCCGGTACAATGCCGAGACGCTGGCCGTCAAGTACAAGGGCAGCTCCATCGCCGACCTGCTCGATATGACGGCCGCCGATGCGCTGCCCCTCCTCGAAAACATCCCCGCCCTCAAGCAGAAGCTGCAGACGCTGGTGGATGTAGGCCTCGGCTATATCCACTTGGGCCAGCCCGCCACGACGCTTTCGGGCGGCGAGGCGCAGCGCATCAAGCTCGCCAAGGAACTGAGCCGCCGGCAGACCGGCCGCACGCTCTACATCCTCGACGAGCCGACGACCGGCCTGCACTTCGACGACGTGAAGCAGTTACTCGCCGTGCTCAATCGCTTGACAGACCTGGGTAACACCGTCATCATCATCGAGCACCACCTCGATGTCGCGAAACAAGCCGACTGGATCATCGACCTGGGACCCGAAGGTGGCGAAGCCGGCGGCCGCATCGTCGCCCAGGGAACACCCGAAGAAGTCGCCCGCAGCAAGCGATCGTTCACCGGCCAAGCGCTGGCGGCGGTCTTGAACAACGGCCACGGCGTCAAGAATTCTGAACAAAGAATGCCAAATGCTGAATCCAGCACTTCCGACTCATCGCCTCTCTCATGAGTGTTTATTCCATCCTGCCCCTCGGTCTTGACGACGTTCACACTTATCCCCTCCGATCTCGCTCCAGCAAGGTTTCCGTTGAGGAGTTTGGTCGCGTTCGGCGTGCTGGTGCCTCGATTCGCGAGTGGGTCGAGTCCTTGCCCCGGATTCTAGCGGGCAAAGATCTTCGTGGCGTAATTGACGCCCTGCGGCGCGCGCGGCGCAAGCGCAAGCCCATCATCTGGGGCCTGGGCGGGCACGTGATCAAGGTGGGACTAGCGCCCGTGCTGATTGACCTGTTGCGGCGCGGCTACCTGACCGCCATGGCCTTGAACGGCGCGGCGATGATTCACGACTTCGAGATCGCCCTGGCAGGAAAAACTTCCGAGGACGTTCCCGCGGTGCTCGGGCGCGGGCGTTTTGGCATGGCGGAGGAAACCGGCCGCTACATCAACGAGGCCATCGCCGAGGGCGACCGCGACGGACTCGGCATGGGCGAGGCCGTCGGCCGGTTCCTGCTCAAGCATCGCGGCGCGCGTTTCCGCCGGTACAGCCTGCTCGCCGCCGCCTACAAGGCGCGCGTGCCCGTCACCGTGCACGTGGCCATGGGGACGGACATCATCCACAATCATCCAGCTATGGATCCGCGCGCGACGGGCGCAGGAACCCACCGCGATTTCCGCCTGCTGGCCGCAATCGTCAAGAAGATGGATGGCGGCGGAATCTACCTGAACGTAGGCTCCGCGGTGATCCTGCCGGAGGTCTTCGTGAAGTGCGTCAGCCTGGTCGCGAACCTGGGGCACGCGCCGCGTGGCATCACCACCGTGAACCTGGATTTCATCCAGCACTACCGGCCGCAGCAGAACGTCGTCCTGCGACCGGCGGCCACGCGCGGCAGCCGCGGCTATGCGCTGACCGGCCACCACGAAGTGATGATTCCCTTGCTTGCCGCTGCGCTGTAGCTCCAGTACGAGCAGCGGATGACGATCGGCTTAGAGCACGAAGGGAACGAGCCGGGATTTGAGAATTCTGCGGTCGCGGGTCACAAGGGGAATGCTTTCGACGATGCTCGTCGCTGCGATGATCTCATCGGCAGGATCCGAAGAAAAATCCAACCGGGCGCTCTTCCGCACGATTTCCAGGGTTATAGGTATGACCGTCAGCTGACGAAGGAAGCTGCGAAAGACGCGACTATCGAAATCGATGTTGAGACGGCCGATCTCCGTCAGCTTGGCAAGCTCCCACAGCACGATGTCGGAGATGGCCAACTCCTCCTTGGCCATCAAGGAGTATTCGTGAGCGGTCGACGTTCCAGCAAGAAACGAGACGAGGATGTGAGTGTCAAGATTGAGCATTCCACCTCACGCCCGTTGAGAAAATGTCGCCTTTGATTTTGATCTTTCCTTTCATACAACCGAAGAACTTTTCATTGTTCCCGGAAGAGATCGGAGTCACTTTCGCAATGGGCCGCCCTCGTTTCAGGACAACGATGCCTTGCGGATCGAGTTCCTCCAGAATCCTCAGGCATTTCGCCTTAAACTCGCTGGCACTGAGCGTTTTCTGTTTTGTCTTCATGGCGTTTCCAATCCTACCAGATGACCAGTCAAATGACCAGTCAGTCGTTCGAACCGCCCATTCCTGACTCCCCCCCGCCCGGGACGCTGGCCCCCGCGACGCCCTCACCCTGGACGGTCCGCAACCTCATCGTCCTGATCGTCTCCGGTGCGATGGCCCTGGTCGCGGCCAACCTCCTGACGCTGACGGGCTATGCGACGCTGCAGTCCCTGATGGGTTGGCGTACACGGCCCACGGACCTGCGTGACAACGCCCTCTTCCTGCTTGCTCTGCAAACAGTTTTTCACGCGCTCGTGCTGGGGATTTGCTACCTCTTCATCGCCGTGAACCACGGGATGCCTTTTTGGGCGACGCTGAAATGGCAGCGGCCTTCCCTTCGCCTCCTGTGGCGCTATCTTCCTGCGGGCGTCTTACTCGCTCTCATTGTCCAACTCGCACCGCCCCTGCTGCCCGACCGGGATGACTTTCCTCTCACGCGTTTGTTCACTTCCCCGCTGGCCGGCTACGCCATCGCGGCCTTCGCCATCCTCATTGCACCCTTAATGGAGGAGCTTATTTTCCGCGGGATCCTCTTCCTCTTTTTCGAGCACCTGGTGGGCCCGCGTTTCGCGATTCTCGGGACAGCGCTGCTTTTTGCCTCGCTGCATGTGCCCGAGTACTGGGGCGCCTGGAATCACGTCTTGCTGATTCTGTTCGTAGGACTGGTCTTCTCGTCCGCCCGGGGCCTGACGGGATCTCTGACCCCGAGCGTCGTTCTCCATGTCGCCTACAACGCTGCATTGATGGCGGGCCTTTATTTTCAAACCCAGGGCTTCCGAACCATAGGGATTCTGGGGCACTCGTAGGCCGGGTCTCCTCGGATAAAACTCGAGCAGAACGCCTTGGCACGCCAGGTACCAAGGTAGAATCTCGGCCCAGTCCTGCACCCTGATGCTCATCCTCTGGCCCCCCTGCTGATGTCCGTATTAGCGCTGGGTCTTCTGGAAGCCGTAGAAGGGAACTCCTCCGCTCGCCCCCTCGTCAAGAGGCGCCGCAAAACACGCCGACAGCGCTCGGGCGAAGCCTGCGCCGACTTTGCTCAGACTTCCCGGCGGCGCTTGATGTCGATTTGCAGGCGTTTGATTTTCTGATTGAGGGTGGAAAGCGGAATCTTGAAGCGCTCGGCGGCCTCGGTCTGGCTCCAGTCGGTGCGGGAGAGCATGTCGAGAATGACGCGCCGCTCGTAGGTTTCGACGATCTCGAACAGCGAACGGCCTTCCACATCCTCGACGGGGAGGGCGTGGGCGCCGTGCGAGCCGTTAGGTGAAAGCTGCTCGGGGAGCACGTCCGGCGCGAGGTCCGACCCGGAAGAAAGCACAACGGCGCGTTCCACGGCGTTTTCGAGTTCGCGGACGTTGCCCGGCCAGTCGTAATCCATCATCATGCGCAGGGCCTCGGACGTGAAGCGCAGTTCCTTCCTGCCGTTCTCCTCGGCGAATTTCTCGAGGAAGTGGTCGACCAGCAGTGGGATGTCTTCCTTGCGCTCGCGCAGCGGCGGCAGAGGGATGGTGATGACGTTGAGGCGATAGAACAGGTCCTCGCGGAACCTGTTCTCCTGCACCAGCCGCCGCAGGTCGGCGTTGGTGGCGGCGAGGATGCGGACGTCCACCTTGATGGTCTCCGTCCCGCCCAGGCGCATGAACTCGCGCTCCTGGATGACGCGCAGGAGCTTGGTCTGGGTCTCGACGCCGACGGTGCCGATTTCATCGAAGAAGATCGTGCCCTGATCCGCCACCTCGAACAGTCCACGCTTGGTGGCGATGGCGGAAGTGAACGCTCCCTTGACGTGCCCGAAGAGCGTGCTTTCCAGCAGGTCAACGGGCATCGAGCCGGTGTTGATGGGGACGAACGACCGGTCAGCGCGGGGGCTGGTGGCGTGGATGGTTTTGGCCACCAGCTCCTTGCCGGTGCCGCTTTCGCCGGTGATCAGCACCGTGGCGCGACTGGGCGCGACCTGGGTGATGAGGTCAAAGACCTTCTGCATCCGCTCGCTCTTGCCCAGGATGTTCGGCAGACCGAAACGCTTGAGCGCACGGCGGAGCTGGACGTTCTCGACCTGCAGCCGCGACTTGTCGAGCGCGTTCCGGACCTCGAGCAGCAGCTTGTCGTTGTCCCAGGGCTTGGTGATGTAGCTCTCCGCGCCCTCCTTGGACGCCTGGAAAGCCATCTGGCTGGAATCGTAGGCGGTAATCATGATGACGCCCACGTCCGGGGTGTCGTGGCGCAGGGTCTTGAGGACTTCTAGGCCGCTCCGGTCTGGGAGGCTGATATCGAGCAAGACCAGGTCGAAGACCCCTTCCTCGACTTTCTTCAGTCCTTCTTCGCCGGTCGTGGCGCTGGCGACGCGATAGCCTTCGAGCCCCAGGATCTGCTCGAGGCTTTCCCGGATTTCCTGTTCGTCATCAATGATGAGGACGGAGCCCTTAGCCGACATTGACCGCTTTCCTTGCCGTGGGGAATTCGAGCCGGAACGTCGTGCCCTTCCCGACCGCGCTCTCCACGCCGATCTTGCCGGAGTGCTCGCGGATGATTCCGTAGGTGACCGCGAGGCCGAGGCCCGTGCCCCGGCTCTTGGCCTTGGTGGTGAAGAAGGGATCGAAGATCTTGCTCAGGTGATCCGGCGGGATGCCTAATCCGTTGTCGGAGACTTCCACGTGGATGGAGGAGTTCTCAGACTCCGTAGCGAGCGTGAGCTCTCCCCCGCGCGGCATGGCGTCGCGGGCGTTCATGATGAGGTTCATGAACACCTGTTGCAGCTTGCCGGCGTTCCCATAAAGCGGAGGCACCGAGGACGAAAGCTGGGTATTGAGAATAATCTTGGACGCCCGCAGCATGGGCTCGACCAGCGACACGGTCTCGCGGATCAGCCGGTTCAGGTCAAGCTCCGCATACTCGCTGTCGCTGACGCGTGAGAACTTCAGAAGGCTGTTCACGATCTCCGAGGCACGGAACGATTGCTTGATGATCTTCTCGACCGTCCGCGTACGCTGATCATCCGACGGCATCTGCTTGAAAAGGACCTGGGCCTGAGAGGAAATCACCGCCAGGGGTGTATTCACCTCGTGCGCCACTCCCGCCGCCAGCAGGCCGATGGAGGAGAGTTTCTCGGCTTGAATGAGCTGGTCCTCCAGGTTCACGCGCTCGGTGATGTCGTTCAAGATCAGCAACCGACCGATAACCTGCTCGTCCTTGCCGATCAGCGGTGTCGTGGACACGTTGACGATCAGGCGCCGGTCGTCGGGCGTGCGCAGGCCGAATTTGTAAAGGCTCATCGTGCGGTGAGGCTCGTTCGCGGGAGGAAGTTCCGCCAGCAATTCGGGCGGGAAAACCGCCTCCAGCCTCGCGCCCACCGCCTCGGCGCGCGACAGGCCGTAAAGCTTCTCCAGGGCGGAATTCCATCCGGTGACCCGCTGCTCCAGGTCGCAAGCCAGCACGCCCACGCTGATCGACTCGATGATGCTCTCGCTGAAGTCACGCAGTTCCTGGTATTGCAGCGCCTCGTGTTCGAGGGACTCGTAAAGGCGCGCGTTCTCGAGGGCGATGGCCAGGTAGCTGGTAATGGTCTGCAACAGATCGATGTCTTCGCTGGAGAGGAAGTCGCCCTTGCTGGTTCGGCCTAGAGCCAGGTACCCGAGCGTTCGATCCTTCAACTTGAAGGGCAGGTAATAGTGCAAATCCAGGCGCTCGAGGGTGGCCTGGATCTCCGGCGAGTAACCATAGACCCGCTTGACGCTTTCGAAGAAGAGATACCCTTTCTGCAGCTCCGGCTGCTCCGGCTCAAGGAAGCTGAGGTCGAGGCGGCCCGCGGCGGAAATCCCGCGGGATTTGGCCAGGCGGAAACCATTCCCTTCCGCCTGGAGAAGAATCGCCACGCGGTCCACGCCCAGAGTCTCCGCCAAACGACCGGCGACTTGGTCGAAAAGGTGCTCCACCCGCCGCTCGGAAGTCAGCTCACGCGCGAAGGCCAGGAGAGTGCGCCGATAGTCGTACCTTTCGCGGTTGAGCAGCTTTTCCAATCGCGCCTGGATCCAGTTGACGATCGGCTGGAAGAGAAAAGCGGCAATAATGATGGCCAGAATCCACCCGCCGCGGCTGGTGGTCGGGAAGGTCGTCCGAAAAACGTCCGCGAAGAGCGCGATCAGTCCGAAGGAGAGACCGACGATGGCCGCCGTCGCCAGCGTATACGCGAGCCCACGCTGGAAGATGATGTCCACGTCCATCAGCCGATAGCGCACGATGGCGTATCCAAAAGTGAGCGGCAGGAAGATCAGCGCGAGCGCCGAGAGCTTCATCCACGGGGTGGGGATGAAGCCCAGGAAGTATGGGAGCAGGTAGAGGGCCGCGAAAGGCCCGAACGAGAGGACCGTGCCGCGCGTCAACCACTTGAGCTGCTGCTTGATGAGCGGGATATCAGTGCGACGGTAGTTGCGCTGCATCCAGAAGGCGCCGGCCAGGAAGTACACCGCCAGGTAGAACAATTCCACGCGGTCGATCATCCAGCGCGTGAGCAGCAGCGGAAGCGACCAGACCAACACGCCCGTGGCGACCATGACGTGCACCGCCAGGAGAAGCGCCCCGGGGAGGTAGACGAACACGGCGCACACCGGCCGCTCGCGCAGAAATTCCGGGCGCTCCGGAAAACTCAGGCAGAAATGCAGAAACAGCGCGGGCTGCAGGAGGAGCGCGATGACGTTGAGCCAGTAAATGGTCCAATCAAACAGGTTCAGCTTGCCGGTGTAGGAAAACGTGTAGAGGACGAACGAACTCAAACAGAAGACATAAAAGTGCAGAGACTTGGGAGCGGTCCAACGCCGCACCAGGATAAACGTTCCGATCAGCAGATATACCAGGCCGACGAGTTCGAGGTAGTGGCGAAGCGAGCGAGGGTTATTCTGCGGCACGACGACGAGTTCGGTTTGGAATTTTTGGCCGTTGTGGGCCAGTTCATACGTCGCCTTGGACCAGATGCCGCTTCGAAAGACCTCGCGGGCGGCGTCGACCGCACGCCAGATCGGGACACCGTTGATCGCCTCCAGCTTGTCTCCCTGAGCGATGCCGGCGTGCTCGGCGGGACTGTCCTGCGCGACCATCCATGCCGTGACACCCCGGGCGGTGTCCACCCAGGACACACCATCGTCCGGAAGCTGGTAGATCCGGCGCTGCTCAAAGTTGAGGACACCGAAAACGAGTAGCGCCAGGCTCAGCAGCGCCAGGAAGACCGTCGTGAACCGGAATGGAAGCGTCGTCCTCATCCTGATAAGTCAGACGGATTCGCAAGCACACACAATACCGTGGAACGTCACAGCAATTTTCCTTCCAATACTTGAAGGAAACGAGGCATATAAGTCCCATGTTTTTAACTGATTGCCATTGCAGCGAGCAGCCGAAAGATGCCCATACGGAATTTCACATATGGCCTCCCGATTCTTATAAATCGCCTGAGAGCTCTGCGCTTCAGAAGGTGACCCAGAGCTTTGGGATTCGTCTTTCATGGGGTGGCACCTTCTCGCGAGCGTTAGGAATGTATCCTTCGAGTTGCTAGAACTGAACCGAGAACCCGCCCCGGAAGCTGCGGTACACCGGCATCAGGACGAGCGTGTCTTCGCCTGCCTGGCAAACCGGCGTGTAGCCCTGGGCGAGGAGGTTGCGAAAATCGGCTAAAGCCTCGATTTTGGCGGGGAGGAAGGCAAGGTTGGGAAGCGGCTGTCGAATCTGAACTCCCAGGTAGGGCTGAAGCTGCATATTGGCCTGCCCGTAAGGATCGACTTCCGTGACGCGACCCGCAGGCATCCACTGATAGGAAGTGGTAATCCGGGTCTTGACGCCGGGAAGGCGGGCAGCGACCCTGCCGCCGACGATCTGCGTCTGGCGGGTGCGCAGTACGGAACGCAGATCCTTGACGGAGCCCCGAACCGAAGACTCTCCGGGCTCGACGGCCAAGGCATCACCCAGGGCATACAGGACGGCCACCTGAACGTTGCCGCCCAAGCTGCGTGTAAACGCCGCCCGCACACCGGACGAACTGAAATTACCCACGTTCAGCGTCACGCCATCGGCCGCGGGGTTCGGCAAGAAGTTTCCGGCCAAGCCCCCCAGAACCTCCGCGCCCCCGAATCCCCACACTGCGGCGTTCTCAAGAAGGTCGCGGTAAGCAGCGAATTCGAGGCGCGAGTCCCTGTCCAGGTACCGCACGTAGCTGACCTCCGTGTGGTTCAACTGCTCGAGCCGCGGGCGATATCCGCGCATCGTGACGCGCGGGAAGGCCGTCAGAACCCCGATCCGCTCGAGCAGGGACCCGTCGGCATCGACGCGAACAGCCCCGTAGCGCACGGCGAAGAGGTTGGAAGGTGTGGGCTGGTACTCCAGTTTCGCGCTGGGCCGCGACGAAAAGGCATCCTGGCCCGCGTTGAGGTAGTCAACTTCGAAGCCCGCCGAAACGGAAACCGTACCGGATATGCGTCGCGTCTGGCCGTAGCTGGCGACCAGACCCTGCGCGCGGGTGAAGCCCTCGCGCCCTTCCCCCGCCGGCAGTAGGAACCCCTCCGAAAAATTCAACTGATGAACCACCAGCGCCAGTTCTTGCGGGTCACCTTTCAGGACGTCCCTCCTCAGCATCGTCGCCAGCGTGGAAGACTGCAGCCCACCGGCCCCCATCGAGCCAGCCACGAGCAGATCCGTATCCTCGGAGAGCGGTCGCAGATAGGCGAGCACACTACCCATTCCCGGGTCACTCGCCAGGGCCCTGCGGCGCGCCGTGCCCGGCGTCATCGCCACCAATCGCTGGCTGGAAGGCAAGGGCGCTTTGGCAGTCTTGGACTCCCGGCGCTGCGAAGGTTCCCGGTAGCGCAGCACGGGGCGCGTGGAGGCGGAAGTCCGCAGCACCCATTTCCAGTCTTCACCCCAGTTCGACACACCACCGGAGGGAACCCGCAACTGCAGGGGAGCCAGCAAGTCGCCCAAAACGAAGTTCTCCTGAACGCTTCCACCGGCCTCAACGCGAACGCTGTTGCGCATCACGGGAAGGCGCGTGGCGGAAGTAACCTTGAGGGAATACCAGCCCGGCACAAGCCTTTCGATGGCGAACCTGCCGTGGGCATCCGTGATGACCCGTTGGACCGCGCTCCCCGCCGGCTCAAACGCGCTGAATAGCGGCCCGACGATGACCACCGTCGCCCCCATCAGGGGATTGCCCTGGGGATCCGAGACGGAGCCGTTAATGCGGCCGTAGCTCGCCGCTCGGGCACCGAGCGGAGAAAGCAGGGGCAGGAGAAGGCCACCCGCGCACAGGATGCCGAGCATCCATTTTCGTGATTGAGACAGGTTCATGATTCACCGAACCTCTGGTGCTGATCTCTTATCCCGGCCGCCCGGGATCACGCGGGGATCGCTAGCGCAACTCAAAACTCGCCGCCGGCGAGACCGTCTGGTTCTTGACCTTGTCCGTAACCTTGATCTGAACGGTGTACTTGCCCGGTTGGAGCGACTTCAGCGGCAGGGTCTTCTGCAGGGTAATCTGCTGAGAAGCGTTGGTGATCTTCGCCGCCTGCTCCGTCTGAGTCAACAGCGCCTTCCCATCCTTGAGGATCTCGTATTGAATGTCCGCCGACGGCCGGTGCGTCTGCGGATCAACGCCCAGGTTATACACCTGCATGTAAATGCCAAGGTTTTGTTCGCGGGTGAACTGCTGGTTGACGCTCGGCCTCACCTTGGTGCCGCCAATGACGAAGGGTCCCGTCCCCACCTGCGCCGTGGGAATCGGCTGGATCAGGTCCGCGAGGATCAGAGAACTCGACGCCAGTTGCTCTTCACTGAAGCGCGGCACCCGAATGCCCAGTTCGATCGAACCCATGTGGCCGTTGATGTCGTCCTTCAAGACGACGCTCAGCTTGTATTGACCCGGCCGCAGCGGGACCACCTTCTGGTAGACCGATTTCCGATCCACGTAGCGCTGGAAGTCGTTCTCCGGGACATCGAGCACCATCGAGTCCTCGAACGTACTCGCAATCCTCCCCCCCAGAGTCGAGAGCTGACCGAAAACATCCATCACCGCGTGCATCACGCCGCCCTTGTTGTCGAACTGCAAGTCGCGGTTGGAGACCTGGATGGTGACGGGCACGAGGACGCTCTCCTCGGTCACCCGGATGAAGTCCGTGCGCACGTCAAAGGGCAGGAGCTGGGCGCTCAGCCGCGAGGTGACCACGGCCTTCAGGTCTTTAAACTTGACCGCGGGCGGCTTGAAGATCTTCGTATAGAGGTCGAGGCGCGTGAACTCGTTGTAGCTCTCCGGGTTGCCACCCATGGGGTCGCCGACCGTCATGCCGTCGCTGCGCGTGAAGCGGTCGCTCTTGGACGCCATGCCCATGGCTTCGAGCTGCGTCAGTCCCGCGCCAGGGACGTGCAGCAGAGCGTCCTTCTCCCCCGGGTCCATGGTCAGGTGGTATTCGCCGGTCATCGTCGTGTCGACGAATTCCAGAATGATGTTGGTGCCGATGCCGTCGATGTAGCGATACCGCCACTGCTCGAAGGGGTAGGTTGCGGTTTCCCCGCCGCCCTCTTCCGGGGGCCGCATATATGAGCCACCCGAGGGGTGCGATTCGATTTCGTCCGCCGGGCCATACATGATGTAAATGCGCCCGCGGTCGGTCCTCCACCCGGGAATCCCGGAAGCGTAATGCTCGTTCGCGTAGGCGATGCGGCGGTAGTATTCCTCTTTGAACTCGTTTTCGGGGCTGCCGGGGTTGGGATTGCGGCGCTCCCAGAACTGCTCGACGAACTGTTCCCGCTCGTCGTCCGTGCTGAGCTTCTTGAAGGCCCCGCGCTCATCGTCGGTGATGATGTAAGGCACTTCCTCGGTGAGCCACTTCTTGTAAGCGCTCTCCATTTCTTTCTGAAGCGCCTGCTGACGCCGTTTTTCCTGCTTCGAGATCTTTTCCTTGGGAGGAGAAGCGTGGAGAGAGGGCGCGGCCAGCCCGCCTATGAAACACATCGTGATGAGAAGGACAATCCCCTGGTGCCTTCGACCCTCAACAGGCATACAAACACCCCGCTGCCGGTCTCCTAGACGTAGCATTGCCTTCCTCAAGATAACCGATTCTAGGTTTCGAGGTATGAGAAGTCAAGCCACTTCGTCCGCTAACCAGCGTGGATTGTTTCGACCCAGCCGACAACCTATGGGATGCTCGAAGGGGGCAAAGGGTGGCTCAACCACAAGCAGATAAACCTAACCTTCGTCCGCCCTGCGGTGTCCAATAAAAACAGCGGTGATCGGAGTATGCTCCGGAGGGAAAACGGGCGGCATTCCCCTCGCGATCATGCAGGAGGCGAGGCATGGTCTTTACCTTGTCGTCGGCGCGTCACGTCCGCCGCGTCTCGGCGGGCTCGAAATGGCTTTCGCCATCGCGCTGGGCGAGATAAAATGCTAAGCGGGTAGGATAACGCGCCTGGCGGAGCTAAGGATCAGTCCGACCTAATGACCTCGCTGGCCGGCCAATCGCTACGCCGTCGTCCTGCCGCAGGCGACCTACTCCTAGCCGGGAGTGCGCGCTGTGGGGGAGTCGTTTTCTTTGCGGAAACTTTTTCTAATCGACCATCGTATAAGGGAGAGGTAGTCGAGCCCGAGAAAGGGGGCAAATGCCCGCCAGCCATTTTGTCGCCAAGGGGCCGAGGGAGGCGGCGAAGCGGTCCCTGGCGGACGCCCGCAGTTCATGGGGGCACGCAGGCCGGGGTCATGGGAAGAGGAGCGAAGCACCATGGGCCGTACAACCGATATGGGATTGGGAAAACTACAGGAGATGGACGAACTGGAATTTCGCACTGCCCCTCCTGCCCGGATTAAACAAGGCATGAAGCGCTGGAAAAAAGCCCTTCTGCTGAGCTTAGGTGCACTAGTACTGATCGGCCTCATCGTGGGTGGAATCGTCTGGAGCAGGAGAGGCGTGGTTACCGTTCAGACGGGCAAGGTGGTGAAGCAGGAGTTGTCGTCCATTGTCACCGCCTCCGGGCAGATCCGCCCCCCCACCGCGAATTTTGCAAACGTGAATGCCAACACCTTCGGGAAGATTACGGACATCTACGTCAAGGAAGGCGACCAGGTGAAGAAAGGCCAGCTCCTGATGCGGACGGAGTCCATCCAGCAGGAAGCCGATGTCGACGCCCAGGAAGCTGCTCTGAAGGTCACCAACGCCGATGTCTCGGCGACGGAAGCCGCCGTGCAGTCCGCCTCGGCGGGCTTGAAGACCGCTCAAGCTGACCTGCAGACGGCCCAAGCCAACCTCGCCCGTTCCAAAGAGGATTTCACGCGCGCCCAGGAACTCCTCAAGGACAAGCTGATCGCCCAGCAGCTCTATGACCAGCGGCGCAATGAGTTCGAAGTCGCCCAAGCCAGCGTGCAGGCGGCGGAAGCGCGCGTGGCCCAGAGCAAGGCGCAACTCCAGCAGGCGAGCTTCACCCGCGACATGTCCCGCGCGCGCGTGGCGCAGAACCGCGCGGCGCTGACCCGCGTCCAGGACCTGCGCGCCAAGACTCTTTACACCTCACCGCTCGACGGCATCGTCACCAACCTGCCCGTGCACGCGGGTGAGAACGTCGTGCCGGGCATTCAGAACTCGGTCGGGAGCCTCCTGTTTCAGGTTTCCGACCTCTCCATCATCACCGCGGAAGTCAAGGTCGATGAGACCGACATCGTCAACGTGAAACTCGGCCAGCCGGCCGAAGTCACCATCGATGCGGTCCGCGGCAAGACCTTCAAGGGTAAAGTCACCGAAATCGGCCAGAGCGCCATCGGCCGAACGTCAGGGCTCACCAGCGGGCAGAGCCAGACGCAGACCGAAGAGGCCAAAGACTTCAAAGTCGTCGTTACCCTGGATGATCCTCCCCCGGGTCTTCGTCCGGGCCTGTCGACCACCGCCAAGATCACCACGGCAACGCGCCAGGATGCGGTGACAATTCCGATTCAGGCTCTGGCCATTCGCATGCGCCGCGAATTGGAGGAACCGAGCAAGGAAAGCAAAGGCAAGGCGACCGTTCAGGCGGCTGCGGCCGAGACGAAACCGGCACCGGGTCCGTCGAAGGAAAAGGACAAGGGCAAGGAAGAGATTCAGGGCGTCTTCGTGGTGAAGAACGGCCGCGCCGTCTTCACACCTGTCGAGACGGGCATCATGGGCCCCACCGACATGGAAGTGCTGAAAGGAGTCAAACCGGGCGACGAAATCGTGACCGGAAGTTTCAGCGTGCTGCGGACGCTCAAGAACAACGCCAAGGTAAAGGTGGACAACAGCGCAACGAAACCGCCGGGGTCCGCGGCCTGATCGGACGCGGGCGATCTTGAGCCGTTGCCATTTGTACGAAACAGGAATACGGGTGAAAAAAAACAGGCAGGCATCTATGGCTTCACAAGTTGCACCTTCTTCGATACAGGAAAGGATTGCTCCTTCCGACGGCATCATCATCAAGACCCACGACCTCTGGAAAACCTACGATATGGGGGAAGCGATCGCCGTCCAGGCACTCTGCGGAGTCTCCTTTGAAATCGAGCGCGGCGAATACGTGGCCATCATGGGCCCTTCCGGCTCCGGAAAGTCCACGCTCATGAATCTGATCGGCTGCCTCGACACTCCCACGCGGGGGAAATACTGGCTGAATGGGAACCTGGTCAGCGAACTCTCCGATGACGAACTCGCCTACATCCGCAACAAGGAGATCGGCTTTGTTTTCCAGACGTTCAACCTGCTGGCGCGCGCCAGCGCCCTGCATAACGTCGAACTCCCTCTGATTTACAGCGGCGTGACGGCCGCGGAACGCCAAGAGCGCGCCGAGGAAGCCCTGCGCAAAGTCGAACTGGCCGACCGCATGCATCACAAGCCCAACGAGCTTTCGGGCGGCCAACGCCAGCGCGTGGCGGTGGCCCGCGCCCTGGTGAATGACCCCTCCATCATCCTGGCGGACGAGCCCACCGGAAACCTCGACTCGGCCACCGGCGAAGAAATCATGAAGCTGTTCGACCGCTTGCACGAGTCCCGCAACACGATCGTCCTCGTCACCCATGAGCACGACATCGCCGCCCACGCGCATCGCATCCTGCACATCCGCGATGGGAAGATCGACCGGGACGAGCGCGTGCAATAACCGGTGATTCCGGGAACCCGTCAGTCGACGGGCGAGAGGCCGCCGTGGCCGACTTCAGCCCAACCCGATCCCGACGCAAGCGCCGTGGGCTTTACAGCGCATGGGTCACCTCGCGCGAAGCCTTCTGGCTCGCCCTGGAAGCTCTGCGCTCGCATAAGCTCCGGTCGCTCCTGACCCTGCTCGGCGTCGTGATCGCCACCACCACGCTCATCTCCGTCATGTCCGTGGTCAACGGCATGAACCTCTACTTCCAGGAGCGCATCGCCAATTTGGGCGCCAACGTTTTCATCATCCACCAGTTCCAATGGGCGCAAGGCTATGAGAGCTTTCTCAAGGCCCGCCGGCGCAACAAGCCCGTGCGCATGGAGGAATACGAGTTCCTGAAAGAGAATCTGCCCAATTACAAGAACATCTGTGCCGACTCGCGCATGGACGGCGAAAGCGATGTGCGCTACCAGGGGCATACGATGTACGACGTCCGGCTCGAGGGCACGACGCCCAGCTTCATTGACATGCGAGAGGAGAGGGTCGGCATCGGACGCTACTTCACTGACTCCGACTACCAGCACAGCGCGATGGTCTGCTTCATCGGGCAGGACCTCGCGGATGAGTTTTTCCCCAATGTCGATCCCTTGGGCAAGGAAATCAACGTACGGGGAACCGCCTTCCGCGTCGTCGGGGTGGCCGAAAAAATCGGGACCACCTTTGGACAGAGCGCGGACAAGTTCGTGGAAATCCCCCTGACGACGTACCAGAAAGTCTTCATCGCGCGGCCGCAGATCGCGCTGAGCGTCCAGGCATGGAATCCGCAGCAGATGATGGTGCTCGAAGACGAGGCGCGGGCCCTGCTGCGCGCGCGCCGCCACGTGCCCTACAACGAAGACGACGATTTCGGCATCAACGCCTCGGACACCCTGATGAGCGCCTGGGACCGGCTGACCGGCTCGGTCTTCGCCGTGACCATCGCCATCGTCGCGGTCTTTATGGTGGTGGGGGGCATCGTCATCATGAACATCATGCTCGCCAGCGTCACCGAACGCACCCACGAAATCGGCATCCGCAAGTCGCTGGGGGCACGCCGCCGAGACATTCTCATGCAATTTTTGATTGAGTCCGCGGTGACGGCCGCCACCGGCGGCCTGCTCGGCGTCTTCTTTGCCGCCATCATCAGTCGAATCGTGGATATCTTCTTCACCTCGTCAGTCCCCGCTCACGCGGTCATCATCGGCTTGGCGCTTTCGACGACCGTGGGCCTCTTCTTCGGCATCTATCCCGCCAGCAAGGCCGCCCGACTCGATCCCATCGAAGCCCTGCGCACGGAGACCTGAGCGTGAGTTCTCGACGTCACCACATTCGCGAAAACCTGCTGCTGGCACTCGATACCCTGCGCAGCCACAAGTTCCGCGCCTTCCTCACCATCCTCGGCGTGCTGATCGGGACGGCGACGGTGATCGGCGTGGCCTCCATCTTCAAAGGGCTGGACCAGCAGGTCGTCGAGGTGGCCGAAGGCTTCGGCACGCGCACGCTTTTCATCTTTAAGTGGGACCCCGGCATCAAGTTCAACGTCACACGCGAAGAGTGGATGCGCAAGCCACTCACCTACGATGACGCCCTGGCCATTCGCGAGAATTGTCCCTCCGTAGAATCGGTGTCCGCCGAAACGTTCCGCTGGGGCCCGGCCGTCACCACCAAGTACAAGGGCCAGGAAATGGTGGATACCAACTTCAGCGGGCCGACTCCCGAACAATTCCAGAACACCAACGCCGAACTTAAGGACGGGCGGCTGTTTAACGAGATCGACAACCTTCACCGGCGTGACGTGGCGGTGATTGGCGCGGACGTCGTGACCCGCTTCTTCGAAGGCGCGGACCCGATCGCGAAGGTCATCAATGTGGACGGGCACAACTTCGAAGTCGTCGGGACGCTCGAAAAGCGCAAGCAGCTTCTCGGAGAAAACGGGAACGATCGCACCGTTTTCGTTCCTTATTTCACCTTCAAGAAGATCTACCCCGACGCCAAAGATAACTTCCTTACCGCCCAGGTCGTGCCCGGGAAACTCAATCAGGCCACGGACGAAGTTCGGAGCCTGCTCCGCCGCCGGCGCAATGTGAAATTCAACGAAAAGGACAATTTTGGCATCGCGACGGCCGAATCGCTGATCAGTCAATTTCGAGACATCATGGGTACCGTGGTGCTGGTAACGGTCATCATCTCCTCGATCGGGTTGCTGGTGGGCGGCATCGGCGTGATGAACATCATGCTCGTTTCGGTCACCGAGCGCACGCGCGAGATCGGCGTGCGCAAGGCTATCGGCGCCCGCCGCAGCGACATCACCTGGCAGTTTCTCCTGGAGGCCATGACCCTGACGGCAGCGGGCGGAATTCTGGGGATCCTGCTCGGCTACACTCTCAGCTTCCTCATCCGGACTTTTGTGCCCCAACTTCCCTCCGTGGTACCCGTCTGGTCGGTGTTCACGGGCTTCCTGGTCGCCGTCAGCATCGGGCTCTTCTTCGGGATGTGGCCGGCGCTCAAAGCTTCGCGGCTTGACCCCATCGTGGCCCTCCGTCACGAGTAATTTTCCATTCCGATTCGCCAAACATGACTGAGCGCGTCGCCAGACTCAGGGCACGGGGGTTCGCCGCTCGGTGGGAAGTTAAACCTTCTGGCATTGACCGACTTGTTTGCGATGCCCCACGCATGAGAAGATTCCCTGTGAAGCCGAATCGCGCACTCGCCTGAGGTTCGGCTCCTCCCGACTCGAGGTCAACGGAGGATTCCTGCGTGCGCCACGACCTCATTGCCACCGTTCAACGACACAGCGTCCGCGAAAACCTGTTGCTGGCGCTCGATACGCTGCGGACTCACAAATTCCGGTCGTCCCTGACCGTGCTGGGCGTGCTGATTGGCACCGCCACGGTGATCGGCGTGGCCTCGATCTTCCAGGGACTGGACCGCGAGGTCGTCGACCTCGCCAACCAGTTCGGCACGCGGACGATCTGGGTCTACAAGCTCCAGATCGGGTTCCCCCACCGCCTGACGAGCGAGGAACGCCTCCGCAAGCCGCTCACTTACGAAGACGCGATGGCCATCCGCGAGGAGTGCCCTTCCGTGGAAGAAGTCTCCGTCATGCTCTTCGGCGAATTCACCCAGTTCGGTCTTACCCCCACCAGTGTCAAATACAAGGGCAAAGAGATGGTGGATGCCCAGTTCAGCGGCGCGACCCCCCAACACATCCGTCTGGTGAACGCCACGCTCACCGATGGCCGGTTCTACAACGAGGCCGATGATCTGCACCGCCGCGATGTCGCCGTCATTGGCGACGAAGTGGTGAAGCGGTTCTTCGAACACGAGGACCCGGTGGGCAAATCCATCCTGGTGGACGGCCGATCCTTCGAGGTCATCGGGGTGTTCGGCAAATTCAAAGAGTTTCTGGGCGAGAACAGCGATGACCGCTCGATCCTGATTCCCTACTGGACCTACAAGAAGCTCCATCCCGACGCCAAGGAGAATTTCATTTCCGTCCTGGCGTATCCCGGAAAGGTCAACCAGGCCCTCGACGAGCTGACCGGACTCCTCCGGCGACGACGCCACGTCAAACCCACCGAACCCGACAGCTTCGGTACGGCGACGGCGGAATCCTTCGTGCGGGAGTTCCGCGCCCTGATGAGCACGGTGGTCCTGGTGACCGTGGTGATTTCCTCCATCGGCCTGCTCGTCGGCGGCATCGGGGTGATGAACATCATGCTAGTCTCGGTCACCGAGCGCACGCGTGAAATCGGCGTCCGCAAAGCCCTCGGCGCCCGCCGCCGGGACATCACCTGGCAGTTCCTCTTCGAAGCCATGACCCTGACAGCCGTGGGGGGAATCCTGGGAATCCTCCTTGGCTGCACGTCGAGCCTGCTGATCCGCACTTTCGTCCCGCAACTCCCCTCGACGGTCCCACTCTGGTCCGTGGTGGCGGGATTCGTCGTGGCCGTCAGCATCGGGCTGCTCTTCGGCATGTGGCCCGCCGTCAAGGCCTCGCGCCTGGACCCCATCGTGGCGCTCCGCTACGAATAGCCCCGCGCGCGACGACAGGTTTGCCTGAGACTCGCCGGCCGCTACGAAACGACTCGACGCCGCGTCCTAGGCCGCCTAGAATAGTTGCTTCTGGCCTGTGGGCAAGACTGTCCAATCCGAGGGCGGGGGAGGCGGCCTCGCCTCACCCGTTCCGCCGAATCCGCCCGCAACTCTCACCGAAGCGCAGGCCGGCTTCCGCCGGCTAGGGCTCGAGTGGCCCCGCTTCACCGGCTGGCAATGGAAGGTGCTGATCGTCCTCACCCTCATCAACCTCCTCAACTACTTCGACCGCCTGATCATCAACCCCATGTTCCCCTTCCTGAAAGAGGAATTCGGGGTGAGCGATTCGCGTCTGGGGCTGCTGGCTTCCATGGTGATTCTGGTTCACTCGCTGGCCGTGCTGCCCTTCGGATTCTGGTCGGACCGCGGCCCGCGGCAGAGGATTATGGCCTTCGGCGTTTTCCTCTGGAGTGCGGCGACGGCCCTCTCCGGGGCTGCCTCGACCTTCGGGTCCTTGCTCCTGACGCGGGGGGTGGTGGGAGTGGGCGAAGGAGCCTACGCGCCTGCCGGCACGGCGATGATTTCCGACTGCTTCCCGCGCAGCTTCCGCGCGCGCGTGCAGGGCGTTTTCAACATGGGAATGCTGGTGGGTGGCGTGCTGGGCCTCGCGGCGGGAGGCGTACTCTCACAGTGGATCGGCTGGCGATATGCCTTCTACCTGGTGGGATTGCCAGGATTTCTGCTGGGTCTCGCCGCCTATCGGCTGCGGGTTCCCATGGCACCGCCCACCGAGAAGCCGCCGGCAATTGTCAGCCTGCTCAAGATTCCCGCCTACCTCATGGTGCTGGCGGGAGGCATGTTTGTGGTCTTCGCAAGCACCGCCTTCATCACCTGGGGGCCGACGTTCGCCATCCGCTACCATGGCCTGACCGTTGCGCAGGCCGCTTCCTGGATGGGACTAATCGTGCTCGTGGGTTCGGTGGGTGGTGTGTTGCTCGGCGGCTATATCGCGGACAGCCTGCAGGCGCGGTGGGTTCACGGCCGCGCCATCACCATCGGTGTCACGCTGCTGGTCGGAACACCTTTCCTCTACATCGCCGTCACCACCGACTCCCTCTTCGAATTCTTCCTGTGCCTCTTGGTGGCCAGTTTCCTGCTCACCTGTTATCACGGTCCGGCCACCGCGGTCATTCACGACCTCACGCCCGAACGCGCGCACAGCTTCGCCTTTGCGCTCTACCTCTTCGTCATTCACCTCTTCGGGGACACGCTGGCGCCGGTGCTGGTGGGTCGAGTCTCCGACTTGAGCGAACTCCGCCACGGTCTGCTGCTCGGTGTCGCCGCCAACCTCGTCGCCGCGGTGTGCTTCCTGGTGGTGGCCGGGCTCATCTACCGGCAGTCACGCTCGAGCCGCCACCAGGTACTTCGTTGAATTTCGGGGCCGACCCCAAAACCTGTCGCGAGCGGACGGGTATCCTGGCGGAGGAAAACCGTTGAGGCAGGAAGAGGGCAGCGACCAAGAACCTGGGTGGAGCGATTCACCCGCCTTCACCTCTTCCGGCGCGCCTGCGAAAACACAATGCAGTCCCCGCTAGGCGAAAAGGGCTTTCAGGCTCTCCGCATACGGTTCACGCGCGATGCCGCGCTCGGTGATGATGGCGCTCACGTAGCGGTGCGGGGTGACGTCAAAAGCGGGATGGCGGGCCGCGATGTTCTCAGGCGCGGTGGGCACGCCCGCCCAGTGCGTGACATCGGAGGGAGAGCGTTCTTCGATCGGAATTTTCTCGCCGGATTCTAAACTCATGTCAATCGTCGAGAGCGGCGCGGCCACATAGAACGGAATCTGGTTTTCTTTCGCCAGCACGGCGATGGAGTACGTTCCGATTTTGTTCGCGACGTCGCCGTTCGCGGCGATGCGGTCGGCGCCCACGATTACGGCGCGGATCTCTCCCTGCTTCATGAAGTGGCCGGCCATGTTATCGGTGATCAGGGTGACGGGGATGCCGTCCTTGGCGAGTTCCCAGGCGGTCAGCCGCGCTCCCTGGAGGAATGGACGCGTCTCGTCGGCAAAGACGTTGATCTTCTTCCCCGCGGCGACGGCGGAGCGAATGACGCCCAGCGCCGTGCCGTAACCGCCCGTGGCGAGCGCGCCAGCATTGCAGTGCGTGAGCACCGTGCCGGAGTCGGGCATCAGCGTCGCGCCGTGCCGGCCCATCGCCTTGTTGATGGCAATATCTTCGGCGAGAATCCTCTTCGCCTCATCTTCCAGGCTGGCCTTGACCACCGCAATCGCTTGCGCGTCAGACAGCGTGCAAGAGAGCGAATTGTTGAAGACCGTGCGCATCCGCTCGATCGCCCAAAAAAGATTCACTGCCGTGGGACGCGTCTTCCCAATCGTTTCGGCGATCTTCCCGAAGTCGGCGCGCAGGTCGGGAATGGTTCGGGCGCCGGAGTTCTTCACTCCGAGCGCCACGCCCATTGCCGCCGCCACGCCAATCGCCGGCGCGCCGCGAATCACCATGGAGCGGATGGCCTCGGCCACTTCCTGATAGGTGCGGCAGGTGACGTACACTTCCCGCGTCGGAAGCTTCGTCTGGTCAATCATTCGCACGCCGTCGTCCGTCCACTCGATGGTTTTGAACATGCGCAGCAATCCTATGCACACGAGGTCTGCGACAGGGGATTATAGCAGCAGTGAGGAGGGCGCATCGCGATGCGCCCCTACGGACCTGCGCCGGCCTGAAGGCCGGCGTTACAGCTCAATCCGCGCTTTGACGACGCCTTCTTCCTGGTCGCGTTCCAGGCGGAAGCCGAGCCGCTCGCAGAGCTTCTGCATGGGGTAGTTATCGGGCAGGATTTCGGCCGTGATGATACGGATTTTCTCCTTGCGGCCCATATCGAGAATCCGCCGCAGCAGCTCCGAGCCGAGGCCTTTTCCCTGCACCGGGTCGGCGACGAGGACGGCGAACTGCGCCTCCTCGGTGCCCGGCTCTTTGGCGAGGCGGCCGATGCCCAGGATTTCGTGCTCGTCCGTTTGGGGGTTCTTATAGTCGGCCACCAGCGCCAGTTCGCGATCGTAATCCACGTAGCAGATGCGCGTCAGCCGCTCGTGCTCAATGCGCTCGCTGAGCGCGATCATATGGAAGTAGCGCATGTACACGCTCTGCTCGGAGAGGGTGTGGTGGAAGTTCACCACCAGCGGCTCGTCTTCCGGCCTGATCGGCCGAATGATGACTTCGGTCCCATCCTTCATCGTCCACGCGCTGCTGTATTGCGAGGGATAAGGCCGGACGGCAAGCTTGGGCAGAGCGTCTTCGGTGACCTCCGGCCCATGCAGCACCACGCGCGCGTCGAGGGCAATCAGACGGTCCTCGGAAGCGAGCAGCGGGTTGATGTCGATTTCTCTCACCCAGCGCTGCTCGACCACTAGATGGCTGAAGCGCACTAAGATCTCTTCGAGCGCCGCCAAGTCCACGGCCTTGCGCCCGCGCACGCCTTTTAAGGCGGCATAGATTTTGGTCTGCTCCATCATGCGACGCGCCAGAGTAGTATTGAGCGGCGGCAGCGCCAGCGCCCGATCCTTGAAAACTTCCACGAGCTGCCCGCCCGTGCCGAAAAGCAGGACCGGTCCGAATTGGACGTCCAGACTCGAGCCGATGATCAGCTCGTAGCCATCCAGCTTGACCATCGGCTGCACGGCCACGCCCTGGAAGTGTTGCGCGCCGGCCTTCTCCGCCACCGAGGTTTCGATGGCACGGTAGGCCTTGTGCACGGCGTCTGCGTCCATGAGGTTCAGCTTCACCCCGCCGACGTCCGTCTTGTGCGTGATGGTTTCCGAATGGAGTTTCAGCACCACCGGGTAGCCCATGGTCTTGGCAAGGCTCGCGGCCTCGTCCGCGCTGGTCGCCACGCGCGTCTCCACGGTGGGAATTCCATAGCAGGAGAGCATCTGCTTGGACTCGACTTCGGTCAGGATCGTGCGGCCCGCCTTACGCGCCGCCTCGATAGTCTTCGTCGCTTGTGCGCGGCCCGAGGCGGCCTCGTCGAAATCGCCGGGCAGCGTCGGTGTCTCGTACAGGCCGCGCAGGTTGTAGGTGTACTGCCACATGTAATAGAAGATCCGCGCCGCGGTATCCGGATAGGCGAAGGTGGGAATGCCGGCACGGTTCAGGATTTGCTCGCCAGCCGCCACGCCGGTTCCGCCCATCCAGCTCGCCAGGATCGGCTTGCCTTCCAACTTGGCGAAGGGCTTCAACTGCTCGGCGATTTGAGTGGGGTCCGTCATGGCCTGGGGCGTGAGGACAGTGAGCAGGCCGTCGGTGTTCGGATCTTTGGCGACGATCTCAACGGCTTTGGCGTACCGCTCCGGCGTGGCATCTCCCAGGATGTCGACGGGATTGTTGTGACTCCACTCGCGCGGCAGGATGCCGTTGAGCGCTTCCAAGGTTTCCGGGGTCAGTTCCGCGAGTTCGCCTCCCACGCCAATCAGCGTGTCCGTAGCCAGCACGCCGGGCCCGCCGGCATTGGTCAAGATGGCCAAACGCGGGCCCTTGGGACGCGGCTGCTTGCCCAGCACCTCCGCCACATAGAAGAGCTGGCCCATGGTCTGCACGCGCAGCACACCGCAACGGCGGAAGGCGGCGGCAAGGACCTCGTCGCTGCCCGCAAGCGTCCCCGTATGCGAGGCTGCGGCTTTGGCCGCGGCTTCGCTGCGTCCCGCTTTGATGACGATGATGGGTTTCGAAAGCGCCACGTCGCGCGCCGCGGAAATGAAGCCGCGCGCGTCGCCGATCGATTCCATGTAGATGATGATGCTCCGCGTGCGCGGGTCATCGCCCAGGTAGTCAATCAAGTCGCCCCAACCCACATCCGCCATCGAACCAATAGAGATAAACGCACTGAAGCCCACCATCTCGCGCAGGCTCCAGTCGAGCACCGCCGTGCAGAGCGCGCCGCTCTGGCTGATGAAGCCGATATTACCCGGCCGCGCCATGGCCGCGGCGAAGGTGGCATTTAGTCCCGTGGTTGGGCTCATCACGCCCAGACAGTTCGGCCCGATGATGCGGATTTTCCCGCGCCGCGCTTCGGTTAAGATATCCTGCTCCAGCTTGGCGCCTTCTGGCCCCAGCTCCTTAAAGCCCGCCGAAATGACGATGGCGGCTTTCACCTTGGCGTCCACACAGTCACGGATGACTTTGGGCACGGCCACCGCCGGCGTCACCACCACAGCGAGGTCAATCTGCTCCGGCACGGCGCGGATGTTCGGATAGGCCTTCACGCCCAGGACATGCGACCGCTTCGGGTTGATGGGGAAGACCACGCCACCGAACGGGTTGCTGATGAGGTTCCAGAAGAGGGTCCGTCCGACGCTGCCAGGATTTTCCGTGGCGCCGATAACGGCCACGCGTTCCGGCGCGAAGAAAACGTCCAGGGGATGCTGACGTCCGCGCAAAATGTCGTGCGCGGCTTCGAGCATGGGAGGTTTGGATAGCTTCATCGAGAGATGCTCCGCAATGATAGGATGAATGCCACTAATACAGAATAACTGGGGCTTCGCTCACCCGTCTATGGTAGGCGTCCTCAGGGAGATGTTCCAGAGCAATTCCTGTTCCGATATGAGGGTAGCATCAGAGGACATCGGGTCCATCGGTTGCACTTGACTATGACTCCATAAGGGCCATAATGTCCCAATCCCAATCAGGAGGAATCCCTAATGCCACACTACGTCACACTCCTACGCTATACCCAGCAAGGAATCGCGAACATCAAGGATAGCCCTGCCCGGCTCGATGCTGCCAAAAGAGCCGCCAAGGCTGCTGGGGGAAAGATTCACGCCTGGTATCTAACGATGGGCCAGTACGACGCGGTGCTGATTTCGGAATTCCCCGACGACGAAACCGGCGCGATATTCACCTTGGGGATCGGTTCGTTGGGCAACGTCCAGACAGAAACGCTGAAGGCTTTCACGGAAGGCGAATACCGCAAGATCATCGGCGCGTTGCCGTAAGGCTCTCGCTGGCGTGGGGGCGCAACGCTTTGCGCCCCTACGGCCCCTGCCGGAGCCGATACACCGCGCCGCTGTAATCGACGACGTAGATTTCCCCGGCCGCATCCTGCCCGAGTGAGCTGATGCTGAGGCTCGTGTCGAGGAACTGCGTGCGCGTCCAAGTCCCGGGCGGGTCTCCCTTCAGGCCCCAGATGCGGCTTGATGCGAAATCTCCAAAGTTATACGTCCCGCGCAGTTCCTCGACGGGCGAGCCGCGATAGATGTAGCCTCCGGTAGCAGAAAGAACGCCCACCGGCGCGCGCCTCGCTCCACGTTGGGATTGACGGGCTGAGGGTGCCGCCAGGGTTGCAAAGGGCTCGCCTCCGTGAGTAGCATACTTGCACGGGAGAATATCCATGTCGAGGATTTCTAGCAAAGCGGTTTTCTTGGTTCTATTCGCCATGCTGCTGGGTGCTGATCGAGCGCGGTCTGCAGGCTCCGGCGCCGACCCCGCGGGGGATTTCAAGCTGACTTCCAGCGCCTTCCAGGCTGACACGACTACCCCGAGGAAGCACACCTGCGACGGGCAGAACATCTCGCCGCCGCTTGCCTGGAGCCAACCACCCACCGGGACGAAGGCTTTCGCACTTATCGTCGATGACCCCGACGCTCCGGGTGGTACTTGGGTACACTGGGTGCTCTACGATTTGCCGGGCGAGGCGCGCAGCCTCCCTGAGGCGGTCCCCAAACAAAACGAGCTCTCGAGCGGCGCGCGCCAGGGGCGCAATGATTTCCCGAGTGTTGGTTACGGTGGGCCGTGCCCGCCGCCTGGGCCCGCGCACCACTACCACTTCAAGCTTTACGCCCTAGATGGCAAACTCGGGCTGAACTCGGGCGCCACGAAAACCGAAGTCGAAAAAGCCATGCGAGGCCACATCCTCGGCGAGGGCCACCTCGTGGGACGCTACGGGCGATAGAACCGTCAGGACACGGCGCGACGTGCCCATGCCACTTTCCCATGACGCTTGGTGATACGCTCATTTCCGTCTGGCGGCAGGCGCTCGAGGAAGCCCGGGAGGTTGTCGAGCTCGAGGGCGAGCGCTTCCCCGTGAAGGTCACCCGCGCGAAGAAGCTGCGCACCGTCGAGTTCCGATTCGGTGCCCAGCGCCTCGACGGCATCGAGCAGAATCCCCAGACCGGTTCCCGCTGGGCGGAGTTGGCCCGCCAGGGAAAGCGCATCATGCAGTTCAGCGTCAACCGCCGCTACGTCGGCAACGTCTGCGAAGGCAAGCTGCTCCGCTACCCCGCCTGGAGGTCGCTTGATTTGCCGGAATAACCCACGACCTGCAAGACGGCGCGCGGATTTCCCTCTGATTACTGTCAGCGAGACTACCCTCCGCATCGCGCAGACTCGTCGTACAGGGCCTGGCATGAAACCTCAGGCCGATGCGGCGAAAGCCGCCGCGCGAGCAGAGCGCTTCCCGCCTCTCGCCGACCTGAGCAACGGCCTGCCGCCCACGGGCAGCGTGTTACCCGCCACGCCGCAACGTTCTGACAGCGCGGAGTGACATTCTTACTTTCCCACTCTTCGACTTCGACCGCCACGGTCTTCCTTCCGTCTTGAAAGTCCCGGCTCCGGATGGCGAAGGACGCTGGCTATTTGCTCTGCTTGTAAACCCCCGATCTTTTCAATGCGTTACGTCTTGACTTGGGCCTGCGGACTTCGCCCTTCGGATCTGCAGGCGTCGTGGCTGGTGATTCGTATAGCACCTTGGTGGGACCTCGGTACTAGTACCTTTGTGCCCTTGTCAGCCGGGGGGGACCTCAATAACAATAAGTCCCCAGATTGAGAGAGAGGTGCATGGAATGTTGCTTCAAGCCATTGTGGCGATTGCCTGGCTGGTTTGGTTGTGCTCAGGCACGGCGGGTTTGAAACAAGGGTTCACGGTGGGGGCGCTCCTTGTGGTAGGCCTTGCTGTGAAGCGCTTCCTGGACTTCTACTGGAAACCGAAACCGGAAGAAGAACAAAAGCCTCGCCGGGATGCCGCCGCCCCCCAGCCTTTATCTCTGTCGTCGAGGTCGAGACGCGGGAGCTTGCCGTCGCCCAATTGGAGTCTCCCCAGCTACGACACGGCTCCCGACGGATCGGGCTCTGGCCGCTTCGGTCGGCGATGAAGCCGTAACGGCATAGGGCGCCGAGCAAGCTGGAGCAACTCCTCCTTCTCGCCCTTCTCGCATTCCCCACTCGCAAGTCCTTCGCTTATCCCCTCCCAGGCAGACCCTGGGGGCCGTCTCTATTCCAGAACCTTCGCCTCCCGGCGGATTCTCGAAGGTCCGAGCGTGGCTGCCGCGTGCTTGAGGAATCTTGGCATCACGCGGAGCAGAATCACGAGCAGCTTATAGCACCAGCCGGGAACGACCATCAGGTCGCCGCGGCGGAGGCCGGCGAGCGAGGCATCCACGACTTTTTCGGCCGACATCCACCAACTCCGCGGGACGAGCCCGCGGTTGAATCCCATTACGTCGTGGAACTCCGTCAGCGTGTAGCCAGGGCAAAGCGCTTGGACGCGCACGGGCGAGCGCGCACTCTTCAACTCCAGAGAGAGCCCCTCGCTGAAGCCGTTGATCCACGACTTGGTCGAGTAGTAGCTGGTGTTGCCCGGGCGGCAGATGAACGCCGCCACGGAGGAAACGTTCACCACCGCGCCCCGGCCGCGCGCGGTCATTCGCTTGAGCGCCGCGTGAGTCAGGCGCACCGTGGCCAGCACGTGCAAGCGGTGCATGGCGTCATGGGCTTCGACCGGCGCCTCCCAGAACCGGCCCGTGGTCCCGAAGCCGGCATTGTTGAGCAGGAACTCGAGATTCTCTGCGCTCGCGATCCGGTCTTCCACGGCCTTCAAGTCGGCGTCCCGGGTGAGGTCGGCGGCCAGCACTTCCGCCTGGACGCCAAGCTGGCTCTCGAGTTCGGCGGCAAGCTCTTCCAGGCGCTCCCGGCGCCGTGCCACCAGCACCAAGTCGTAGCCGTTCGCAGCAAGTCTCCGCGCGTACACCGCACCGATGCCTGCCGAGGCGCCCGTCACCAGCGCCAAGGGTCTCAAATTCAGCATCGCTCCGCCCTCCTCTTCCGCCCGCCGGCGGCTGGATTATGCCACGCGCCGCGCCATTCGGCGCGGATGGGCTCGCCCCTGCGGTCTCCAGCAGCGGGCCAAGATCAAATCACGGGCAGAGCAGCCGAGCACATTGGCAGCCGGAGAATCCAAATAATTCTTTTAGATTCAATGGCTTAAATCTTCCTTGGCCGGATGGAAGCACTAGTACCCCCGTACTCTAGGCAACCATGGGTCGCGTGTGGAGAGTATTGTCCGCTTTTGGACGGGGGGGCATATGGCGCTACAGGGTTTGATGGGGTTTGCGGCGTTGGGCCTGCGTATTCGCGGGGGCGACGGGATTTGAACACGCTTTTGCAGTTGGGGCGCTTGTGCTGATGGCCTTTGGAATTAGCAAGTTTCTGGACACTCACTGGACACTTGAACCTAAGTAAGGGCGAGTTCTCCGCCTTGAAGAAGGCGACAGGTGGAAGACTGAGGCCGTGCGGCCTAAGGCTCCGCGGCGGTCGAGCACGCCCGCGTCCGGGTGGGACCTGTCGCGCATGAACGCCGCGCCGAGCGTTGTCGGTGGGTACCGCGGTACGCGCAGGTAGAACAGCCAAACGGGAGGCTTCCACCCGGTTCGGCGGAGGAGTCGAGGTGCGCTGCTCGAATCGTCCCCTACGGCTCGCCGGGGCAGTTTGCGCCTGTTGATTGAGACGCAGGCTGGTAAGATTGAGGGAATGCGTTTCTGGGCTCACGCTCTCGCGTTTCTCGTCTGTGCCTCTGCGCTCGCCCAGGGACCCGAGAACGTCCTTTTGGTCGTCAATCAGGATTCGAAGGTTTCAAAAGCCGTGGGCGCGGATTACCGCGCGCGGCGTAACGTCCCGGCGCAGCAGGTCTGCTCCATCAAAACGTGGGACGAAGAGGAAATCGACCGGGCGATCTTCGACAAGGAGATCCGCTGGCCAATCCTCAGCTGCCTCGAGCGCGGCAAGCTCCAAGACCGCGTTCTCTATATCGTCCTGACCAAGGGCGTGCCGCTCAAGATCAAGGACTCGGATGATCAAGGGGATCACGCCAGCGTCGACTCGGAGCTGACCCTCCTCTACCAGGATTTGCTGGGCGCGTCGCGGGTGCTGCGCGGCAGCGTCCCCAACCCTTACTTCGCCGGAAACCACGGCGGAAAGTTGGTGCGCTTCACCCACCGCGAGTTCCCCATTTACCTTGTCACGCGCCTGGACGGCTACGACTTGGCCGACGTGCGAGCGCTGATTGACCGCGGCCTGACGCCTTCGCCCGAGGGCCAGTTCGTGCTCGACCTTTCGTACAACGACAATGCCACCGGCAACGACTGGCTACGCGCGGCGGCGGAAAAGCTCAAAGAAGCGGGCATCCCAAGCTCCCGCATTGTGCTCGAAACGTCCGAGAAGTTCCTGACCGGCGAGAAAGACGTTCTGGGCTATGCAAGCTGGGGATCCAACGACCACTCGAATGCCTCAAGATTTCTCTCGAACACGTGGGTGAACGGAGCCCTGCTGGCGGAATTCGTTTCGAGCGACGCGCGCACTTTCGAGAAGCCCCCGAAAAAGTGGACTATCGGCACCTGGAGCGATCCCCCCATCACTTTTTTCGCGGGCTCGCCACAATCACTGATCGCTGACTATATTCACGAGGGCGTGACCGGAGCGGCGGGATACGTCTATGAACCCTACCTAGGCGCGTGTGTCCGCCCGCAATTCCTTTTTCCGGCCTATGTTCGCGGTCTGAACCTGGCGGAGAGTTTCTATTCGGCCATCCCTTCGCTGAGCTGGCAAACGGTCGTGGTCGGCGACCCTCTCACCGCGCCCTTCCCGGGCACGCCCCTGCCGCAGGCGGAAGCCGATCCGCCCAACGATCGGGCCACCGGCCTTCCCATATATTTCGCCCAATTCGCGGCACGAATGAAGGCGCAGCGGTAATGCACACGACCCCCCGGGCCGCCTCTATGTGTGCCTTTTCACATTTGACCTTTGGCTTTTGACTTCGCGCTTCGTTGACGAACGCTTGCACAACGCCATGCCACGCTACAGTTGCACCTGCATGGTGAGGTTCATCGCGGGGGTAACTTCTCTGAAGACGGCGAGCATGGATTCGACGAGGTCGAGGCCTGTTGCGGCGCGCACTTCCTCTTCCGACATCGGGTAGTAGAGTTGGAAGCCCGCCCAGTGATTGCCCGGCGCGGCGTCGAGCACCTTCCGCAGCTTCGCCATGGACGGGAAATTCGATTTGCAGAAGCTGGCCGGCTCGCCCTCCCACGATCCCGCGAAGATCTCAAATCCTTCGCGCAGAACCAGCCGGCGCAGTTCGCGCTCCATGGGGCTGCCGGGCCGGAGCGATTTCACCAGGCGATTCCAATCCCAATCCTGACGGAGCTGGCATTCACGGTATTCGCGCGGCGGCTTGAGGTAGCCACGCTCGATCTGCATCCCGCACTGGAAGACCTTGTCGTCCGTGTCCACGGAGATGAAGAATTTGGAGCAGCCGAAGCTGACTTTGTTGGAGAGGGGCTTGGCCTCGCGGTTGGCGCGCGGCAGAAATGCAATCCACTGCCAGAAGACGCCCCGCCCCCAGCGTTCGGTGACGAACGGTTGTCCATGCCGCGCCTCCAGCGCCAGCTTCAGGATGCGTGTGATGCGCTCGTTCTCCTCAAGATTCCCGACGTGGATACCTCGCCTGAAATCCAGATACTCCGGCTTGAACCCAATCGCCACGGACGGAATCGGCTGACCGATACGCGCACCGGAAGCCATCGCTGCACCTGCCTAAGGAATTCCTGCCGATTCTACCAGCCCCCACCGCCTTCGCGGTAGGGGAGCGCTCTGCGCTCCCGCGGAAGCGGCGCAGCCCGCAATTGTGTCTTGTCACGAGAACGTCAGGTTAGGCTGTGTTCGGGGCGGGCAAACTAGATTTGAAACTCGCGCTTGACCTTGGCGGACTTCTCCGCGACGCCGCGCGCGAGGTCGGCTTTGTAGTCGGCGAGTTTCTGGGCGAGCGGCGCATCCGAGGTGGCGAGGATTTCGACGGCGAAGATCGCCGCGTTGATCGCGCCGGGTTTGCCGATCGCGGTGCAGGCAACGGGGACGCCGCCCGGCATCTGCACCATGGAAAGCAGCGAATCGAGGCCGGCGAGCGAGGTGCTCGCCATCGGCACTCCGATGACGGGCAGCGTGGTCTCTGCAGCGATCACCCCGCCCAAATGCGCCGCGCCGCCGGCGGCGACGATGATGACCTTCAGGCCGCGCGCGATGGCCGTGCGGGCGTATTCCGAAGTGCGGGCGGGCGAGCGGTGCGCGGAACTGATCTCGATTTCAAACGCCACACCGAATTTCTTGAGCGTTTGTGCGGCCTCGGCCATCACCGGCAGATCCGAATCGCTGCCCATCACGATCCCAACCACGGGCCGCGCGCTATCACTCATTTTGATTTTCCTCCGGCTGCTGCACTTTGACTCTTGCGACAGACTGCCACGCGCAGGGACTACAGCTTGGGCTGCCCAGGGACGCGCCACGAAGGAGGCTTGTTTCGCTCCGGGGTGCGCGTGAATCGTTGTAGCCCTTTCGCGCCGATGTCCCGACGATAATGCATGCCTTCAAAGTGAATCTTGGCGACGGCCGTGTAAGCGCGCTCGATGGCACCCGGCAGGTCGGCGCCCGTGGCCGTGACGCCGAGCACGCGGCCGCCCGCCGTCAGCAGTTGGCGCTCGCGAAACACCGTGCCGGCGTGGAAGACCTTCACGCCGCCTTGCGCCTCCGCCGCCTCGTACCCGGTGATGACTTTGCCCACTTCCGGCTTGCCGGGATATCCCTTGGAGGCGAGCACGACGCACACGGAAGGATTCGGACTCCAGCGGGCTTCGACCGCTGCCAGCTGGCCCTCGCGGATTCCTTTGAACAAGTCCACCAGGTCGGAGCGCAACCGCATCAGAATGGGCTGCGCTTCCGGGTCGCCCAGGCGGACGTTGTATTCGAGGACTTTCGGTCCTTCCGCGGTCATCATCAGACCCACGTAAAGAAAACCGCGGAAAGGACTCCCTTCCGCCGCCATGCCGGCCAGAGTCGGAGCGACGATCCAGCGCAGGACGGTGTCGCGCGTGCGCTCATCGAGGATAGAGTCGTCGCTATACGCGCCCATGCCGCCGGTGTTGGGCCCCTGGTCGTTATCGAAGACCGCCTTGTGGTCCTGCGTCAGCGCAAGCGGCAGAATGGCGCGGCCGTCGGTCAGCACGATGAACGACATCTCTTCGCCCCTCAGGCACTCTTCGATGACCACGCGCTCGCCGGCGGCACCGAGCGTCTTCTGACGCATGAACTCGTCGAGCGCTTTCTCGGCCTCTTCGCGCGTTTTGGCGACGACGACGCCCTTCCCCGCCGCGAGACCGTCCGCCTTCACCACCACCGGCAGGCCGAAACCGCCCAGGGCTTTCACCGCATCTTCGAACGCTTCGGCGACGACGAACCGCGCCGTGGGAATCGCCTGCCGCTGCATGAACTGCTTCGCGAATACCTTGCTGCCCTCGAGTCGCGCCGCCGCTTTGGTCGGCCCGACGATCCACAGCCCCGCCCGCTCGAAATCGTCCACCACGCCGGCCACGAGTGGCGCCTCCGGCCCGATCACCGTGAGGTCGGCCTTGATCTGCCGGGCTACTTCCAGGATCGCCTGCGGCTGTGCGACGTCCACCGGCACACACTCGCCCTCCTGCGCGATGCCGGCGTTGCCCGGCGCGCAGTAAATCTCATCCATGTTGAGGCTCTCGCGCAGCTTCCACGTCAGCGCGTGCTCGCGCCCGCCCGAGCCGATCACCAGGATCTTCATAAGGGGAGTAACACTATCGGCACTTCCCATCGTTTGTCAATCGCAGCATGAGATGGCCCGCCACCGTCCTCGCCCGCATCGAAAACGCTTCTATCCCCGACGAGCAGAAGCGAAAGATTCTTTCGGAGAACTTGCAGGCCCTACTAAACAAGGTGCAAACTTGAGGCGCAGGTTGAGGTTGGAAACCCAGCCAGTCTTGGAGGTATAATTGCCCCATGGGTGCCGAAGTTATCCCCAAGCTCACCTACGAGCAGTTCCGCCAGCTTCCCAACGATGGGAAACAGTACGAGTTGGTCCACGGGGAGGTACATTTGACTCCTGCTCCGACCACCACGCATCAATTTGTCTTACGAAATCTAACTGGGAGCCTGCTTCAACACCTCGTCAAGAATCCTCTCGGTGAGCTTGCCTTCGCCCCACTGGACGTTCTATTGGGAGACGATACGGCCTTACAGCCGGACCTGATATTCGTATCGAATGCCCGCGCGAAGATCATTCACGAGGCCTTTATCGAGGGGGCGCCAGACCTGGCGGTAGAGATCCTCTCCACGTCAACCGCCGCGCATGACCGTGCTACCAAGCTGCCTATTTATGCTTCAGCGGGTGTGCCGGAGGTCTGGCTGATTGACTCGCAGGTGAAAACAGTGGAGATTTTGAAACTCCAGGGGAAGAAGTACTTTGTGGAAGCCACGCACGCGGGCGATCAAGCCCTCACTTCCAACCTCTTTCCCGGCTGGCAACTACCCCTGCGCGACCTCTTCGATTTCCGCGGCCGGTTTTAGCCCCCAACCATTTCCGACGTGGCTTGTAATCGCCGCCAAAGCCTGCAGGGCAGAGTCTCGCGGCTCAGAATGTCTGTGGCAGTCCTGATATAATGAACCGCCGAGCTCACGAAAGCTGAAACCTCCGCTCCGTCGTGCAGAAATACACTGATGAGTGAATCAGATCTCCCAAACGGGATGCAATACGATCCGGTAACGCTCACGCCAGATGAGTTTGAAATTTGGGTCGAGAGATTTCTCGTTAAACTTGGAACTGGCAAGTTAACAGAGTTTAGAACCACTAGACGTGAAAGACTTCAAGGCTCGGACGGCGAATACGAAATTGACATCGCGGCGCGATTTGAAGCGTTGGGAGGCAACTTTCTGGTTCTAGTCGAGTGCAAACACCATAAGGCCGCAATCAAACGGGACGTCGTTCAGGTGCTACGTGACCGGCTAGAGTCTACGGGTGCTCAAAAGGGAATGATATTTGCGACGATTGGATTCCAGGAAGGTGCTATCGAGTACGCCAAACGACACCGGATTGCGCTTGTTCAAGTGGCTGACGGAAAGACAAGCTATTTTACAAAAGGCGCTGGGCCAACCGTATATCCACCTTGGCTACCTCGATACGTGGGGTGGATCATTACCCTAAGCAATGAGGGTAACGAATCGTACAGTCTAATCAGCGAGGACCACCCTCATTACCTCTTCGCAGACGCCTGAGCAGTCAGCGCAGCGCTTCGGATCCCAGACACTCCGCGGCTCTGGTGCCGAGAAGGACCCCGGAGTTCCGCTCATACGGGCCGGCTACGACGAACGTTAGGCGGCCCAAACAGTGCAAACTCGATGCAATTTCAACTGTCCCCGAATAATCGCGACCAGCCGGATGAAGTCCTTCTGGAGGATCTCCGAACGGCCTCGGCAGCACTCGGCGGCCGCAAGTTAACGCGGGAATCATATGCCAAGGTGGGACGCTTCGCACCGGCCACGATTGCAAACCGTTTCGACGGATGGGGCAAGGCGCTTATTCGCGCGGGCTTGAACCCGCCAAGGCACTTCAATGTTCCGCCTGAGGACGTGATAGCCGATCTTAAACGAGTTGCGAGTTCCCTAGGTGTGCGAACGCTCTCCTGGAAGACCTACTCAAGACATGGCCGCTACTCAGAAAAGCCCATCCTTCGATCCTTCGGAAGTTGGGTCAAAGCTCTTCGAGCATCGGGCCTACGGGTTAGCGAGCACTATCACACACGGGCCACCAACGAGGCACTGTTTGAGAACTTGGAGAAGGTTTGGCGCGAGTTGGGCCGCCAGCCAACTGTGGGTGACATGGTGAGCCCACTTTCCGCCTATTCCGCCCACACTTACAAGCGACGATACGGGGGTTTTCGGAAGGCCCTCGAGGCATTTGTTGCCGCATTAGCGGAATCCGTCAACGAAGAACCGACCAATCACCAGCCCGCAATTCCAAGCCCAGGTCCAATACCCCCTGAGCCGGCCCCGGTGGTTCGGCGCGGCTCTACGAGTCCGCGCGCCCCTGGTTGGCGTTTGCAACACATGGTGATGCGGCGGGACAACTTTCGCTGCTGTCACTGCGGTCGCTCACCGGCGACGCACCCCGGGACTTTTCTTGAAGTTGACCATATTGTGCCATGGAGTAAGGGCGGCCAGACCGTCTACTCGAATCTTCAGACCCTTTGTCGGCAATGCAACGGCGGAAAGGGTGCTGACTGACTCCGCCTCGCGAGCGCGGCTGCGGCCTGCTAGAATAGTATCTTACCTATCGAACGGGATTCCCAGTTATGATTTCGGGCTTTACGGAAAAACACGACGTGGTGGTGGTGGGCGCGGGGCACGCGGGCGTGGAAGCCGCGATGGCCGCGGCGCGCATGGGCCTGAAGACCGCGCTTTACACGATCAACCTCGATCTGATCTGCCAGATGTCCTGCAACCCGGCGGTGGGCGGCATCGCCAAGGGCCACCTGGTGCGCGAAGTCGATGCGCTGGGCGGCGTGATGGGCGAAGTGATTGACGCGGTGGGCATCCAGTTCCGCCTGCTCAACACCAGCCGCGGCCCCGCCGTCTGGTCGCCGCGCGCGCAGGCCGACAAGAAGCAGTATCGCGTCCGGATGCGACAGGTGCTCGAAGCCGAGCCGAACCTGCGCATCAAGCAGGCGGAAGTGGTGGACCTGGTGCTCGCGAGCGCCGCCGCCCCCGGCGGCAACGCGGGCGAGACGCCCGCGCTACAGGTGCGAGGCATTCAGCTTCGCGATGGCCGCGCGGTCGAAGCCGGAGCGGTCGTCATCACTACCGGCACGTTCCTGAACGGCCTGATTCATTGCGGCGAAAACAAGTATCCCGCCGGGCGGTCGGGCGAGCCGCCAGCGGTCATGCTGGGCGAAGCGCTGCGCCGCCTGGGCTTCGACGTGGGCCGGCTCAAGACCGGCACGCCGCCGCGCCTCGACGCGCGCACGATCGATTTCTCGCGCTTCCAGGTGCAGCCCGGCGATCCCATTCCCACGCCGTTCAGCTTTCGCACCCGGGCCATCACGCACCCGCAAAGAGTCTGCTGGATTACTTACACGAACGCGGACACGCACCGCATCATTCGCGCCAACGTCCACCGCGCGCCCCTCTATTCCGGGCAGATCAAGAGCATCGGGCCACGCTACTGTCCTTCGATCGAAGACAAGATCGTCAAGTTCCCCGACAAGCCGCACCATCAGCTTTTCCTCGAACCCGAAGGGATGGACACCTACGAGATTTACGTCAACGGCATGTCAACCTCGATGCCGATCGACGTGCAGCTGGCGATGGTGAAGTCCATTCCTGGCCTTGAGAACGCCGAACTGATCCGCCCCGGCTACGCCATCGAGTACGACATGGTGCAGCCGACGGAACTTTATCCGTGGCTTGAGACGAAAAAGATTCAGAAGCTCTTCCTCGCCGGCCAGATCAACGGGACCACCGGCTACGAAGAGGCCGCCTGCCAGGGCATTATGGCAGGCATCAACGCCGGGTTGCGCGTCGAGGGCAGAGACCCGGTCGTGATCGCCCGCACGCAGGGATACACGGGCATCCTGATTGACGACTTGGTGAGCAAGGGCGTGGATGAGCCCTACCGCATGTTCACATCGCGCGCCGAATTCCGCCTGCACCTGCGCATCGACAACGCCGACGAGCGCCTGATGCCGCTCGGCTACCAGGTAGGAACCATCAGGGAAAAGGACTACCAGGCATTCCTCGAGAAGGAGAAGCGGATCTCAGCGGCCACTAAGTTCTTGTTGCAGACCACTCTTGATCCGGATTCACGCGTGGGCCGCGAGGTCTATGCGAAGCTGGGCCTGATGAACGACGGCCGCCTCACCGCTCCCGCCCCGCTCACTGGCGCGCAACTGCTCAAGCGGTCGGAAATCGGCATCGAAGACCTGCTGGAATGGGTGAACGAGAGCTTGCGCGCACAGGCGCTCAAAGAACTCGGAGGACCGACCGCCGCCGGCGAAATCAACCTCTTTGCGCGCGAGGAGGCACGGCGCGTCGAAACCGACTTCAAATACGAGGGCTACCTTCAACAGCAGGAGCGCCAGATCGAGCGCATGAAGCGCGCGGAAGCCCGCCGCATCCCCGATTGGTTTGATTACCGCAAGATCTCCGGGCTCTCGCGCGAGATGATCGAAAAACTCACCCGTGTCCGCCCGCTTACTCTCGGCCAAGCCCTACGCATCCCCGGCGTCACGCCCGCCGCCGTCTCCCTCGTCAACTGCTACATCGAAATCTTCCAGCGCCGCGCCGCCGAGCAGCCGTTCGCCTAGCAGGAGCGATTGCCCATGATATTTACTCCTCAAGTAATGAATTGCTTTTGCGAACTCGTGGGGAAACGCTTGGAAAAGGCGGATAAGAGCAGACCTCTCACTGAAGATGAAGTCCAGGATAGCCTCAATTATTCTCTCGTTTCGAGGGGAATTGTTGAAGAGCATGAAATCCGGATGGAATACGGATTTCCAGGCTTAGCCGGGAAGCTCGATTCGTACGTTGACTCCTCGGCAAAGCATGGCCCGGTAGCATGGGAAGTCAAGTACGACCGCAAAGCCCCCGGAGGGAAGGCCGCAGCCAAGTTCAGCAAAGCTGCGTTGTCGCTTCGAGATATCTTCAGGTTGGCTAGCTTGCCTGAATCCGGGCAAATTGAACGACTCTTCTTTTACCTCACAGACGCAGAAATGCTTGAATTTCTCGAAAATCAGCTCAGATTCTTTTCTCTCGCCGAGGGCGAGACTTTCGACGTCAGTCCGACCTTAATTGCGGGCCTTGACGAGCGATTGCTTAACCTAGGTCGGGGAAAAACCATTGAGCCGGTCCCATGCTCCTTGCGTGTCTTGTACTCCCGGACCATTCGTGATCATCACCTGCGGCTATACGAAGTCTGCCCAGAGCTTCCCGCCCGGGCCCTCGCTTGACTTGAGTTAAAGGTGGTAAGAAAATCGGAAAGTCGGG
>Ga0315280_10001028_pt1 | contig 49761 bp, 48 predicted proteins | sample YL17G06_40_MG_FD_203697 | JGI IMG/M metagenome (GOLD analysis project Ga0315280, IMG submission 203697) | Sediment microbial communities from Yellowstone Lake, YNP, Wyoming, USA - YL17G06_40 | ecosystem: Environmental > Aquatic > Freshwater > Lake > Sediment | place: USA: Wyoming | collected... | reverse complement strand
GACAAACAAAAGAGTGATGAAGCCAAGGATGATAAGGCCTTTTCTTCTCATGATTCCTCCTTCCGAGAAAGATTTCCTTTATTCTGCTCAAATTTTACTTTTTTTTCAAGAGAAAAAGCAAGCCTGAAAATTTTTAATTTTTTATTGACAAAGGATTTTTTTATTTTTAAAATCTTCTGTAATTATAAGATAAACCTTATTTTTCCTATAGTTCTTATAGTTACAATAAGAATTGATTGATGCAGGAATTCGTTGAAGCCGTGCTCCACGTCCGTTCCATCTTATAATTACACAACTTTTGTGCGTGGATTCACCTTATAGCATGGCGCCTATTATGCAGGTCACAACGGCCAACCGACAATTCTGCTTTGCCTTAGACCTTTTCTTTTTCTCCCGACATAGATACAAATTTTGACAAAGGAGGATTCATGGAAATCCAGAGAAAGGTCAAGTATGAAGAGGAGCTGGACAGGCAATTCCTGGACGTCATCAAGCAGATGTCCGGGTCCGATGAGATCGAAGGCTGCATCCAGTGCGGCACCTGCAGCTCATCCTGCCCGATGTCGGTTTACATGGATTATCCGCCGCGGAAAATCATCGCCATGATTAAAAATGGGTTCAAGGACGAGGCCTTGCGCAGTTTTACCATCTGGCTCTGTCCGTCCTGTTACACCTGCCAGGTCCGCTGCCCGGCCAAAATAAAGATCACAGACGTCATGTATGCCCTCAAGAGAAAAGCCATTGAAGAGCATGTCTATCCTTCCCGATTTTCCATCCCTGTCTTGGATAAAGAAATGTCCAAGATCATCGGGGCCAACGGCCGGAATTCCGAGCTCTGGCTGATTCTCAACCTCTACCTCAAATCCCGCAACCCGCTGGGCCTGCTCAAAATGGCGCCCCTGGGGTTGAAACTCATGAAGACAGGCCGGATGAGCCTCAAGAAGGAATCCATCAAAAATAAAAAACAACTGCAGACTCTTTTAAAAGCCTTGAAGGAGGGAGCACGATGAACGGCTATGTTTACTATCCTGGCTGTTCCTTGAAGGGTAACGCCAAGCACTACGAAGAATCCATCCTCCCTGTTTTTAAAGAAATCGGCATGCCGCTCGAGGAGCTCGGGGACTGGAACTGCTGCGGCGCGACCGCTTATTTCTCGGTGGACGACACGATGGCTGCCGCCATCTGCGGCCGCAACCTCTCGCTTGCCGAGAAGATAGAGAAGGATATCATTGCCCCCTGCGCCGGCTGTTTCCTGACCCTCAAAAAATCGAACAAGTTCCTCCACAGCGAGAGTGAGAAAGCCCAGAAAATCCTCGCCGCCCTGGAACAAGCGGGGTGCGGCTACAAAGGAAAAGTGGCCGTGAAGCATCCCCTGGAGGTCCTGACCCAAGAAGATATCCTCGAAAAAATCAAAGTTAGAGTGGCCCGCAAACTCACAGGGCTCCGGATCGCCTGCTACTACGGCTGCCAGCTCGTCAGGCCTTTTACGGATTTTGATGACCCCGATTACCCCATGTCTCTCGACAAGCTGATGGTGGCCATCGGCGCCGAGCCGGTCGATTTTTCAGGGAAGACTCGCTGCTGCGGGGGCTCGCTGACCGGGACCATCGAAGAGGTAGGCCTGCGCCTCAATTTCATCCTGCTCAAGGAAGCCAAGAGAAAAGGCGCGGATGTGATCTCGACGATCTGCCCCCTCTGTCAGTTCAACCTGGAGATCCTGCAGGACAAAATCGTCAAAAAATATAAAGAGGATATCACCATTCCTGTTCTTTTTTTCAGCCAGCTCATCGGGCTGGCGATGGGTCTTCCCAAGGAAGACCTCGGTTTCTCCCGCTCGATCATCAGCCTCAAGCCGCTGTGGGAGAAGATCGGAAACGGAGGACGTCCATGAGTCAAAACGGTCAGCCAAGGATCGGAGTTTTTGTCTGCCACTGCGGGACCAATATCGCCGGCAAAGTCAATGTCACGGAAGTCGTGGACTTTGCCTCCCGCCTGGACAACGTCATCGTGGCCAAAGAGTACAAGTTCATGTGCTCGGACCCAGGACAGGAGCTGATCAAACAGAACATCAGAGAGCACGACCTCAACCGGGTCGTTGTGGCTTCCTGCTCTCCTCTCATGCATGAGTCGACCTTCCGCGGCGTCACCGCAGAAGGGGGGCTCAACCCTTTCTACTTCCAGATGTCCAACATCCGCGAGCAGGTCTCCTGGGTCACCGAGGACCCGGAAAAGGCTACCAAAAAGGCCAAAGCCTTGATCTCTGCAGCCGTGCGGCGCGTGGCTCTCCATGACCCCTTGACCAGGAAGGAAGTTGAAGTCCGGCCTGAAATTTTGATTGTCGGTGGAGGGATTGCCGGAATTCACGCCGCCCTGACCTATGCTAACTCCGGAAAAAAAGTTTACCTGGTCGAAAAGCAGCCGTCCATCGGCGGACACATGTCTCTTCTCGACAAAACCTTTCCCACCCTCGACTGCTCGGCCTGTATTCTCACGCCCAAGATGAGCGAGGTGGGAAAACATCCGAATATCGACCTTCTGACCTGGAGCGAGGTCGAGGAAATTTCCGGCTACGTCGGCAACTTCAAGGCCAAAATCAAGAAGAAAGCCCGCTACGTGGACATCGATAAATGCAACGGCTGCGGCGCCTGCTGGGAGAACTGCCCGACAACGATCACGCCTTCGGAGAGGATCATCAGAAAAGGAGACGTCATCATCAAGAGGGTCGAAAAAGAGCATTGAGATGAAACTCAGGGATATCCAGAAGCTTCTCCAGGCCGAAGTCATCTGCGGCGAGGACCGCCTGGACACAGAAATTGATAGCGCCGGAGCTTCTGACTTGATGAGCGATGTTTTGGCTTTCGGGAAGCCGGGGCTGCTCCTCATCACCGGCCTGTCCAACGCCCAGTCTGTCCGGACTGCGGATATCATCGAGGCCAAGGCCATCGTCTATGTCCGCGGCAAGAAACCCGACAGAGAGGGCGCCGAATTGGCCAGGAAAAAGGGAATCCCTATTCTATCTACACGGTTCATGATGTACAGAACTTGCGGCCTCCTTTTCAGCCACGGCCTTTCCGGGATCACCGAAGGCCAAGAAAAAAAATAAAGATGAGAGAGGAGAATGGCCTGTTTCAAAAGTTCGAGATCGCCGGAGGGGATTTCAGCCGGGCGGGAAGCGTCTCCACCAAGATTAAAGAGATCCTCAAGGAGATTGGCATTGAGCCATCCATCATTCGGCGGGCAGCCATTGTGGCTTATGAGGCAGAAATGAACGTTGTCATGTACGCCCGGAAGGGTGAATTCAGCCTCTACCTGACGCCCCACTCCATCCGCATGAAAATCAAAGATGAGGGGTCGGGAATCCCCGACATCGAGCTGGCCATGCAGGAAGGCTATTCCACAGCCACCGATGAAATGAGGGAAATGGGGTTCGGGGCCGGAATGGGACTTCCCAACATCAAAAAAAATGCCGACGAACTCGCGATCTCTTCTGAAGTGGGCAAGGGAACCGCGCTCGATGTCATTATCCGTTTGAACCAGGCAGGAAAAGAATGAGCCAGTATTTCCATTCGATCCGCATCGACCCTGATAAGTGCAAAGGCCGGATGAAATGCATGCGAGCCTGCCCGACCCAGGCCATCCGGGTGCGCAGCGGAAAGGCAACGATAATCGAAGAGAGATGCATCGACTGCGGAGAATGCATCAACGTCTGCCCCTCGGGCGCTATCGTTCCTTTGACCGACCCGTTTGGAGAGTTGACCAAATTCAGGCAGACCGTCGCTATTCCTTCCCCTGCCCTTTACGCCCAGTTTGGCCGGGAAATCCTGCCAGGCAAAATTCTGGCCGGCCTCAAAAAGCTGGGGTTCGACGACGCCTTCGACCTTGCCTTCACCTGCGGGGAAGTGAGTTTTGCCATCCAGGAATATCTCCGGGAATATAAGGGGCCGAAGCCTCTCATCTCCAACGTCTGTCCCACGATCGTGCGCCTTATCCAGGTCAAATATCCCGACCTCATCGACCTCATCATTCCCATCGACACGCCACGGGAAATCGCCGCCAAGGATATCAAGCATAAAAAATCCAAGCAGTACGGCCTGCCGGAGAAAGAAATCGGAGCCTTTTACATCACGCCGTGCCCGGTGAAGATGATTTCCATCAGACAGCCGGCCGAGAAAGGAAAATCCTACATTGACGGAGCTCTTTCCATAGCCGATGTTTACGGACCTCTCCTTTCTGCTATGGAGAGCGTAGAAAAAGAAAGTTTCCGGAAAGCTCTGGAGAGTATCTGCATCCTCGGAATAGGTTGGGCTATGGTGGGAGGGATCTGCCGGACCTTGCGCCTGAAGAATTCCCTGGCCGTCTCAGGGCTGACAGAAATCATCAAGGTTTTCGACGACATCGAACGCGGCAAGCTGCGCGACATCGATTTCGTCGAAGCCTACTCCTGCGCTCAAGGCTGCGTCGGAGGGTCGCTGACGGTTGAGAACATTTACAATTCCTACAATAAAATCCTCAAGCTCATCGAGACCCTGGAGTTCGAAAAAATCAAGGCCTGCCCTGATATCAGGCAGGTCAGAAAACTGTATGCCGATAAGTATTTCTTCCTCGAAGGAAAAATCGAGCCGCGTCCTCTTACGCCTCTGGATAAAGATTTGGGAAAAGCCATTCAAAAGAGAAAGGAGAAGGAAGAGATCTATGAATCCCTGCCCAAAATCGACTGCGGCGCCTGCGGCTCGCCCAACTGCTTGACTTTTGCCGAGGACGTGGTCATGGGAAAGGCGCAGCTCGCCGACTGTCTTTTAAAAACAGCCGAAAGGATGAAACGCCATGAAACTTAAAGACATCATCGAACAACTCAACCTCAAGGCTTTAACAGCCCAGGAAAAGTGTGACGTCGAGGCAAGCGGCGGCTATACCAGCGACCTTCTCAGCGACGTCATCGCCAACAGCAAAGAAAAAAATGTCTGGGTCACGTTGCAAACTCATCCGAACATCGTGGCGGTGGCTAAATTGAAAGATTTGGCCGCCATCATTCTCGTGAATAACCGGATGCCCGAGGCAGAAACCCTGAAAAAAGCGGAAGAGGAAAAAGTTCCGCTGCTCACGACAGGGAATTCAGCCTTCGTCATCTCTGGCAAACTTTATGCCCTGCTGGGCCTCAAGGGTTGAAGAATGCTGAGAACTTTTAAGGCAGACCTGCATATCCACACCTGCCTTTCTCCCTGCGCCGACCTGGAGATGTCTCCCCGGGGAATCGCCCAGCGGGCCAGCGAAAAGAAAATCGACATCCTCGGGATTTGCGACCACAATTCCGCCGAAAACGTGCCGGCTCTCATGGAGGCTGCCAGGCCGTTCAGGATCAGCGTCCTGGCGGGGATGGAAGTCACCTCCCAAGAGGAAGTTCATATTCTGGGCCTTTTCGACAGGCTGGAGGCGGCGCTCAAGCTTCAGGAAACCGTTTACGCCCGGCTTCCAGGAGAAAATGACGAAGACGCTTTCGGGATGCAGGTCGTCGTTAATCACGAAGGAGAGGTTCTCCATTTTAATAAAAAGCTCTTGATCGGCGCTTCCACGCTGGCCTTGGAGGAGGTTATCAGCCTCATCCACTCGCTCGACGGGCTGGCCATCGCTTCCCATGTTGACCGTGAAGGATTCAGCCTCATCGGCCAGCTCGGGTTCATTCCCGAAGGCCTCAAGATCGACGCTCTCGAAGTCTCGGCGTTGATGTCTCGCGAGGAGGCGCAGAAAAAATTTGACGCACATTATCCCCTCACTTCCTTTTCGGATGCCCATCGACTGGAAGAAATCGGCCAAGCCTGGACGTCTTTTTGGCTCAAGGAAGGAACAGTGGAGGAGATCAAGAAAGCCCTGCTGAACAGCGAAGGGCGAAAAATTTTGAATTAGGTAAAGACATGCAGGATTTGTCGCTTCACATCCTCGACATCGCCGAGAACTCGATCGAGGCCAAAGCAAAGAGGATAGAGATCCGGCTGGAGGAGAATCGCCGGCAAGACCTTCTGGTCCTCGAGGTCGCCGATGACGGAAAAGGAATGGATGAGCAGATGCGCCGGCAGGCCTTGGACCCTTTTGTCACGACAAGAAAAACGCGGCGTGTTGGCCTGGGCCTCTCTCTTTTGGCAGAAGCGGCCAGAGCCGTTAATGGCCAGGTCGATATCCAATCCGGGGAAGGCAAGGGCACTCGTGTCCGGGCGACATTTCACCTGAGCCACGTCGACATGAAACCTCTGGGAGATATTGCTCAGACGATCATCACGCTGATCATGGGCCATCCCGAGATCGACATCCTCTACACTTATAAGATCAACACATCAGAATACCGGCTGGACACCCAGGAAATCAAAGCCCAGCTTGACGGCATCTCGATCCAGACGCCTGCGGTGATAACAATCCTCAAAAAAGACATAAATGAAGGCTTAGACCAATTAAGGAGGCAAAATGAACCTCGAGAAAGTCTCTGAAATCCTCACTAAGTATCAGGCTGATAAAAGCTCCTTGATCGCCATTCTCCAGGACATCCAAGAGGAGTACAGCTACCTGCCTAAAGATGTTCTCATCAAAGTCTCCAAAGAGCTCAACGTTCCCCTGAGCCGAGTCCTCAGCCTGGCCACTTTTTTCAGGGCGTTCAGTTTGAAGCCAAAGGGAAAACATTCCGTCCATGTCTGCCTGGGGACAGCCTGTCATGTCCGCGGGGCCCAGCGCGTGCTCGAAAAGTTTGAGAGGGAGCTGGGGATAAAATCCGGGGAAACGTCAGAAGATTACGAGTTCAGTCTCGATGCCGTCCGGTGTCTCGGCTGCTGCGGTTTAGCTCCAGTCGTCCAGGTCGGAGAAGAAGTCCATGGGAAGATCACCCCCGCCAAGGTGGCCGGGGTGATCAAAAAATATAAGAAATAGAGGAGGAAAGATGCCCAAACTTACGCTTGATGACTTGGCTAAGATCAGGGAAAAAACAAAAAGGCTGACCATCCTCCGCGAGGGAGGAAAATACCGGGCTAAAATCTGCGTCCACATGGGGACATGCGGCATCGCGGCTGGGGCTCGGAATATCATGAATGCCTTGATGAAGGAACTTGAAGAGAAGGAAATCACCGACATCCTTCTGACGAACTCCGGGTGCGCCGGCCTTTGCAGCCGCGAGCCGATGGCAACCGTTGAGCTCGCCGGGCAGGCGCCGGTGAAATATATCGACCTCAACGAGAAAAAAATCAAGGAAATCTTTGAGAAGCATGTCCTTGGCGGAAAAATCGTCCAGGAATATGCCCTGGGAATCGGAAGTGAAAAAACGGACTACTGAAAGGAGGCAGGACAATGGCGGAAGTAACAAAAGATAAGGCTTACCGGCTCCACCTCATGGTCTGCGCCGGAACAGCCTGCGTCTCCAATCACTCTTTTGAGATCAAAGCAGCTTTGGAAAAAGAGATCAAAAAACACGGGCTGGAGAACGAAGTTCTCGTCGTCACCACGGGCTGCAACGGCTTCTGCGAGAGAGGCCCGTTGCTCGTCGTCCAGCCGGGGAAAATTTTCTACCAGCAACTAACGGTGAAAGATATTCCCTACCTTGTCGAAGAGCACCTCCTCAAGGGAAGGCCTGCCCAGAAATTCATGTATACTCCCCCGAAAGAGAAAACGCCCATCCCGGTTCTAAGCGACATCAACTTCTTCAAAAAACAGGTTCTGATTGCCCTGCGCAACCGCGGCCTCATCGACCCCGAAAAGATCGATGAATACATTGCCCGCGATGGCTACAAGGCCATGGCCAAAGCGCTGACCGAGATGAAGCCTGAGCAAATCATCACGGAGATGACTATCTCCGGGCTGCGCGGCCGAGGCGGCGCGGGCTTCCCCACAGGACTCAAATGGCAGATGGTGCGAAACGCCGTCAGCAGCAATGGCGGGATCAAGTACCTCATCTGCAACGGCGACGAGGGAGACCCCGGCGCCTTCATGGACCGGAGCATCCTGGAGGCCGACCCTCATTCTGTCATCGAAGGGATGATCATCGGCGCCAGGGCCGTGGGCGCGGCCGAAGGATTTGTCTATGTCCGGAATGAATACCCCCTGGCCATCAAGCGGATGAACACTGCCTTAAATCAGGCCCGCAATTATGGCCTCCTCGGGAAAGACATCCTGGGGACCAGCTTCGATTTCGACATCAAGATTGTCCGAGGCGCCGGCGCCTTTGTCTGCGGCGAGGAAACAGCGCTCATCGCCTCGGTCGAAGGACGCCTCGGAGAGCCGCGGCCCCGTCCTCCCTATCCGGCTCAAAGCGGCCTCTGGGGAAAGCCGACCTGCATCAACAACGTCGAGACGTGGGCTAACGTGCCTGTTATCATCGACCGGGGCGCCAAATGGTACTCGGCCATCGGAACGCCGACGAGCAAAGGAACAAAGGTCTTTTCACTCGTTGGCAAGATCAACAACACCGGGCTCGTCGAAGTCCCGATGGGGATTACGCTGAGGGAAATCATCTATGATATCGGCGGCGGAATTCCGGGAGCAAAGGAATTCAAGGCCGTCCAGACCGGAGGCCCTTCGGGCGGCTGTATCCCCAAGGAGAAAATCGACCTGCCGATTGACTATGAAAGCCTTACCCAGGCCGGCTCGATGATGGGGTCGGGCGGTATGGTGGTCATGGATGAAGACACCTGCATGGTCGATGTGGCCCGTTACTTCCTTTCCTTCACCCAGGATGAATCCTGCGGCAAGTGCACCCCTTGCCGCGAGGGGACAAAAGCGATGCTTGATATCCTGACCCGGATCACCGAGGGAAAAGGAGTCGAGGAAGACCTTGCCCTTCTTGAGGATATGGCGCACGCCGTGAAGGAGTCTTCCTTGTGCGGTCTGGGAAAGACAGCGCCCAACCCGGTCCTCACGACGCTGCGTTATTTCAGGCATGAGTACGAAACGCACATCAGGGACAAGAAATGTCCGGCCCATGTCTGCCGCGAGCTCAACGTTTACACAATTGACGAGGAACGATGCCTCAACGTGGGCAAAGGATGTGATGTCTGCCGCCGCAACTGCGCGTCCGAGGCCATCCTGGGAGCCAAAAACCAGGCCCATAAGATTGACCAAACCAAATGCATCAAATGCGGCGTCTGCTATGATGTCTGCAATTTCAGCGCTGTCAAGGTTGATTAAGGAGGTATGATATGGTGAACCTGACGATAGACGGGAAAAAGATTCAGGCCGAAGAAGGAAAAACCATCCTTCAGACTGCCACGAAAAACGACATCAAGATCCCCACGCTCTGCTATCACCCTCTCGTAGAACCGTATGCCGCCTGCCGCGTCTGCATGGTGGAACTGACATTGCGAGGAAAAACAGACCTCACGACAGCCTGCAACACGAAGGTCCAGGAGGGCATGGATGTTCAGACAAAATCGGATAGAGTTCTCAAAGCCAGGCGCCTGAACGTGGAAATGCTCATGGCGCGAGCCCCTGCTGCTGCGCCGATCCAAGAGCTCGCCAAGGAGCTTGGGATTGAGAGGACAAGGTTCAAAGTCAAAGACCCGAACGAAAAATGCATCCTCTGTGGCTTGTGCGTCCGCACCTGCGAACAGATTGTTGGCGCTTCAGCCATCAGCTTCGTCGAAAGAGGGACCGACCGCAGGGTGACACCGCCTTTTGGCGAGCCCTCCGAGGCCTGCATCGGCTGCACGGCCTGCGCCTATTTCTGCCCCACAGGCGCCATCACCTGCGAGGACAAGTACGGAAGAAAGGTTATTCACAGCGAACTCCATCTCGGCCCGACCACAGCGATCCGCGTCCCCATCCGCCAGGCTGTGCCCATGGTGCCGTTCATCGACGCCGAGGCCTGCATTCATTTCAAAACCGGCGAGTGTAAAGTCTGCGCTAAAGTCTGCGACAGAGAGGCGGTCAACCACGATATGCAGGATGAGGTCATCGAGGTAGATGCGGGAACGATCATCCTGGCGTCCGGGTTCAAATCCTTCGACGCCAAAAGGATTCCGGCTTACGGTTACGGCAGGTTCCAGAACGTCATCACAGCCCTGGAATTTGAGAGGTTAGTGAACGCCTCGGGACCAACCGGCGGAAAAATCAAGCTGGCCGACGGCAGTGAGCCCAGGGCTGTGGGGATCATCCATTGCGTCGGTTCGCGCGATGAGAACTACAACGAATACTGTTCCCGCGTCTGCTGCATGTATTCCCTCAAGTTCGCCCACCTCATCCATGAAAAAACTCAGGCCGACGTCTATGATTTCTACATCGACATGCGCTGCTTCGGAAAGGGATATGAGGAGTTCTACCACAGGCTTCTTAAAGAAGGGACGAAGTTCATCCGCGGCCGGGTCTCCGACATCACGGATATGGCTCTGACCGACCAAGAGGAGGGCAAGCTCATCATCCGCGTCGAAGACACGCTGCTCGGGATGGTGAGAAGAATTCCGGTCGACATGGTCGTCCTCGCCACGGGTCTCGAGCCGGGGATGGACCAAAACCAGATCGCCAAGATCTTCAATATTTCCTGCAGCCAGGACATGTTCTTCCTCGAACGCCACCCTAAGCTTGCCCCTGTCTCTACTTTCTCAGACGGGATCTTTTTGGCTGGAGCTTGCCAGGCCCCTCGCGATATTCCGGATACAGTCGCTCAAGCCGGAAGTGCCGCGGCAGAAGCATTAGCCCTGGCTGACAAAGGCATGTTCGCCCTGGAGCCGGTCACCGCAGAAATCGACGAGGAGCTCTGCTCGGGCTGTCAGGTTTGCGTCGGGCTCTGTCCTTTCACCGCCATAACTTATGACAAAGAAAAGGGCATCTCCGTCATCAACGATGCCCTCTGCAAAGGCTGCGGCACGTGTGTGGCCGCCTGCCCGAGCGGCGCTTCCCAGCAGAAGCATTTCCGCGACGAGCAGATCTTCGCCGAGATCGAGGGAATACTTTTGGTTTAGGAGCATGGGTCCTGTCACGGCGTGTCTCGGACGGTCATTGCGAGTCGCTCTGCGACGAAGCAATCCCGTGGAGATTGCCACGACATCTTCGATGTCTCGCAATGACAAAAAATGAAATAGAACTTTACGGAAGAGTCGGATATAATATAACGTTTTATTTATATCACCTCTGAATTCATAAAAGAAGGAGGCTCTTCATGAGCAATGGACAGTTTGAGCCCAGATTAGTGGGATTCCTGTGCAACTGGTGCTCTTACACGGGTGCGGACTTGGCCGGCACAGCTCGAATGACCTACGCTCCGAACATCCGCATCATCCGCGTGATGTGCAGCGGCCGTGTCGACCCACAGTTTGTTTTGAAAGCCTTCAAGGAAGGAGCAGATGGCGTCTTGATCTCAGGCTGCCATCCCGGAGACTGCCATTACCAGGAAGGCAATTATAAAGCGCTGAGGCGTTATAAACTTCTTTCCAAAATGCTCGATCAGTTCGGGATCGAAAAAGAGAGATTCCGACTGGAATGGGTTTCTGCAGCCGAAGGAATCAAATTCCAGGCAGTCTGCAACGAGTTTACCGAGCAAATCCGAAAGTTGGGCCCTTTGAATCTCGGTCCGAATGGAGGCAAGCATGAGCAAGCCTAAGGTTGCTTTTTACTGGTGCGCTTCGTGCGGCGGATGCGAGGAATCGATTGTCGATCTCGCCGAAGACATCCTTAAAGTCGTCGCCGCGGTGGATATCGTCTTCTGGCCCGTCGCCTTAGACTTCAAAAAGAAGGATGTCGAAGCCATGCCGGACGGCTCCATCGCCGTGAGCTTCATTAACGGCGCTATCAGGCTCTCCGAACAGGAAGAGATGGCCAAGCTATTGCGGAGAAAATCCCAGCTCATCGTCGCCCACGGGAGCTGCTCTCATCTCGGGGGAATCCCCGGCCTGGGCAACTTCTGGAACAAGGCGACGATCTTCAGACGTGCCTACCACACGACTCCTTCCACGGACAATCCTGAGAAAGTCGTCCCGCTGGAAAAAACGATCGTTGATGGAAAAGAGCTGACCCTGCCCAGGTTCTTCGACACTGTCTACGCCCTCGACCAGGTCATTGACGTGGACTATTATTTGCCGGGCTGCGCTCCCCCGAGGGACCTGATTCTCAACGCCGTAGGAGCCATTCTGGAAGGGAAGCTTCCTCCCAAAGGGTCCGTCCTGTCCCCGAACAAATCTGTTTGTGACGACTGCGACAGGAATAAGACGAAGCCCGAGAAGTTAACCATCAAAGAAATCAAGCGGCCCTGGGAAGTCATGCTCGACCCGGAAAAGTGCTTCTTAGCGCAGGGCGTCATCTGCATGGGACCCGCAACCCGCACGGGTTGTGGAGAACGCTGTATCGAGGCCAATATGCCCTGCCGGGGCTGCTTCGGTCCCACCGACCAGGTCTATGACCAGGGAGCTAAGTTCCTTTCTGCCCTGGCCTCGATCTTGGACACCAATGACGAGAAAGAGATGGATAAAATCGTCCAGTCTATTGTCGATCCTGCGGGAACATTTTACCGCTTCAGCCTGCCCAAATCGATTTTGGGACGAAAGCGAATGGAGGCCATAAGATGAGTCGAAGAATAACCATAGATCCCATCACTCGGCTTGAAGGGCACGGAAAGATTGAAATCTTCCTGGACGACAAAGGAGATGTCGACAGGGCTTTCCTTCAGATTCCAGAGCTCCGCGGCTTTGAACAATTCGTCGTGGGAAGGCCGGTGGAAGAGATGCCCCGGATCACGCCGCGCATCTGCGGTGTCTGCCCGACCGCTCACCATATGGCTGCTACCAAGACTGTGGACGCCGTCTTCCACGTCGAGCCGACGCCGACAGCCAGAAAAATCAGGGAACTCATCTACAATACCTTCATGATGGAAGACCACATCCTTCACTTTTTCTTCCTGGGCGGGCCTGATTTCGTCGTGGGTCCCCAGGCGCCGGCTGCGGAGCGGAATATCCTGGGTGTTATCGGCAAGGTTGGCCTCGAAATCGGCGGGAAAGTGATCCGGGTGAGGCGGGAGTGCCGGGAGATTATTAATTACCTCGCCGGCAAAGTCATCCACCCCGTCTGCGGTCTTCCCGGTGGAGTCTCCAAAGGTCTGGATGAAGAGCACAGGGTCCAATTCCTGGAAACGGCAAAGTTTGCTGTGGAGTTCGCCCAGTTCGCCCTTAAAATCTTCAATGACGTCGTCCTGAAGAACAAAGAATATGTGGACATCGTCGTGGGAGATATCTATAAGATCAAAACTTATTACATGGGCTTAGTGGATGAGAAGAATCGAGTCAATTTTTATGACGGTGATGTCCGAGTGGTGACTCCCGAAGGAAAAGAATTTGTCAAGTTCAAGCCCAAGGATTATCTCGAGGTGATTGCCGAGCATGTCGAACCCTGGAGCTACATCAAATTCCCGTTCCTGAAAAAGGTGGGCTGGAAGGGCTTTATCGAAGGCGAAAACAGCGGCGTTTACAGAGTCGCACCCCTGGCGCGTCTCAATGCCTCGGACGGTATGGCTACGCCTTTAGCCCAGAAAGAGCACGATCGCATGTTCGAGACTCTGGGAGGAAAGCCCGTCCATAACACCCTGGCTTTCCATTGGGCCCGCCTGATCGAGGCACTCCAGGCCGCAGAAACGATGGTCCAGCTCTTAGAAGACAAATCCATCACAGATACCAACATCCGCAACATTCCCACAGCCACGCCCACAGAAGGGATCGGAATCGTGGAAGCTCCGCGAGGAACACTCATCCACCATTACAAGACTGATGAGAAAGGCATTGTCACCGAAGCCAACCTCATCGTTGCCACCGTCAATAATTCAGCCGCCATCAACATGTCCATAGAAAAAGCGGCCAAAGCATTCATCAAGGGAGGGAATGTCTCCGAAGGTTTGTTGAACATGGCAGAGATGGCTTTCCGTTCCTATGACCCCTGCCATGCCTGCGGTACCCATGCTCTTCCCGGCGATATGCCGCTCGTCATTAACATTTATGATAAAGACGGAGAGCTTATCAAAAAGCTTAAGAGATGAATTTAGCGGGGACGAAAATCGATGGGGAGAGTTCTCCTGAGAGAACCATCCCCATTCTTTAACCCCGTTTTTTAAACCAGATGCATTTCCCTCGTTTCTCCCTCCGAACAAAACTTATCCTCAGCTTCCTCGTTGTCATTATCATCGGCGGGTTGATCTCGCTTGTTGTCGGCTCGAGGTTGATCAAAAACACCCTTATCAAGCAGGCGCAGGAGAAAGTCAATCACGACCTCGCCTCCGCTTGGATGGTTTTCGACGAAAAGCTCAACGATATCAAGGATATTGTCAGCCTGACAGCTGCCAGAGAGAGCCTCCAGGAAGCGATCAAGAAAAACAATGCGGGCCTCCTCTTGAAATATCTCGGCCGGGTCAGGAATGAGCACGGGCTTGATATTTTGACCTTGACTGACAGGAAAGGCCGGGTGATCGTGAGAACCAGAAACCCGGGCATCGTCGGCGACGACCAGTCTCAAGATGAAATCATCCACCGGGCCCTCCAACGCGGCGTCCTGGCTCATCCTGAGATCGTCACGCGCAGCGAGCTCCTTAGGGAAGGAGAAGACTTGGGTGAGCAGGCCTACATGGAATTTATCCCCACGCCCAAGGCTGCGCCCCGGCCGGAAAACAAAGAAACCAGCGGCATGATGCTCAAGGCCGCAGCTTCGGTCGTGGATGATCAGAACGAGCTCGTGGGCGTGCTTTACGGCGGCATCCTTCTCAACAGGAACTATGAGATCGTTGACCGGGTCAAGGAAACCGTTTTCAAAGAGGAGAAATATAAAGGCCGGGAGACAGGGACAGCCACCATCTTCCAGCAGGACCTGCGTATTTCCACCAACGTCACCGACCAGCAAGGCCGGAGGGCCATAGGGACCCGCCTCTCAGAAGAAGTGAAGAAAGCTGTCCTCGATGAAGGCAAATCCTGGAATGACCGGGCTTTTGTGGTCAAGGACTGGTATATCACCGCCTATGAACCCATTAAAAATATCGGAGGTAAAATTATCGGCATTCTTTATGTCGGGACACTGGAGAAACCCTATCTCGATATTGCCAGCAGGGTTATGTTCACCTTCACCATCCTGGCTTCCCTATGTACTCTTTTCCTTCTGGTCATCTTATATTTTTCTACGACGCGCATCATTAAACCGCTGCAGGGCATGGTCGTGGCCACACAAGAAATAGCCAAAGGAGACCTCGACCACAAAGTTGATGTCCAGTCCACAGACGAGATCGGCTACCTGGCCGCTTCTTTCAACCAGATGACAGAGAAGCTCAAGGCGGCCAACGATGAGCTTATCGAATGGGGCAAGACTCTGGAGAGAAAGGTCGAAGAGCGGACAAAAGAATTGATTGAGATGCAGACTCATCTCATCCAGTCGGAAAAGCTCGCCTCGCTGGGCAAGCTGGCGGCAGGAGTGGCCCATGAAATCAACAACCCCCTGGGAGGAATTCTCATCTACAGCCACTTGCTACTGGAAGAGACCGAGAAGAGCACGCCCGAGTACGAGAACCTGAGGAAGATTATCAAGGAAACCGCCCGGTGCAAGGATATCGTCAAGGGACTTCTTGAGTTTGCGCGGCCCAAAGAGCCGGAGATGGCGCCGACCGATATCAACGACGTCGTGAACAGGGCGCTTTCCATCTTCGAGCGCCAGGCTCTCTTTCAAAACATCAGGATTATTAAATCTTACTCTGACTTGCCGCGGATCGTGGCCGACGGCGCCCAGCTTCAGCAGGTTTTCACGAACATCATTGTCAATGCCGCCGAAGCCATGGATGGAAATGGAGTGTTGACGATCAAGACATCGCTTGACACCAAGACCGAATGCATAAAAATTGGATTTACCGATTCCGGACACGGCATCAAAGAAGAAGATAAAGAGAGGCTTTTCGAACCTTTTTTCACCACCAAAGAGGTCGGGAAGGGAACGGGATTGGGGCTTGCCATCAGCTACAGCATCGTCCAAAAGCACCAGGGTTCGATTGAAGTCGAGAGCGAAATCGGCAAAGGTTCCACATTCACCGTCATCTTGCCTTGGAAGAGAAATTTGCCATGAATGAGCCTGCCAACATCCTGATCATAGATGATGAGGAATCCATCCGCGATTCCATGGGCCAGGTCCTACGCAAGGAAGGCTACAAGGCCAAGGCAGCCGTGGAGGGCAAAGAGGGGTTGAGACTTTTTGCTAGCGAAACTTTTCACGTCGTCTTTCTCGACTTAAAACTTCCGGGGATCAAAGGGATGGACATTTTGAGCCGGATCAAAGAGACCAATCCTGAAACGCCGGTCATCATCATCACAGGCTATGCCTCGATCGAATCTGCAGTAGAAGCGATGAAGCGGGGCGCCTTCGACTATATGGCCAAGCCCTTCACGCCAGAGGAACTTCGTGTCGTCACCGGGCGGGCTCTGGAAGGCCGCAAACTTCTTTACGAAAACATCTATCTCCGCCAGGAACTCGAAGCCAAGGTTGAATTTGAGATGGTCGTGGGAAAAAGTAAGATTATGCGCGATGTCTTGGATATCGTCCACCGAGTCAGCCCGACCGAGAGCACTGTCCTCATCACCGGGGAAAGCGGCACGGGGAAAGAACTCATTGCCCGTGAAATTCATCGCCATAGCCTGAGGCGCAACGCGCCTTTCGTCGTGGTCGACTGCGGAGCTCTGGTCGAGACCCTCTTCGAAAGCGAGCTTTTTGGCCATGTCAAAGGCTCCTTCACCGGCGCTCACGAAACAAAACACGGCCGGTTTGAGGTGGCTGACGGCGGGACCATTTTCTTCGATGAGATCAGCAATATCGGGCTCAACATCCAGGCCAAGCTGCTCCGGGTTATCCAGGAGCGGGAGATCAACCGGATCGGGAGCTCCAAGCCCATTAAGGTTGACGTCCGAATTCTCGCGGCAACCAACGAAAACCTGGCAGATTTGGTCCGGAAAGAAAAATTCAGGGAAGACCTCTTCTACAGGCTGAGCGTGGTGCCGATCCAGCTCCCTCCTTTAAGGGATAGAAAAGAGGATATTCCGCTCTTGGTCGAGCACTTCTTGCACAAATACAACAAAAAAGTCAAAAAGAACATCGCGACTTTTTCCCCTCGAGCTGTCAAAGCGCTGACAGAATACGACTGGCCGGGAAACATCCGGGAGCTCGAAAACACAATTGAGAGGGCGGTCGTCCTCTCCAAAGGCAATGGCATCGAGCTTGAGGACCTGATGTACCACGGCATCAGCGCCAGCCCAACGGCGCTTGGCCCGGTCGGAGGCAAATACAAGACCCTCGAAGAAATGGAGAAGGAATACATCAAGGTGGTCCTGCGGGCCCAACTCGGAAACAAAACCCGGGCCGCCGACGTCTTGGGCATCGACCGCAAGACCCTTTGGGCCAAGATCAAAAAATATAAGATCTTATAGGGGCGTCCCCTTTTTCCCAGGGGGTGAGGAAAAATACCCCTTTTCCTCTACTGCCTTTGTGACCGAAGCTGAAGAGGTTCCCCTTCTTCTTTCTATATTTTTTAATATCAATAATTTAAATTAAAGACAAATCAAGCCTTAGGAAGAGAAATAGGCACAGAATTTGCATAATGATATCTTCCGGCAGTGAGGTCTATCTCTTCATGCCGAAATGTTTGATTAAAAAAGCAGGTTCATATATTCTTCCCTTAAACAAGAAGGAATATATCCGAGCCAGCTAAAGGACGTCCAACATGAGAATACTCAAACTGCAAAAGAAAGACCTGTTCCCTTTCCTGGAAGTCATCTCCAAGGAAGCGGACCTATGGGCGCCTGTGGCCAAAGGCGACAAATTCGCTTTTGAGCGAATCCAGAATTTCTCCGAGATCGCCATGAACACGACGAGGACGATCTTGCCTCCTAAAAAGATCATGGTTCCTTCCTCATTCAACATGTTCAATGTCACGGAGAAAGGGTATAAAGAAGACCTTTCCCATGTCACCCAGAGAATCCTTTTCGGCATTCATAGTTGCGATATCCATGGCCTGCTGACCTTAGACAAACTCTTTGCCCAAGCCTATCCTGATCCTTATTACCTCGAGCCCAGGAAAAAGACGTTGATTCTCGGGCTCTCCTGCTGGCCTGATGAGCACTGCTTCTGCAAATCCACCAACACTCATATCGTCGAAGAAGGCTACGACCTTTATTTTACCGATCTCAAGAGTTACTTCTTAGTTTGGATCGGCTCGAGCCGCGGGGATGACCTCATCCGGCTCGCCCCGGATATTTTCGACGACAACCTGACTGAGAAAGACATTCAGACGTATATCCAATGGCAGTCCGAAAGAGACAAATCCTTCACCACCGAGATCAATTTCACCAGAATGCCCGACCTGATGGAGCTCAATTATAAAGCCCCCTTTTGGGAAGAGGTTGGCACAGCCTGCCTTGCCTGCGGTTCCTGCACCATGGTCTGCCCGACCTGTAACTGCTATGACGTTGTGGATAAGCAATATTTAGGGGTCAAACCTACACAATTGACAACAGTCTTCGGGGGACCTCCAAAGGCAGTTGGCTATTTTGTCAATTGTGTAGGTTTGACCCCTTTCTTCGGCCAGCGCATTCGCCACTGGGATTCCTGCACGCTTCCCGAATATTCAGAAGTGGCGGGGGGAGAAAACTTCCGGGAAAAGAAATCAGAGCGCCTCAGGCTTTGGTACACCCATAAGCTCCAGGCCTATGTCTCCAAATACGGAAAACCGAGCTGCGTCGGCTGCGGCCGCTGCCTGGTGACGTGCCCTGTCCAGATCAATGTCAAGTCAGTGACTGCTGCTTTGGAGGGAGAGAAAATTGAGGCTTTCTGGAAAAGATTATCGCAAGAGGTGACCAAATGAACGGACAAAATAAATCGCTCGCTGAGACCAATCCTTTCACGCCCGAGCCTGCCCGAATCATCCGCACGTATCATCTCACCGACGACGTCAAGTTTTTCCAGGTCCGGTTTGTCGATATGGACAAGGCCTTGGCTTTCAAATATAAGCCGGGCCAGTTTGCCATGCTCTCCATCCTCGGGACAGGCGAAGCTCCGTTTTCGATTTCCTCGACGCCGTCGCGTCCGGGACTTCTCGAATTCTGCATCCGCAGGGCAGGGACAGTCACCAATGCCCTTTTCCGGCTGCAAGAGAATTCGCTCGTGGGGCTGCGCGGACCTTACGGCAACGGCTTTCCTGTCGAGGAAATGAAGAGCAAGGATATCGTCATCGTCGTCGGGGGGCTGGGCGCGGCGCCCCTGCGCTCTGTCCTCCTCTATTCGCTTGATAACCGCGACCAGTTCGGCAGGGTGGCCGTGCTTTACGGTTCCAAAAGGCCGGCGGAGATGATCTTCCGCGAAGAATATTTTGCCCTCAAGCAGAGGCCCGACCTCGAATGCCATTTAGCTGTTGACGCTGATGACACCGGAAAGTGGACCGAAAATGTCGGCGTTGTGACGACACTTTTCCCGCATTTGAAAAAAGTCGACACCCACAACACTTACGCTCTCGTCTGCGGTCCCCCCGTGATGTACAAATATGTCATTAGGGAACTCATCAAGCTGAACATACCCAAGAACCAGATCCTCATGACCTTGGAGCGGCGGATGAAATGCGGCGTGGGGAAATGCGGGCACTGTGCCATCGATTATATCTATACCTGTCTTGATGGACCTGTTTTCACCTACTGGGATGTGATCCACATGAGGGAGCTCATCTAAGGAGGAGGCGATGAGAAAAGAAAAACTGAAAATCGGGATTTATGAGCTGACCGGCTGTGCGGGTGATGCCCTCCTTATCGTTGATTGTGAAGAAGATCTCATCAATATTTTCCAGGCTGCTGATATCGAAGCTTTCCTCATGGCCAAAAGCGATAACCGAGACGGCGAGCTGGATGTCGCCCTGGTGGAAGGCTCTGTGAGCACGGAAAAAGAGAAAGAGGAGCTCCTGGACATAAGGAAAAGGGCCAAAGCGGTTGTCGCCATCGGCAACTGCGCCTGCGTCGGCGGAATCCAGGCGGCCTTCCTGGACAAGAAGGAATGGGAGAAGAACTTTAAGAAAGTCTATGGCAATCATAAGTTTTCTCATGCGAAACCCATCCAGAGCAAGCCCATTGATGCTTATGTCAAAGTAGACCATTATCTCCCCGGCTGCCCCATCGGAAAGGAGCAATTCCTGGCTACGTTTGCTCGAGTCCTGGCCGGGAACCCGCCCGACCTTTACCGCTTCCCTGTCTGTGTCGAATGCAAATGGAATGAGAACGACTGTCTTCTCAATAAAGATATCCTCTGCCTGGGCCCATTAACTCTGGCCGGATGCGGCTCCATCTGCATCAATCATAATCTTCCCTGTGTGGGCTGTTGGGGACCGACAGAGGAAGCCAACTGGACTTCAGAATACCATCTCCTTCTCGAGAAGGGCTATGACATCGAGGCCATCAAGAAGAGAATGGCCAACTACTCAGGGACAAGAATAGCCGAATTCTTCGAGCAATTCAGAAAGGAGAAAAAATGAAAAGGATAGCGATCGACCACCTGCCCCGCGTTGAAGGAAACGGCGGTGTTTTCGCCACCGTTGACGGAAATGTCGTCACCGAAGTGAAGTTTGTCATCAACGAGGGCGCCCGGCTCATAGAGAGGCTGACCATCGGCAAAACACCGGAGGAAGATGTCAGCATCGTCCCTCGTATCTGCGCCATCTGCACTCTCTCCCACAAGAATGCCGTGCTCCGCGCCATGGAGAATGCCCTGGGAGTCAAGGTGCCGCCAAAAGTCACCCTCCTTCGAGAACTGATGCACACGGGAGAATTCGTCGAAAGCCATTCTCTCCATGTCTTCTACCTTGCTCTTCCTGACTATGTCGGGTTCCCCAATGCCATTGCCATGGCTTCGAAATTCCCCTTCGAGGTCAAGATTGCCCTGGAGATGAAGCAATTCGGCAACCACATCATGAAGACTCTCAGCGGACGCTACATCCACGGCGAAAATCCGGTGATTGGGGGATTCGGCAAATATCCCACCCGGGAGGAGCTCGTCTGGGTCAAGAACAGGGCCGTCCAGTTTATGCCCTTCGTCTTCAGGACGGTGGAACTTTTCTGCGGGCTGAACTATCCCACAGTCCCCGAGGCAGACACTGTTTATGCCTGCTGCAACCCGGAAGGCGGAAAATACGGCCTGTGGGGAGAGGAAATTATTCTCTCGACAGGAGAGAAAATAGCCCGGGATGATTACAAAAGCCTGACCAATGAATTCCTCGTTCCTCATTCTCTCTGCAAACGCAGCCGTTACAGGGGAAATACGTACTCGGTGGGAGCTCTCGCCAGGCTGAACATCTTGGGCGAAAGACTTGAGGGAGAAGCGGGAAAGATGTTTAAGAAGTATTTCAATAGCCATTGGAAGAAGAATCCCCTTTTCCACAATGCCGCCCAGGCCTTAGAGATACTCTTCTGTTTTGAAAGAATTCCCGAGCTTGTAGACGAAATCCTAAGATACCCGGAGAATCCTCCCATCGTCCCTTACAAGGCTAAGAACGGCAAGGGTACGGGTCTGGTCGAGGCTCCGCGGGGACTCCTGATCCACCACTATGAAATAGCAGACGGTCTTGTCTCTGACGTCGATATCATCACGCCTACAGCCCAGAACGCCGAAGAGATCGAAAGATACTGTTATCTCGCCGCTCAAAAGCTGCTCGATGAAGGCCAGGAAGAAAAAATCAGAGACAGGATGGACCTTGTTGTCCGGGCCTTCGACCCCTGCATCAGCTGCTCGGTCCATATGTCAGAAGTGAGGCGGGTCAGCGAAGACAATTGGAAAAATAGGCTGGCAGACCTCATAAAGACGGAGCCCATCTTTATCGGCGTGGGAACAGAGGGCCGCACTGATGACAGGGCGGGCCTGGACCTGGCCTTGGAACTCCGGAAGGCTGGGATTAAAGCAGTCTATCTCGAATCGGAGATTGAGGAAAACCATATTCCTGAGAACACAGTCCCGCGACCCTTTATCTTTCTTGATGTTGTCCACATGGGAGAGCAGCCCGGCAAAATCGTGTTGCTTCCGCTCCAGCACGTTTTCTGGAATTCTGTCCTCAGCCACAGGCTTTTGCCGTCCGTTTCCAACCGCCTAAGCTACGAGCAGATAAAAAATTCCTATATTCTTGGCATCCAGCCTGAATCCATCGAGGACGGAAGCCAAATATCGCCATCCGTAGAGGAGGCCATAGTAAAAATTCTTGAGGAGTTAAAAAGTTAACCCATCGTCCAGCGGCGGAAAAACGACAGAGTGATTCATACGGAATCTCTTTGGTCGCCTTCCTAATTCCTGCATCAATCACTCCGCCGCTGGACGTTTTTTTGGGGAGCGTTCTGCGGCAGAGCCGTCCCCATTTCGCTTGCCATCCGCCTGATAAAATGCTAAGATTGCTACGCTCGAGATTATTCCCGATAGGAAATAATGGAACAGGCGTGGGGAAAAATACCTCAAACCTGTTGGCATCTTCTTTAAAAATTGAGATACGGGATGTCTCTTACTAATATCTTATTTGATATCAATAACATAGATTTTGATTTTTCTGCCTTCGCCGCCGGCACTTGGCACACAAATTGCTTAAAAAAGAGCACAAGGAACTTTGCCATGGCCGAAGGAGAAAAAAGGGTTCTGATTATCGACCCTGACCCCAAGGAACGAAGAGACCTGACCCAGCATCTTAAGAATGAAAATTACTATATCGAAACGGGGAAAAATCTCTCCGAAGCGATCAAAAAGATATCCGAAGGGTGTTTTGATTGCCTGGTCATAGATATCGACCTTCCTGAGATGAGAGGCTATGAAGCCGTTCCCATCCTCAAGAATCTCGACTCCAAGCTCAAAGTCATCATGACCACAAAAAAGAACACGAAGCGGCTGGAGGCCAAAGTCCGGGAGCAGGACATCTTCTTTTACTTCATCAAATCTTTCGGCAAGGACGAGTTAAAATTAGCCATAAGAAACGCCTTTAATCCCTAAAAGGAGGGAAATAAAATGAATAAGAGCTCGCCGAAAATCTTGGTCATCGACGACGATCCCGATTTTATAGCTGCGGTGACTCCCATCCTGAAATCCGCCTTGTATGACGTGGGGACGGCCTCAAATCCCCAGGAGGCCAAAGACAGAATATTCAAGGAAAAGCCGGACCTCATCCTCCTCGATATCATGATGGACAGCCTCTTTGACGGTTTTTCGCTTTGCCATGCGATAAAAACTTCCAAAGAATTCAAAGATTTTAAAGATACACCCATCATCTTTATTTCAGCGGTGAAAGAAGTTGCCGGGTCAAGATTCCAGTTTAAGGGCGACGAAGAGGGCATGGCCGGTCCGGACGATTACATTGATAAGCCCGTCAAGCCTGATGACCTCCTGGCGCGAATCGCCAAACTTCTAAAGAAATAATGGACTTTTCCGGCTAAGCCCCTCTTTATTGAAGAACTAATGTAACCGCAAATTAAGAAAGGGGTCAAACCTACACAATTGACAACAGTCTTCGGGGGCCTCCAAAGGCAGTTAGCTATTTTGTCAATTGTGTAGGTTTGACCCCTTTCTTTATAGGTTTGACCCCTTTCTTTACCTTTCTTTATTTTTTGATGAAACGAATGAGGTTTTAGGATAAAATATTGAAGAGAAAAAACTATGGTTGAGAACAAGCCTGTTGTTTTGGTTATTGACGACGAAGAGGCCATGCGCGACTCCTGTTCAATGATCCTGACCAAGGACGGGTTCAGGGCCGAGACGGCGGAAAACGGCCAAGTCGGACTGGAAAAAATAAAGGAGCTGAAACCCGACCTCGCCCTCATTGACCTGAAAATGCCCGGCATCAGCGGGTTTGACGTTCTGGAAAGAATCAATGACATCGACCCGCAGATCATTCCCATCGTTATCACCGGCTATGCTACTGTAGAATCAGCCGTCGAAGCCATGAAAAAAGGAGCTTATGATTTCCTCCCCAAACCGTTCACGCCGGAGGAATTGCGTATCATCATCAAGCGGGCCTTGGAGAGAAGACGACTGGCCCTGGAAGCGGAGACACTCCGGCGCGAGAAAAAACTCCTGGAGGAAAATTTCATCACCATGGTCTCGCATCAGCTCCGCAGTCCACTGGTAGCCATCCAGCAATATTTTGAAGTCATCCTGGCCGGCTTGGCGGGTCACGTGGACGAAACCCAGAAAGAAATGATCCTCCGGGCCCGGGAACGGCTCGATAGTCTCCTCAGCTTGATCAATGATTGGCTGGATTTAGCCAGAATCAACAAGGGCCAGATCATCGATAAGGTCAAACCTCTGGCTTTAGAGAAACTGCTGGAAAAGCAGGCCGAATTTTTGAAGCCCCTCGCTCAAGAATATGAGGTCAGCCTGGAGCTTCGGCCAGCGGAAAAGCCAGCCTATGTGCTCGGAGACGAACAGACCTTAGAGCAGGTTTTTTTGAACCTCATCAGCAACGCCATCAAATACAACAAGCCCGAGGGATCCGTGGTTGTGTCCATCCGGGAAGAGGACAATTACATCGTCACGGACGTGAAAGACACAGGAATCGGCATTGCCAAAGAACATCTTCCGTTCGTCTTCGACCAGTTTTACCGGGTCAGCCGGCGGGAAGACCAAAAAATCAAGGGGGCAGGCCTGGGGCTTTCCATCGCTAAAAAAATAGTCGAAGCCCACAATGGATCCATCCAGGTCGAAAGCGAGCTCAGCCAGGGCTCGACCTTCTCCGTCTGGTTGCCTCGGGCAGAACAACGGCAAAGGTGAAAACCCTCCTCCTCGGCCTGGGAAATGAGCTATACGGAGACGACGGTGTCGGCATATACGTTGTTCGAAGATTAAGGGAAGAGGTCAAGAAGAAAAAGAAGCTGGCAGCTCTAATGGAGGATGTTAAGATGGAGGAGTGTCCGCTTTCTGGGCTGGCCTTGCTTGATGTCATCGTCGGCTATGACAGGCTCATCCTCGTGGATACGATTAAACGAAAAGCTCCTTCCTCCGGAAGGATTCATCTCCTGGGAGAGAAACAGATACGAGCCATCCCCGGGCCCTCTCCGCACTATGTCTCTGTCCCGCAGACGATTGAAATAGGAAAGAAGCTTGGGCTTCATGTGCCGTCCAAAATCCAAATCATCGCTGTCGAAGCCAAAAATATCTACAGCTTGGGCGAAGGGCTCTCTCGGGAGATGGAAGAAAAGCTTCCCGTCATTATTCAAAAAGTCAAGGAAGTCATAATAGGCCAATAGAAGATGGAAAAAAAAGAATTAGTCGTCCTGGAAGAAATCCTCGGCTCGAACAAGAAAATCGCCGCCGAAATCCGGAAAAAACTGGAGCAGGAGGGCATCCTAACCGTCAACTTTCTCAGCTCTCCGGGGTCGGGCAAGACAACTCTTCTCGAAAGGATTGTCGAAGTCCTCAAGCCGGCCCACAAGCTGGCTGTCATCGAAGGAGACATTGAAACGGAAAGAGATGCCGAAAGGATTAGACAGAAGGGAGTCCCAGCCTGGCAGATCACCACAGGAGGCGCCTGTCATCTCGAGGCCAAGATGGTGGCCAGGATTCTCTCTAAAATTCCGGCAGAGACCCATCTTTTGTTCATCGAAAACGTCGGCAACCTCGTTTGTCCGGCAAGCTACGATTTGGGGGAGAGCCTCCGCTGCGTCCTTCTCTCCGCGCCAGAAGGAGATGATAAGCCCAAAAAATATCCCAAAGCCTTCTTGACAGCCGACTGCCTCATCATCACCAAAGCAGACCTCGTCCCACTCCTTCCCTTCAGCCTGGAGCAGGCCAAAAAAGAAGCCCTGGAGATCAACCCGAGGCTGCATGTTTTCGTCACCTCTGCGCTCAAGGGGGAGGGCATCCAGGAGCTTGTCCAATTTTTCCTCGCTCGCCGAAAAGAGCTGACCCAGCGCCATGCATGAACTCTCTATCGTCGCCAGCCTATTTGAAATCCTGGAAGAAAAATCAAGGGAACAACGAGCGCAAAAAATTGTCCTGGTAAAGCTCAAAATAGGGAAATTGTCGGGAGTTGTATCAGAATTCCTCCAGACAGCCTTTGATGCCTATAAAAGAGAAACTCTGGCTTCTGAGGCTATCTTGGAGATAGAAGAAATTCCCCTCAGGATCAAGTGCCAAACCTGCCAGGCAGAATTCATACGAGAAGATTTTATTTTCATCTGCCCTTTATGCAAATCTACAGAACTCAAAATCCTGTCAGGAACTGAGCTTTTCCTCGAGAAAATTGAGCTGCTGAGGGATTAGGGAACGTCTCCTAAGGTAGCGCCCTTCTCGTTGCTTCGATCAGTTTGTCGCAGAATACGAGGGTCGATCCGAGAAGGAATAGGGCTATTTTCTCCCCATCTTAGAGCAAGTCGTTGAAAAATACCCAGACTGGGAACCTCATGTAAACGCATTACTTGCCAATATCAGGCTGCAATCGCTCCAGGACAAAGACGACATCTCTCCTTATAAATTCAAAGCTTTTCTCTTCCCGCAGGCCGTCCCTGTTTTTTATGAAACTTTTCGGTTTTTTCCAGCATCTATATCTATATATATCTATAACAACTGCGGGAGAGAAAAAGATGGCCAAGAAAGCAAAACACAAGGAAATACTCAAAACCCTTGCGCCCTGCGGCCTGAATTGCCTTAAATGCTTTGCTTATGGGGAAGGCGAGATAAAATTCCACAGCTCAAAACTATCAGAGCTTCTGGGCGCTTTTGACAGATACGCGGAAAGATTCTCAAGATTTTCTCCCGTTTTTTCGAAGTATCCTTCTTTCAAAGAAGTGCTCGCCTTCCTGGCCCAGGGAAACTGTCTTGGCTGCCGAAAAGGAACATGCCGCTATCCTGATTGCGGAGTTATTCTCTGTTACAAGCAGAAGGGCGTTGATTTCTGCTTTCAATGCGAGGAGTTTCCCTGTCAAAAAACAAATTTCGATCCGGATCTCAAGCGGAGATGGCTGGAAATGAATATGAGGGTGAAAGAAATCGGCCTGGAAGCATATTTCGAGAAAACGAAAAGCCTTCCCCGATACAAATGACGCCTGAGATATCTCTAAAACGAAAAAAATGGATTCAAACAGAGAGAGGATAAAGGCCAATTTCGCTGATGTCGAAGCTTATGACAGAAGAATCAAGAGGTTCGTCCCCTATTATGAAGAAATGATGGCTTCTGTCCTCGCCTGTCTGTCGCAGATAGAAAACAGATGCTCCATACTTGAACTGGGCTGTGGCACGGGAAATCTGTCGCTCAAAATGCTTGAAAAAGCGCCAAATGCCCGACTGACCGCCGTAGATCTCGCCGATGAAATGGTCCAGGCCTGCCGGGAGCGCCTGATAAATTACCAGGAACGCACCGACTTCATCTGCGCTGACATGGTCGAATTCTGCCGCCCCGGCGCTTTTGACTATGTTCTCTCGAACCTGGCCCTGCACTATCCAGAAACTGACAAGAAAAAACTCCAGACCTGCCGCAACGTCTTTAAATCCTTGAAGCCGGGTGGCTTTTTTTCCTTTTCTGCGATGCTTGACGGCGAAACTCAGGAATTGAGGCAAAGAATCTGGAAAATGTGGGAGCAGGATGTTCTGGAAAATGGCGTCTCCTCTGCGGAACTTGAGGAATGGTGTACAACTTGCCACAAAACGGACTATCCCGTGCCTTCAAGCCTCTGGTTTAGGTGGTTGAAAGAGACCGGATTTACGTATTATGATCTCATCTGGTTTGAAACCATTTTCGGCACGATCTGGGCGAGAAAGCCTTCTCGGAGAATAACTGATAGCTTGCAGAATCATTTTTCCTTGAAGAAGGATAGAGTGAGAAGAACTTCTGAAAATCTCAGAGCAGGCAATGAATAAAAAAATCTTCCTCCTTTTGTTCGTCTGGGCCATATTTCTTTTTCTCGGAATCCTTCTTTTCCAGTTTTTGCATGAATGCGGGCATGGCTTCGGCTCCCGGCTCGGTGGCACTCATGTGAGCACGGGATTCAACAGAGTTGGCGACATGGGGAAACGGCCGGGCGACCCGGATTTCCGGACAGAACACCTCATTGAGGGAACAATGGATTCCGCAAGCCTGTTGGGCCCCTTTCTAAACTGGATGTTCGCCATTCTGTTTACAGCAATCCTGCTCCAGCGAAAACGAGCTGATCGCCTGGCTTTATTTTTCGGAGCCGGCGCTTTAGCCAATGCTTTCATGCGATTTGTCCCGATGCTCGGCTTTTTCTTCAACGCTTTGGCGGGCCGGTTTGTCATTGAAGATGAAGCAAGCTGGGGATTGATCTCCATTAAAGGATTGAATTTTCCCCTGGCTTATTCTGATTTTCGGGCTCTTGTCTCATCTCAGCCTTCGCTTTTTCTTTCTGAGCCGAAAATCTATTTCTGGCCTGCTCTTTCTTTCATCATTTCTTTCGCCTGTCTCATTCTCGCCTACCGGCGATTATCCGCGCTTTTTCGATCTCCTCTCCGCTCCCGCCCTGCCTTATGGCTTTTTGGCTTGATGCCCGTGCTTGTCTGGCCTTTCACTTTTTTTCTCTCAAACAGGCTCGACAATCTTATCCGCATCAACTGGTAACCTTAAAAGTGAAAAATTTGCCTGACAAGCTCAAAAAGTGGTTACTAACATGGCCAAAGGGCTGGTGATAACCCAGACAGGAGAAATAACCCTTCTCAAGCCGGCGAGCATGGAGGCCTTCCTGGAAAAAAAGGAGAAAGAGAACCGGGAAAATATCGATTTCCTGAAAACAACTCTGGCGGATGTCGGAAAATCTTCTCTTGACCAGGGCATCTGGAACCTCGCCTGCCGGGAGGTTGCCCTGAGCTTTGATTCAGAGCAGGGAATTGTCGGAAGCACCTACCCGCCGGAATCGGCTACGGCTGCTCTCACCGCAAACCCGGGCATCATCTATATCATCGAGCAGTACATCAAGCACGAAATATTCATCAGCGAGCTCTTCGAGAAATACCACCAGCCGTCCCTGCAGAAAATGAAAGGCCTGTATCAAAAGATTATGAACAAGCTTCCCTGATCGTCTTTTTCTACGATTCTTCCTGGCAACCCATGAATCTCAGAGAACGTTATCCCCTGGATTACTGCTGGCTGAGGAAGGAAATCACTCTTCCTGAGCGTATGGTTGGCCAGCCGGTGAGCGGACCTGCAAAACTCCTGCTGACAGCAAGTGATTACGGCTATCTCTGGGTGAATGGAGAAAGCAAGGGATCTTTTCCATGGAATATGCCCTCTATCCCCACAAAGGAACCTGGAAAGAGGCATTGACTGTCCAGCGGGGATACGAGCTCAACTTTCCCTTTCTTCCTTTCAAGAACGAGATTCATAAAGGCGTCCTTCCTGAAGCTCACTCCTTCATGAAGCTTGCGCCTTCAAATCTCATGCTGACCACTGTTAAAAAGGCTGAGGATTCCGATGCCTGGGTTTTACAATGGTCTGAGGCAAAAGGCGAGGATTAAAAGAATTCAGCGGCGACAATGAAACTGTTATCCTATTAATAAACCTTCGATTTCTGCGAAGATCTGCTCGTCACGGAAGTGCCGCTGCTGGGAAGCGCCCGACGGACAGGCGGCCACGCACGTCCCGCACCCTTTGCACAAGGCTTCGTTGATGCGCGAAATCATTTCCTTTTCGTCAAATTCGATGGCTGAATAGGGACACAGATGGTTGCAGATGCGGCACCCGGCGCACAAGTCGGAGTCGATCACTGCGCCAATCGCCGGGATCTCCACTTCACCTTTGCCGATGGTGGCCAGAATCCGGGCTGCCGCAGAGCTTGCCTGGGCTACGGTATCGGGAATATCTTTGGGTCCCTGGCAGCAGCCGGCGATAAAGATCCCATCCGTGGCGGTCGCCGTCGGGTCGAGTTTGGGGTGTTTCTCGAGGAAGAATCCATCCGGGCTGCGGCTGAGTGAGAAGAGCCGCTGGATCTTATCCGCATCCTTCGCCGGTTCGACAGCGCTGCAGAGCATGACCATGTCCACCGGGATTTCCCTGAATTTTCGGATTAGCGTGTCCTCGCAGCGGATGAGAAGCACGCCCTCGTCCTTTTGGGAACCGCCGGCCTTGACGACTTCTGCCACCCGTCCGCGGATGATGTTCACACCCTCATCCAGGACGCGGGAATAAAATTCCTCATAGCCTTTCCCAAACGACCGCATATCGATATAGAACTGGTAGACTTCTGCCTCAGAGCGGTCTTTGATCAAATGGGCAAATTTGAGGGCATACATGCAGCAGATGCGCGAACAATACCGATGGAAATTTTCATCGCGCGAGCCGATGCAATGGACGATCCCGACTGCCCGTGGCTCTTTGCCGTTCTTGAGCACGACCCGGCCTCCTGTCGGGCCGCTCGAGTTGAGCATATACTCGACTTCCAGGCTACTGTAGACATTGTCAAGCCTCCCGTAACCGTACTGGGGCATCTGCTTTGGGTCGAAGACATCGTACCCCGTGGTCAGGAGGATCTGACCGACTTCAATTTCTTCCGTCCTTTCTTGTTGCTCGTGATTTATCGCTTTGGGCTCGCAGACCTTAACGCAGATTTGGCATCCTCCCGTTTTGAAATGAATGCAGGACTGCGGGTCGATGACCGGAATCTTCGGGACAGCTTGAAAGGTTGGGATATAAACGGGCGTCGTCGGTCCGAGAGTGAATTCGCGCACTTCGCCCGGCCTTTCCCAGACGGGCTCGATCCGGATGCAGCCGGTGGGGCAGACGCCGGCGCAGGCCCCGCAGCCGATGCAGGCTTCGGCGTCGACTTCAAAAGGCGTTGTGATCTCCCGCTTGACGCCTCTCCCGCCCCAGCCGATGGCGTTGGCGCCGACGACTTCGCTGCAGACCCGGACGCACAAGCCGCAGGCGATGCAGTCCTCATAGAGCTTCTCGAACCGCGTCTCCGTCACACCGTATTCCGCGGCCAAGCCTTTGATGATGGGGACATCCGGGCAGCGGGCCAGGAGAAGCTCGAGGATCAGTTTCCGATTCTCCCTCACCGTCTCCGTGTCCGTGTAAATCTCCTCGCCTTCCTGCGCGGGGTAATTGCAGGCGGTGACCAGCCGTTTCCTCTTCCCCCGCCTCATCTCCACCGTGCAAACGCGGCAGCTCCCGTAAGGCTCGATGAAATCGTTATGGCAGAGGGTCGGGATGCGGATGCCGAGCCTGGCAGCCAGCTTGATGATCGGCGTCCCGCGCTCGGCTTTGACTTCTTGCCCGTCTATCTTCAAGGTGACGATCTTTTTTTCTTCCATGGCGTCCTCCTAATTCTTCCTGACCGCATCAAACTTGCAGACCGAGTAGCAGATGTTGCATTTTATGCATTTCTGCCTGTCCAAAACGTGCGGCTTCTGCTTGGCCCCGGTGATGGCATCGGCCGGGCAGTTCCGCAAGCAGACCATGCAGCCCGTGCATTTGACCGGGTCGATAGACATCTCATAGAGCGCCGTGCATACGCCAGCCGGGCATTTTTTATGGTAGATGTGCTGATCGTACTCCTCCCGGAAATACTTGATCGCCGTCAAGACCGGGTTGGGAGCGCTCTGGCCGAGAGCGCAGAGCGAGCACGAGATCATCACCTTGGACAAGTCGCTGAGCGCCTCGACATCGCCCTCCTTGCCCTTGCCCTGGGTGATGCGTTCGAGAATGGCGTACATGCTTCGCAGGCCTTCACGACATGGAACACACTTTCCGCAGGATTCCTCGAGCAGAAAGCTGATGAAATATTTGGCCAGGTCGACCATGCAAGTCTCTTCGTCGCCGACAATCATCCCGCCCGAACCCATCATCGAGCCAGCCTCGCTCAGGCTGTCGAAGTCGACCGGCAGGTCGAGCAGGCTTTCCGGAAGGAACCCGCCTGAAGGGCCGCCGGTCTGGACAGCCTTGAATTTCTTGCCCTTCCTGATGCCTCCGCCGATGTTGAAGATGATCTCGCGCAACGAGATGCCCATGGGGACTTCGATCAGCCCGGTGTTTTTCACCTTCCCGGTCAGCGAGAAGACTTTTGTCCCTTTGCTCCCGCCCCAGGGATTCGTGGAGACATCGCCGGTCCCGATTTTAGTGAACCACTCCACGCCGTTATTGATAATCGCCGGAATGTTCGCCCAGGTCTCGACATTGTTCAAGCAACTCGGCTTATTATACAGACCATACTCGACCGTGTGGATGTACTTGGCCCGCGGGATCCCTGCTCGTCCCTCTAAGGAAGCCATCAGCGCGGTCGATTCTCCGCAGACAAAGGCGCCCGCGCCCCGGTGGACTTCGATGTCGAAGCTGAAATCCGTCCCCAGGATATTTTTTCCCAATACGCCATGCTCCCTGGCCTGTGCCAAAGCGATGTTGAGCTTCTCCAGGGCGATGGGATATTCTTTGCGGATATAGACGTAGCCCTGCCTGGCGCCGATCGCGAAGGCGCCGATAGCCATGCCCTCAATGATCGAATGCGGGTCCGACTCGATGACGCTCCGGTCCATGAACGCGCCGGGGTCGCCTTCATCGGCGTTGCAGATGACATAACGATCTTCATTCCTCTCTTCTCCGGCGTGACGGCAAGTCTCCCACTTCACGCCGGCCGGAAACCCGCCGCCGCCGCGGCCGCGCAATCCTGAGGCTTTGATCGTCTTGATGACTTCCTGGGAAGTCATCGTCGTCAGGACCGCGGCCAGCGCTTTATACCCATCTTGAGCGATGTAATCCTCGATGTTTTCGGCGTCGATCAGGCCCCGATTTCTCAGGACGATGAAAAGCTGCTGCTTGAAGAAAGGATCGTCCGGAGAAAGCATCTTTTCCTCGACAATCTTTTTCCCGAGGACATGGTCCTCGAAGATTTTCTTGACGTCTTTGGCGCTGAGGTCCACGTAGGTCACCGGCTGTTTTCCGGCAACCTCGACCTGGACCATGGGCTCCCGGGAGCACAGCCCGCCGCATCCGCATATTCTCAGCTGGATGCCGTTGCCCTTTTGGGTTTTGATCATATCTTGGAAAGCGTGAAGAATTTTCTCAGCGCCGGCGCTGATCCCGCAGGTCCCCATATGAACGATAACTCTGGCCTGAAAAGGACCGCCCTCCTGGAGGGCTATCTCCGCCCGTCTCTTCTCTCTTATCTCGCCTAAATCCTTAATGGTGATCTTGCTCATGTTTTCTTCTCCCGATGTTTAAGGCTTGCGCGGCGTCTTCCGGTACTTTTCCACGACCTTTGAAGCCTGGCTCGGCTCGAGCTTGGCATAGATGTCTTTGTTGACCGTCACCACGGGAGCGAGCCCGCAGCAGCCCAAACAGCGGACAGCTTCAAGAGTGAATTCGCGATTCTTATCCGTCTCGCCGAGCTTGACCCCCAGCTCCCGCTCGAAGGAGCTGAGGACTGTATCCGCACCCTGGACATGGCAAGCTGTCCCCTGGCAGATGCTCACAGTGTACCTGCCCTTCGGCGTGAGGCTGAAGGCCTTGTAGTAGGTGGCGACTTCATAAATCTGATTGAGCGGAATTTCCAAGACCTTGGAAATCTCGATCAGGACTTCCCTCGGCAGGTAATAATATTCATCCTGGACATCCTGCAGCATTTCGATCAAGAAATCCTTCCGGGCTTCCCATTTCCCAATGATCCCGTTGACCTTGCTTAAATCGATGGCCATCGTGTCACCTCCTCATCCTCGTGATTCCCAATTCAACTCCTTCAAGACCTTGTCCTTGATTTTGATGACCCGGCGCTGAGGAATCCTGACCGCCAGGCAGGAGGAATAGCAGAGCCCGCAGCCCGTGCATTTAGTCTCATCCACATAGCGGGGTTTCCGCCGGACTTTGATTTTGAAATTCCCGATCGAACCCGAGACATCCTCGACTTCGCTATAGCTCAGCAGGTGGATGTTTTTCCGCTGACCGACGCTGACCATTTTGGGGGTGAGAATGCAGGCCGAGCAGTCGAGCGTCGGGAAGGTCTTGTCGAGCACAGCCATCTTACCGCCGATAGAGGGCTCTTTTTCGATGAGGTAGACCTCATTGCCCGACTCGGATATCTCCAGGGCGGCCTGAATTCCGGCCACACCACCTCCGACGATCAAGGTCGCCGGGTTGATCTTGACCTTCCTGGTCTCGAGCGGCTCATTGAAATAGACCCGACGGACGGCTGCGGCCACGAGCAGCCTGGCTTTCTCCGTGGCCTGCTTCTTATCTTTGTGCACCCATGAGCAGTGCTCCCGGATGTTGGCCATCTGGAAGAGATAACGGTTGAGCCCGGCGCTTTCGCAGGCCTTCATGAAGGTGTTTTCGTGCATCAGTGGCGAGCAACTGGCCACGACCACCCGGTTGAGGTTTAATTCCTGGATGTCTTTCTTGATCATATCCTGCCCCGGGTCGGAGCACATAAATTTGTACTCCCGGGCGACGACGACGTTGGGCATCTGGCTGATCTGGTCCCTCACCCTGAAGACATCCACTGTCGCCGCGATGTTCGACCCGCAATGGCAGATATAAACGCCAATCCGTTTTTCTTCTTTTTTCTGATTCTTCTTCGTCATGCCACACCTCCCAGGATTCTCTCTCCCACAGGGACCAGGTTTTGATCAAACCCGGCATCCTTTTTAGAAGCGCCCATGGTGTAAGCCAAGAGCTGAGTAAAGAACAGGATGGGTATCTTGAGTTTTGTCTTGAATTTCTTGTTGATCTTGTCTTGATAAGCATCGAGGTTGATCTGGCAGAGCGGACACGTGGTGATAACACAATCGGCCCCGTTCTCTCCAGCGGCCTCGAGGATCTCCATGTTGAGCTTCAAGGCGACATCCTGGAATGTCGTCATCAGCATGCCTCCGCAGCAGCGGACTTTCATCGAGAAATCGACTATCTCGCCGCCCAGCGCCTCAAACAGACGATCCATAGTCGTGGGGTTTTCCCGGTCATCAAAGAAACCGTCGGGACGGACGATTTGGCAGCCATAATAAGGAGCAATCTTGAGGCCGGCGAGCTTGAAGTCGGATTTGGCCATGATGGCCTTGACCCCGATATCATTGACCAGGACATCCAGGGGATGCCGGACTTTTGTCGTGAGGTTGTACCTCAGGCCGACCTTCTTGAGCGACTGATTGACCTTTTCCCGCAGGATAAAATTTTCTTCGAGGACGTGGTTCGTCTTATTCAAGATCGTGTAACAAGAGCTGCACGGAGCGACCACATCGGCCTTCATCTTTTCCGCTAAAGCAAGGTTGCGTGCCGAAAAGACCAGGGAGATCGTTTCTTTGATGGACATGTACATCGTCGCACCGCAGCAATTCCAATCCTCGAGCTCAAGCAATTCCTGCCCGAGCCTATGGAAAACCCAGCGCGTAGAACGGTCATAACATTTGGCGGAAGATTCTAAGCTGCAACCCGGATAGTAAACATAGGGCATCTTAACCTCCTTTGGACTTCAGTGAGTTCCGGACGTCCGGCCTAAACCAGACTTCACCGGAACGATCATCTCCATGATCTCCGCTTCCCGCAAAATCTTCGCCAGCTCTTTTCTCTGCTTAACCCTCTTGGGAAGAAGGCCGATCCGGCCTTTGCGCCAAAGCCGATAACCGAGCGGCAGCATCCCCAAAAGCTTCAGGGGATTTGTCCGCAGATAATAAGCCAGCAGAAGTCCGATCTCGTAGCTTCTCCCGAAAAGGTTCGCCATCGTCACAAAAGACTTAGAAAGGACAAAGACCGGAAATCTCTTCGGAAAGAGGTTCTTATCCATAGCCATCCTTTTTAGGGCATAGAGGATATCTGTGACTTTAATGCCCGACGGGCACCGAACGGTGCAGGCATAACAGGAAGCGCAGGTCCAGATGGTGCGGCTCGCCAGGATGGATTCGATATCTCCCGCTCGGAAAAGAGCGATGACTTCCCGCGGCGGTATGTCCATGGTGTAGCTGACCGGACATGACCCGGTGCACGTCCCGCACTGGATGCATTTTTTGATCTTTTCTCCTCCGGGGATGTTGGAAACCTGGTAGAGAAAAGCCTCACGGAGTTCACTTTCTTTTTTGTCCAGGATTCCCGGCTCTTTTGAACTATTCAGGGCCATGCTTTTGACCTCCTCATCAAAACTCTAACGGTGGCATCTCTTCTTCGTCAATGGCGAAAATTTGACCGAGAGCACGCACTTCACCGCTTCAACTTAGTCAGAAAGAATTTGCAATTTTAATACCAAAATCAGAAAAAAACCAGGCCTCCAAAAGTTCCTCTAAGCCATTGAAATTAAAGGAGTAAGCAAAACCCGAGATTATGGTCAAAACCACCAGGAGAAATAAATTGGGGTGTTTTTCCTCTTTTTTGGGAAATTTTCCCCAAGCGGAGCGGATGGATAGGCTTACAGCCTGAAAATTTTTTAAAAGAAAAGGCTAAAATGGTATAATAATCCGCCATTCATCTTGAGAGGAGCAATCATGAAGGGCCTAAAAGAAATCGCCGCTAAATCCGTTCTCACCGAAGACCAGCTGAGGAAACTGGAACAAATCATCATCGGCCAGGGCCCTTACACCCAAGAAGCCGTACGCGGAGAGCTGGATTGGTATTGCACGGGGCTGGGCATGAACGACTATTATTTTCGAACAACCGCGCTCGAGACAATCGCCAACCACATTCGGGCCATCAAGGCCGCCGAAATCATCGCCACGATTAAAGAAGAAAAGGTGGTCAAGGTCGACCTGGCCACAGAGCATGAAAACGAAGCCATCTATCTTGTTGATGACTATCACTCCCGCGCGCTGGAGATCGAAAGGCACATCGAGGAGAAATACCCAAACTGCCGCCTCCAGTCCTACCGGACCCAGCGCAAGGCCCTTGGTCTTGAACACTTGAGAATGTATGTCGTCTGCATGCCTCAATTTCCTGTAGCTCAGCCCGGCTCTGAGGAAACAGACCTCCGCAAAATTGGAGATAGATCCTTTCTGGGCACAGCCCCCCAGGAGACTTTCGACCGCTACCAGGCGTTGATCAATTTAACCAAAGACTGGGAAAGCCCCCATATCGATGTGACGCATGTGGCCCGAACAGGAGAGCTCCGGATTACGGTTGTCACAAAGCGCGATTCGAGCCATCGTTTCTTCTCCAACGTCTCAGACGTGATCAATTCTCACGGCCTTGTCTCCAACCGAAAGTATATCGAACAGTTCGCCAACGCAAGGACAGCCTATGCTTTCTATCTCAATGACATCAAAGATCAGGCTCTGCTCCAGGACTTGGTCGAGGACATAAGCCTGATTTATGTGATCCCTGAATCGCCGCTTTCGACCCTTTTCCGGGAAGGAAAGCTCACGGCCCAGGAAACTGTGTTTGCCGTCTCTGCCTGGAGCTTCGCCCATCAATTTTTGACCGGTTACAACGAAGAATACCTGCGGCTGGCCGAGGCTTTGAAAGATTCGCCGGAGCTCCTGGGAATCCTGCGCAACTTGAAGACCAAGTTGGTCAAGGACACCTACACCGAGGCCAGAGTTTGGGATGCCTTTCTGGAAAATCATCAATATATCAAGAAGCTTTTTCAGCTTTTTGACAGGAAATTCAACCCCTCCTCCAAAGGCCGGGAGATCAAGAAAGAGCTCGAGGAGGTGAAAAAAGACATTTGCCTGAATATTCCTGTCGAAATTGACAGAGATATCTTCCTGGCGGTGACTCAGTTCATCGATTCCATTCTGAAGACAAACTTTTATCTCAAAGAAAAGACTTCGCTCGCCTACATGTATAGCCCCCAATTCCTGAACAAAGTCGATTACCCTGTAACTCCCTTCGGAGTTTTCCACATCATTGCCGCGGAAATGCGCGGTTTCCATGTCCGCTTCCGCGACATTGCCCGCGGCGGAATCCGCATCGTCCGCTCTTCCGACCTGCAGAATTATCTCAACAACTCTGATTTTATTTTCGATGAGAACTATAACCTGGCGCTCACGCAGCAGCACAAAAATAAGGACATCCCGGAAGGGGGCTCTAAGGGGACAATCCTCCTCCGCTGGGGCCAGCAGAACTGCGCCGATGAGGCTTTCAAAAAATACATCGACGGCCTTCTCGACCTGATGCTTCCTGACGAGGTCATCGTTGACTTTTACAAAAACGAGGTCATCCTTTTTCTTGGCCCTGATGAGGGAACTGCGGAGCTCATGGAATGGGCGGCCCTAAGGGCCAGGGGCCGGGCCTATCGCTACTGGAGGTCCTTCTCCACCGGAAAACCAGTCTCTATGGGCGGCATACCCCACGACCTCTACGGAATGACCACCAATTCGATCCACGAGTGCATCCTCAAATCTCTGGAAAAGTTAGGGTTGCGGGAGGAGAAAATCACCAAGGTGATGACCGGCGGTCCGGATGGCGACCTGGGAAGCAATGAAATCTTCATTTCGAAGGATAAAATCTTGGCCATCATCGATGGCTCCGGCGTCCTCTACGACCCGGAGGGGCTGGACCGCCGGGAGCTTCACCGCCTGGCCAAAGCGAGAAAGATGGTGGAACATTTCCGCAAAGACCGCCTCTCGGCGCAAGGATTCTTTGTCAGTGTCAAAGAACGAGGCGTCGCCCTGCCGGATGGGGAAAAGGTGGACTTGGGCCTCGATTTTCGAAACACCTTCCATCTCCACCCGAAGTTCGCTGCCGACCTTTTTGTGCCCTGCGGCGGCCGGCCCGCTTCGATCAACATCAACAACTGGCAGAAGTTCCTGGACGAAAAGGGAAATCCCCGGTTCAAGGTCATCGTCGAGGGCGCAAATCTTTTCATCACCCAGCAGGCCCGGCTGCGGCTGGAGGAGCGCGGAGTGATCATCTACAAAGACGCCTCCGCTAATAAAGGCGGAGTCACCTCGTCATCGCTCGAAGTGCTGTCCAGCCTGGCGCTTACGGATGACGAATACGAACGATTGATGTGCGTCCGGGACGGCATCGTGCCGCCCTTCCGGCAGAAATATATTGAGCAAATCCTCGAGATCATTCGCGAGAATGCCAGGCTCGAATTTGAGATCATCTGGAAAGAAAACGAGACAAGAAAAACACCTCGCGCTGTCCTCTCGGACCTCATCAGCGAGAAGATCAACCAGATCAAGGATGCAGTTTCCCGGTCAGACCTTCTCTACAACAGGGCCCTCTTTAAAAAAGTGACCGAATGCTGCATTCCGCGGGCGCTGGTCGAGGAAATCGGGTTCGCGAAAATCCTCAAGAGAGTCCCGGCGTCCTACCTGAAGGCCGTTTTCGCCTCTCAATTGGCGAGCCGGTATGTCTATAAATACGGTTTAGACGCGAACGAGATCAATTTCTACGAGTTCCTCAGAGAAATTTACTAACTGATTTCGCCCGTGAGATAAGCTCTTGTCCGGGGATCGGTGGGGTTCGCAAAAATCTCCTCGGCCGGGCCGTGTTCGACGAGCTCACCGAGGTAAAGGAAGGCGATATAGTCGGCAATTCTCTTCGCCTGCCTCAAGATGTGGGTAACAACGATCACTGTATAGTCTTTTTTTAATTCGGCGAGCCTCCGCTCGACATTCTGGCTTGATTGCGGGTCAAGAGCGGAAGTGGGCTCATCCCCCAATATGATCTCTGGCTCAACGGCCAGCCCCCTGGCCAAGCAAAGCCTCTGCTGCTGGCCCACGGAGAGCCTGGAGGCCGGCTCGGCAAGTCTGTCTTTCACTTCATCCCAGAGCCCGGCCACGCGGAGATAGTGCTCGACAATCTTTTCTATCTTTCTTCTCTCTTCATGGCCGTGAATGCGCGGCCCATAGGCCACGTTGTCATAGATGGACATTGGAAGCACTTGAGGCCTTTGGGAGAGAAGGCCCATTTTTTTCCGGATATGGGTGACTTCGATTTTGGGGTCGTAGATATCTTCCCCGTCCACAAAAATCTTGCCGCTGACCTTGACGCCGTCGAGCGGGTCGAGCAGCCTGTTCAGGGATTTCAGCAGCGTGGTTTTTCCGCAGCCGGAAGGGCCGATGATGACCGTGATTGTCTTGTCCGGAATATCGATAGTGATATCCTTCAGAACCCTTTGCTGGCCGAAAAACACGCTCAACTTTTGGAGGCTGATATGCGGCCTGATTTCCATCGGAGTCACCTTTTATTTAACAATGTGTTTTGTAGACTTTTTGATCAATCCCCTTGCCAGGAGACTGATGAGAAGAATCATGGCTGTCAGAACTGCTGCCGAGGCATAAGCCCGTTCCTGGACCTCGGGAAAGGGAGTCCCCAATTGAAAGAAAATGGCCAGAGGCAGAGTGGCCGCCGGTTGAAATAAGGATGTGGGGAGGCGGTCGGTGAATCCGGCCGTAAAAAGGACTGAGGCGGCGTCCCCAATTCCCCGGCCGAAAGCAATTAACACGGCTGTCAAAATGCCGGGAAGGCACTGTCTGACGACCACCTTTAGGGCCGTCTCTAACCTCGTGGCGCCAAGAGAATAGGAGGCATCCAGCAATTCCCTGGGAACCATCCTGATCACTTCATCCATCGCCCGGCTCATGATGGGAAGCTCAAGCAGGGCTACGGTGACTATCCCGGCCAAAAGGGATGCCCTCAGCCCCAAAAAAATCATAACGATAAAACCAAAGGCGCCGAAAACAATCGAAGGAATGCCCCAGAGCACATCAAAGGAAAACCGGGTCCACTGGGCCAGGCGTGAATTCTTTTTAGTGTACAGGTTAATATAGAGCACCACCGGAAGGCTGAAAATAATGGAAAGAATAGTCGCTCCCGAGGCCAGATAAAGTGACCCCATGATGGCATTCAAGATTCCCCCTTCCCTTCCTAAATAATAGCCGCCTTTGGGGGTTTGGGTAATCATGGAAAGGCTCAGGGCCGGCAAGCCCTTCCAGATGATCGTGCCCACGATCAACAACAGGCAGCCGATGACGATAAATATTGAGGCTGCCATCAACACCTTAAAGGCATTCTCCTCGATCTTTCTTCGGATAAACCGGCGCTCTGTCAGAGGGAGCGTCATTCTGCCTTCCTTTCCACTCTGATCAAGATAAACCTGGCTAAAATATTAAACGAGAGGACGACAACGAGGAGGGTTGCTGCCGCGAGCATAAGCGCTGAATCATAAAGGGGGATTGACATCATCTCGCCATAGTTGTTGGCAATCAGGGCGGGCAGCGGATACCCGCCGCTGAAAACAGATTTTGGCACCCGGGGTATGTTGCCCACAACCATGAGGACTGCCATGGTTTCTCCGAAAGCCCGGGATAAGCCCAAGACGACAGCGGCGATAATTCCCTGCAACCCCTTTTTCAGGACGACATAGCGGACGGTCTCCCACTTGGTGGCGCCCAAGGAAAGAGAGGTCTCTCTCATCTCATAAGGGATGGAGGAAAAGACCTCCAGACAAACAGCGATGATCGTGGGGAAAATCATGATGGCCAGGACCAATCCTCCCGCGAGGATGCTGTAACCGCTGGACTGAGCGCCAAAGAGAGGGGCGAGTATCCGGGAGACAAAAGGGACGATCAAAAGGACACCCCAGACTCCGTAGAGCACAGAGGGGAGGCCGGCCAGCAAATCAATGACCGGTTTGGTGAATTCCCGGATAAACCGAGGCGCATATTCAGAAAGATAGATGGCCGTGAGGAGCGAGACCGGCACAGCCATAATCAAGGCAACGAAGGTGACCCATAAAGTCCCCATGATGAAGGGGAAGAGACCAAAATTGCCTTTCAAAGGAGACCAGGCGGAGGAGAACAGCAGGGAAAAAAAGGGCTTGTCGGCCAAGATGGGCCTGGCTTTGAGAAACAGGCCGACGAGCATCAATAGAACGATTAGGCCAGGAATGAACGTCAAGACGAGCATCGTCTTTTGAGCCAGCGTATCTTTGAAAAGCCTCACTTGGATCCTTTAGCGGGCTCCGATTTTTTGCAGTCCTTCAGCCAATTTCTCTGGACTCAAGGCGATGTATCCGGTCTCCGGGATATATTGCTGGCCATCACCTAAAATCCACTTGAGAAACTCGATGAGTGTTTTTTTCTCCGGCTTCCCTTTGGTCACAAGATAGAGGTCGCGCGCAGGAGGAGAAGGATAAGCTCCTGAGGCAATAGCTCTGGTGAGCGTATCCCGATTCCGGTAAAAATTTTCCTCCTCGTCAATTTTTCCGTTCCGGTTGAGGTCAATTGGAAGGATCATGATGCCCTGAACGGGCTTTTTTGTCTTGGCGTCATAAACATAATTGATGTTGTTGTAACCCAACCCGAGAGGGTCGCGCCGGACAGCTTCGGCAAGCCCGGGATCTCCGTAAACGCCGACACCTTTGAGGTCCTCCTGTCTTTTCCCTAAAAAATCAGCCCACGTCTCGGCTGCGCCGCAGGCATCCGACCTGGTGTAAACATGAAGGGGAGTTTTATCGCCTGTTCCCAAAACATTGCCCCATGTCTTAGCTTCTTCCGTAATCCAAACGGCGTCAAAGGTTTCTTTCTTCACTCCCATCTCGATGATCTGGCTCAAAAATGGATTTTTCTCGCTGATCGTGGGAACAACCGCGTCTCTACAAACGGCGATGGCAAACGCACCCTTTTCCACTTCGGCCGGATGAATGGCCCGCGAAACCATGCCAAAATCCACGACCCCGGCAAGGGCATCGGCAATCCCTTTTCCTGCGCCTCCGGCCTGAACATCAAGTCGCACTCTGGGATGGAGCCTCCTGAATTCCTCCGCCCATTTGAGCGCCATCGGATAGAGGGCCCAGGCGCCGGAAAGGGAAACGTTTCCCTCAAGCTCTTTTTCCTGGGGCCGGACAGAAGAAAACAGGACTGAGATCATGCTGACGCCTAAAAGAACGATCCCTATTTTTTTTCTCTTCATCTTTCGGGCTTTCTAAATATAGTCAATAAACTATATCGACTATTATCCGGGAAGCAAATTCTAAGCCTTGATTTTCTTCCGGCCCGCTCTTGCTGATCTCGTTTTCCTGGCCAGGTCTCCAAACGTGGTCCGCTCCAAGATTTCCGCCACAGCGTCCCGCACTTCTTTCCAGAGCCATTTCAAACCGCAGGAATCCTCATGCGGGCATACCTCATGAGCGATGACACTGACGCAATCGATGGGAGCCAGCGGGCCGTCCATGACCCGGATGACTTCTGCGACCGTAATCTCTCCGGGAGGTTTGGAGAGGCGGTACCCGCCGTCCGGCCCTTTGCGGCTGCGAAGATAGCCCACCCTTTTCAACTGGAGAAGAATCTGCTCCAAAAAGCGCTGCGGGATATCCTGGGCTCTGGAAATATCACGGATATGGAGCGGCTTTTCCTCATAATGCAAAGAGAGCTCGAGCATGGCCCGGCTCGCATATTCTCCCTTGGTGGAAAGCCGCACGGCATCGCCTCCGCTTAATAGTCGATAAAATCAATCGACTAAGTAAACTTAGCACGGCTCTTCCCTCTTGTCAAGCCCTTTTCTGAGAAAAATATCGGGGACGGTTCTCCCGGAAAACCGCCCCCTTTTTGCTAATGCCCCCTACCGCCCTTGGACAATTCAAGGGGGCTGTAAAAGTCTATAATTGTCTCCGAAATGGTCGGTTAGGTGTGCGGGCATAGAAGGCCATCTGGAGGCGAAGCGGGCACGGCTTCCGCTCTAAAAAATGAAGCGAAGGCGAGGGCTTGGGGGTGAGAATGCCCCTATGAGGACTGAGCGGGCAGGATTTCTCTCTTCGGTGGAAACCATTTCTTGGTCAAGGTAAGGGGCGTGGGCGAAGAAGGCCATCCGGAAGCGGAGCGGGCGTTGCGAGGAGTTTTCGACGAAGCAATCCCCTCGATATGTTTGAGATTGCCACGGCCAAGAGGCCTCGCAACGACGGCTGAGGACGTGAGCGAATTTGCCTCGCTGGGAGCAAATTCGCGTGCCTTCGAGTTCACACCCGGACCGAAATTTGCCGGTAGACCCATGTCATGCGAACGAAGTGAAGCAATCTTAGCACGTTATGAGGACATTATCGCGCAGCATCCTGAGATTCCTCGTTTCGCTCGGAATGACCCTTCGGGTCAGATCGCCACGACATCTTGGATGTCTCGCGATGACTTCGTCAGATTGCCGCGCTCCCTTCGGTCGCAGGCAATGACAATAATATCAATACTCACACCTTTTATCCGCAAATCTGGGAGAGGCGGTTGTCTTGCAAAAAAGAAGCCCGTCCCATAAAATGGAGAGTCGTCCTGAAAAAATGAACTTCCAGCAGAGCTTCAAAAAATTTCTCGACCTCCCTTTGCGGATGAAGTTCATCATCAGCTTCCTCGTCGTTATCAGCTTCGGAGGCATTGTTTCGCTTTTCTTCGGAACCCGCCTCGAGCACCGGACGATTTTTTCCCTGGCCCAGGCTAAAGTCAGGCATGACCTGGCCTCCGCCTGGATGGTCTATAACGAGAAGCTGAACGATATCCGGGACATCGTTTATCTGAATGCCACACGTGATTCTATCCAGAAGGCCCTGCTCGCCGGCGACAGGGAGACTCTCAAGCGGACCCTCGCCCGCGTGCGCCGAGATTTTAGCCTGGACGTCCTGACTATAACCGACGCGAAGGGCAAGGTCGCCTTCCGCACGGCCCAGCCCGACTCCTACGGCGATGACGAATCTGAAGATGCCCTGGTCCGCCGGGCTCTCCGAAAGGAAACCGTCACCGCCACCGAAATTATTCGCCGCAGCGAACTGCTCAAGGAAGGGAAAGATTTCGCCGAGCGCGCTTATCTTCAATTCATCCCCACCCCCAAAGCGGCCCACAGGCCCGAAGACCATGAAGAAAACGGCATGATGCTCAAAGGCGCTGCGCCGCTCCTCGACGAGCAAGGAAAAGTCATCGGGGTTCTTTACGGCGGCATCCTCCTCAATCTGAACTATGACATCGTCGACAGGGTTAAAGACATTGTTTATAAGGGCGAAAAGTACAAAGGCAAAGAGATCGGCACGGTGACCGTCTTCCAGGAAGACCTGCGGATATCCACAAATGTCACTGACGAGAAAGGCCAAAGGGCCATCGGGACGCGGGTTTCCCAGGAAGTCTATGACGCGGTCCTCAGGCAAGGCATACCCTGGGTCGGCCGCGCCTTTGTCGTCAATCACTGGTACATCACCGCCTACGAACCGATCAAAGACATCGACGGAAAAATTATCGGCATGCTTTATGTCGGGATGCTGGAAAAACCCTACATCGACCTGCGCAACAGCGTCATGCTCACCTTTATCGGAATCGCCGGCCTCTGTGCTATTTCTCTTCTCGTCATTCTCTTTTTCATCACCTCGAGCATCACCAACCCTCTGAGGGGGATGGTCCTGGCCACCAAAAGAATCGCTCAAGGGGACTTGGATCACCAGGTCGAAATAGACTTCAGGGATGAAATTGGTCAGCTGGCCCAATCCTTTAACCGGATGACAGAGAACCTGAAAATAGCCAACGAGAACCTGATCCAGTGGGGCAAAACCCTGGAAAAGAGAGTCGAGGAGAGGACGAAAGAATTGCGGGAGATGCAGGATTATCTTCTCCAGTCGGAGAAGCTGGCGTCGCTGGGCAAGATTGCTGCCGGAGTCGCCCATGAGATCAACAATCCCCTGACATCCATCCTCATTAACACCCATCTCATGCTGGAGAAGCTGGAGAAAAGACATGAATTTTACGAGAATTTGAATCTCATCGCCGATGAAACGTCTCGCTGCACCCAGATCGTCAAGGGGCTCCTCGAGTTTGCCAGGCAAAACCCACCCCAAAAAGTTTCCACCAATATCAACGATCTCATCGAACGGACAACCCAGCTTCTCGAGAATCAGGCCTCTTTTCAGAACATCCGCATTATCAAGGAGTTGGACCACACCCTTCCCCTCATCAAGCTCGACAAGAGCAAAATCCAGCAGGTCTTCTGGAATTTAATGCTGAACGCCTGCGAAGCCATGCCTAAGGGAGGCCAAATTCTCATAGCCGACAAACTCTCGGCGGACAAGAAATACATCGAAGTCCGCTTCATCGATAACGGTGTCGGAATTCCAAAAGAGAATATAAATAAACTGTTTGATCCCTTCTTCACCACCAAAGGCTCAGGGACCGGCCTCGGCCTCGCCGTCAGCTATGGAATCATCCAGCAGCATGAGGGAAAGATCGAAGTCAAAAGCGAAATCGGCCAGGGAACGGTTTTTACCCTGAGCTTTCCGATCGAAGAGCAAACCCGAGATTCAAAAAAAACAGGAGGCACTCATGAGTGAAAAAAGCAGAAGGAAGATTTTAGTCGTCGACGACGAGATCACCGTCTGCAAGAGTATCCGCCAGGCCATTTTAACCGAGGGCTACGAAGTGGACACAGCCTTGAGTGGAGAAGAAGCTCTCAAAAAGGAAAAGGAAAAAGCCTATGACCTCGTCATCACTGACCTGATGATGCCGGGGATCAGCGGCCTGGACCTTCTGAAGACACTCAAAGAGGCTCGGCCCGGCGTCAATATCATTATGATCACGGGATACCCGACCATAAAGACGGCCGTGCAATCGGTCAAACTGGGAGCCTTTGACTACCTTCCCAAGCCGTTCACGCCGGCCGATCTGCGAGGACTGGTCTCCCGGGCTTTCAAGAAAGCGGTAAGCGATGAAAAAGGAGAAGGCAAAGTCGCTGAGCCTCAGATTCCTTCGGGGTATTATTACATGCTCGGCCATACCTGGCTCAAAGTGGAAGGCGAGAATGAAGCGGCCGTGGGCGTCGTCCATGATTTTTTGAAAACCGTGGGAATTATCACCCAGCTTGAACTGCCCAAAGAGAACGAGGTCATCTCCCAGGGGGAAGTCTGCGGAAAAATCACTGATGCCGATCAGTTGACCCACCGGATCTGGTCTCCGGCCGCAGGGAGAGTCGTCGAAGTGAATGCGAAGTTGATGGAGGATTTTTCCCTCTTGCGAAGAGATCCCTACCGCAGCGGGTTCCTCTTTCGGATCGAAACAAGCAACCTCGAAGAAGACATCGAAGGCCTTCTTCTGGCTAAATAAGCTTTTTTCCCTTCAGATTCATGAGAAGAAATCGTTCTGTTTTCGCCCGGCCTTCTCCAGAAGATCTGGAAGAGGCGGGTCGTATTTCTCTCGAACAATTTAACCCTCATAAAATTGTTTATTTAAACAAAAAGGGCGAGTGGGACGAAAACCCACAGACGCTGAGGGACAGGATCTCTCACGCCCTGCTCTTCAATCTTTGGTCAAGAGGCAAGAAGGAGGCTCTGGCATTTTTTGAGAAGGCCTTATCTCCTTTTCTTGAGGAAGCCTCCTGGCGCATCGCCAAAAAACTGGGAGCTTCGTTCCTCGAAGAAGAGACCTCCGGGTTTTCCTCGAAACAATCTTCTTTTCTTGTCCTTTTCGAGATTCTCATCTGGATCATCCAGCACGAGGCCTTTCGTTTGAATGCCGAAGGTCATGCGCCGGATTGGAACAGAGAAGCCCGTGCTCTTAAGATCGAATACCAGAAAAAGCTCCAATCGCTTGAGGAGTATCTGGGCTCAGAATTAACAGCTGAGGAGCGCCGCAGATTTTTCGAGGACATGTCCCGTATTAAGAAAGCGGGGCATACAGTCATCGACCACATGACCAAGCTCGTCTCTGAGGAGGAAAAAATAAACTCGACTCTCGAGATGCTGCTCCGAGAAGCCGCTGCCCATCCCCACAAAGAGGAAATGAATGGTATGATTGTTGAAAAAATCCAGCCGCCCATGGGCATCGTTACTCAAACATCGCCGGCTCTCTTCTTCCCCTGCCTCCGCTTATTGCTCGACAGGAGAATCGACGTCTCGAGCGGTATTCCCTACATGGCTTCTGTCATCTTGAGTATCTTTCAAGACCCCCGCTCGGCAGAATCCCTTCTCCAGGCCCTCGAGCTTTACCCGATGCGCCACACCAAAATAAGAGAGAACATTATCTACACGCTGGGAAATCTCCGGGAGAGAAAAGCTGTTAGCGTCCTGGTCGAGGTCTTGGAAGAGCCGGACGACTATCTTCTTCTCGAGCAAAAAGAAGAAGCCATCTGGGCTCTGGGGAAAATCGGGTTCGACTCGGTCATGGCCGTTCCTTCGTTGGTTAAATACGCCGATCATTCCTCGGCCCGGTTGAAAACCTATCTCGCCTGGACGCTCGGCGAGGTGGGAAAAGCGCAGAAGGAGAAATCCGGAGGCGTCAACGCCGACATTGTCATCGCTCTTTTGAAATTGCTCAAGGAAAAGAACAGGCAGATCTTCGAAGAAGCCGTGAGCGCTCTCAAGAAGATCGATATGCCCGAGTTCGTCCATTCTCTTTACCTTTATCATGCGGGCGCCATCTCCATCCTCGGGCTGAAGCCCGCTCAGCGCGGACTCTACGAGCTTTCCGAAACGCTCCATCATTTGCTCCAGACGAAAAGAAGAACCATCATGGCCGTCAACGGCGATTCCGGCACTGGAAAAACCTATTTCTGCCAGGCCATCGCCGACGGTTTCGCCGATATCCAGTCCAAAGAGATTCTCTACCTGATGCGGGATACCAAGCGGGGCCAGAAAATTTTTAACCGCCTCCTGGGCCTCAAATGGCTCAAAAAGCATATTGACCCTGCCTACTACCAGGATTATCCCCTTTCCGAAGAGGAGGACAACCCTGAGTCTTACTTCCATCAATTTCTCAAGGAAAATTCCGATAAACGCCTGGTCATCCTCGACGGCTGCCGCGACCGGCATTACTTCCAAAAGGTCATTGATTTCTTCTACAACAGGGGGGAGTTAGACGTGGAAGTCAACTTCCGGGCCAACTTTTCCACAAGACGTCTTAACCTGGAGGAAAGAGAATTTGCCCTGGAGAGCGTCAAACTTCACCTGTCCTTTCTCGAAGAGCCGGCGCTCGAAGACACTTCTTTTTATCAGGAAGGGATCGTCATTCTTTACGACCTGGATAACTCTCATGCTTCCAGGCTCAATCGCCAAGAGACAAAGGAACTTTTCGAAAAGAGAAGAATCGACTCCTGGGGAGAGCTCATCCGCATCGGAGATTTCTCCGGCGAGGCGAAGCCATCCAGTTGTCGGGAGGAAAAGCTCTGCCTTCGAGAAGAAGATTTTGCGTTCACCGAAGAAGAATGGCCCGAATTCCGGATGATCCCCTTTTCACCCGAGGAGAAAAAACTCAAGCCGATTTTGAACGAAGACCTGAAGGCCGAGCCCAACCTCCTCAAAACGATTCCCCTAAGCGATATCAAGCCCGGCCAAATTCGCTTCTATGCTCAAGACCAGATTGCAGGCACAGGAGAGAGTGGGGCTGTCTTTGTTCTTACATTTTTAGACAACCGAATATTCCAGACCTCTCTCGGAGACATCGCGGACGTCGCTCTTCTCGGCCGCACTCTCTATCTTGCTGTCCCGGGCCGGGGGCTTCTCAGTCTCTCCTTTGAAAGGAACGAAATCGCCGAAATAAAAAATGAAAAAGCGTTTCCTGCAAAAATCGCTTCCTTTCCTCCTGACAGAATCATCACCGCTTATGAGGATGGCCTAATCCGCGTCTGGGACTTTTTCGACAAAAAGATTTTTGCTTTCGCGAGCCATGTCCCCCGGATATCCTCTTTGGCCGTGGATCAAAGCGGAAGAATTTATGCTGGCGGAGAGAACGGCGGCCTGAGCCAATGGGATCTGGAAACGAAAAAGACGAAACGCGCCGAGGGACTGGAAAACACGGTCCGCTTTATCCGCCTCTATCCCTACGGCAAAATTCTGGCCGTTGAAGAACCCGGCATAAAAAGCTCAAGTCCTATCCTGAAAATCATGGACTTCGAGAATAACATCATCAGGACCATCCAGGCTCCATCAGGCAAGAGGATGAGCGGGGTCAATGTCTATTATGACGGCAGAATCATCGCCGGCTTTT